>Ga0308414_1001169_pt1 | contig 17113 bp, 19 predicted proteins | sample HotsprSampleOS50_FD_205667 | JGI IMG/M metagenome (GOLD analysis project Ga0308414, IMG submission 205667) | Hot spring phototrophic mat microbial communities from Octopus Spring, Yellowstone National Park, Wyoming, United States - 20090730_OS50 ...
CTATCCGCTCTGCAAACAACTCCTGAATATACGACTCCATAGACGTTTCTCCTTACAAATTTTAATATTCCTATTTTGATGTAGTAATATTAGATTCTACCAACTCAACTGCATATTTATTACCTGGAAATTTTAAAAATCTACTAAAGCGGCCAATAACATATATTGTATCACCAGGTTTTAACCGGGCAACTGATGTGTAATCTTCGTCATTGCGCCAGTTTCTTGTATAAATATAGCAATCTATTGGTCCTGAGGAGTGTTCCACAGTTGCTATCACACTGAATGCATAGTCAATATTTATAGAATTACCAATTTGCTTTACGATAGCATTGTTCACTTTCACACGTTTTCTTTCCAGCTGCTTTAAAAGCAAAAATCCTTGGGCAGGATTTTCAGCTGCATCAATTTGATTTTTTATTGCTATTACTTCATCAAATGAATATGACGGAATCCAGAACTTCATTGATGTGCAGCCAGTACAAAGTATTAATGCCACAATAATATATTTATTAATATTCATCACATGCTCCTTTGAAAATGTAAATGGCAATAGGGACTTACAAAACAATTCAGTATAGGTTGTCAAGAATAATACGCAGGGCGGTATTTTGTCAAATAAGTTTATTGGTTTATTTATTTGATGCAGTGGTGTAGCTATCTAGAATTTTGTACATCTCCCAGAATGAAAAGAAAAGCGTTAGCATAATGGGGCCAATGATTATTCCCGGTAATCCAAACGTCTGTAAACTTCCTAGTAGCAGGAAGAATAGTATAAGAGGATGAAACTTTAACTTTTCGCCAAATACCACTGGTTTCAGCACGTTCTCAAGCAATAGATACCATCCCAAACACCACAGGGCTATTATTAAGGCTTTGACGGGGCTACCTATCGCCAGTAAATACAACGATGCAGGAAGCCATACAAAACTTGTGCCAATAACCGGTATGAGTGAAAAAATAGCTGCAATGCTTCCCCACAACACTGGAGTTGACAGTCCCACTATCACAAACCCAATCCCAACAAGGAGTCCCTGTAAAATCATTATAAAGAAGTTACCAGCTAAAAGAATACGCACCACCACTTTCAACGTATCAACCATATCGCGCTCTATGTCGTTGGGAAACGGCAATATGGTATATATGCTTTTTTCAAACCGCTCGCTATCCTTGAAAAGAAAGAAGAGTATGAGTAACATAAAGAAAAAGTTAATAAAAAAGCGTATGGAAAATGTGAGTAAGCCGGTAAGGTTAGAAAATAGTGTAAGTGACATATCCTGCATGTAGCGGACAATACGCTGGAAAAGCTCATCCTGCGTCATATTAAAGTATTTCAAAGTTTCTTTCAAAAGTTTGCTGTGCATCAGGTATTGCTTGAAAACCTTAGGGTCAAATTGTAGCTGTAAAAAATTATAAAACTCCATAACCTGGTCTGTAAGGCTTATGAGCAGAATAAAAGTAGGGATGAGTATCGTAATGATGATTAACCCCACCATCGCAAAGCTTGCAAGCACCTTGCTTTTTACATACTGTAATACCCATGAATAGAAAGGCTTCAATCCAATATAAAATATTATGGCAAACAAGAAAGGCCAGAAATAATACCGGTAAATATATGCAATACCGGCAATAAGCCCCAGGAATATTACCCAGAATATTGTTGTTAACCTTTTACTCTGAACTACAATCTTGTATGAATCACGGGGTATCATGCTTTTTTAAATCCTTTTTTAATGGTAAGCGATAGTTCATGAAATTGAAATGTATCGGCCTGCTAAGGGCAGGCCGATACCCGCTGATACATCAGCTAACCTACAATACTACTTCGTGAGATAATGTGATAAATCCGTTGCAATTCGGTTAATGGCATGTTCTAAATATGCCTCATCGGAAATCTTTTTCCGATATTCCAGGATCTTTGGTGTTACATCTTTAGCAATTTTCTTCTTTATCTCACGATCCTCCTTGTTCATGAGACGTTTCATATCGTTACCCCTTTTCTTGGTCACCTGTCCCTCCTTGAACAGGTTAGCTGACCTCATTTACACAATCGGTTGAAATACAATTTTATATAACATTTTTTTCGCTCTACTCATGTAGCTACTCTTTCACAATTTTCTCAAAAATAAAATGTATTCATCAAAACCCATTCTATCTGCTTTAATTAACTTAGCAACATTCTCCTTTGCAAGGCTCATTTCTTATCACATTTTTTAATCTTTAACTAATGGTTTATACTTACATTACAAAATCAGTTGATAATATTAGCTATATCTCTTTTTTCCCTTAAAAAATGTAGGTAATAGTAAGCCCCAGGCAAAGAGATGGGGAATAATGATAAAAGGATCTTTAAATACAAGGAGAATGTATTTGATTTGACGGTATTATGATATATGTCATAATGACCTTATACTTTAAGTCAAAAAATGGCATAATATGGAATAATGTACACTCCTGCCCTGAAAAGCGGAGAAACATCATCATTATTAATAAAATACTTATTGGGAGTATGAATACTATTATAACAAAATTTATCATATTTCAGCTATGCATCTGGATACCAATCATTGCAGGAGCATACTTTTCAGACAAAAAATATATTAATGTACAAGCATTGTCTCAACGCTTGATTACAATAAACCTGATAAGCCTTGAATCATTCATTGTACTCTGGACGATATGGGGTCTTAAACTTACCTCTGATTGTATAGTGCTCCCGATTGGTGGTTTTGTTGAGGTTGGTATTGGCCTTGTGGCTGGTATAATAGCAGGTGCCCTTGTGCAATTCAAAGGCATACAAAAACATACCTTTACTATCAGCTCATCCCTTGCAAACCATGGATTTACTATGGGTGGCTTTTTGTGCTACCTGTTTTTAGGAGAAAAAGGGCTTGCACTGTCATTTATCTTTATTATTTACTTTATGCCCTATGTGATAATAGTTATATTTTCGTATGCACGGTATGTTGGCACTCGCACTCCATCTTCCCTTAAGCGCTATATCCTTACACCTCAGAATATGCCACTGTATGCAGTATTTGCAGCACTGCTTCTCCACTATTTTGATGTAAAAAGGCCCCTCATTAACATACCACTGGATGTTATGCTTGCTATCTCTCTTGCTATATATTATTTTTCAATGGGCATTTATTTTAAATTCAAACATATCAAAGTCTTCTGGAAGGCACATATAAGTTTAGCTGTAATAAAATTCATTATTGTGCCAATGTTTATGTTTTTTTGCTTTTATTGCCGCAGCTTTCACAGGACATTAAAACCGTTGTGCAGTTGCAAGCATTTATGCCTGCAGCAATTTACTCGGTCATTACATCTATACTGTTTAACTTAGATAAGGAAATGGCAACCAGTATGTTTGTTGTCAATACGGTTGTTTTTTCAGGTGTAATTATGCCAGTGCTTATCGCAATTTTTTAGCATACTGCATGGTGGTGTTAGACAAACGCAACTTTTCTTCCTTTGAGCCAACATAAAAGGGGAATGCATAAAAATCAGCAACTATGATAATGACACATCTACTTTTACCAACCCACCCTTGCGTTGAAGCCATCCCTGTGTTAACATTGTTTTGAATCAACTGTACTAGATGTTTTTCTGGAGTATATGCATATGATTTGTCATTATAAATAACAAATATTTTCATATAATCTAATACTCCTTTTCTACAAATAGATAATGATTTACTGTCTGCATGAGTGAATATATTGCATCTTCATACTTTATTAATTCCTGATCCTTATCACGATTATGGATAACTGCATTGAGCATATTTTTAAGTAACAGCAAATCTGAGCGCCGTTTTATCTTTCTTCCCTGAACCAACTCTTTTAAATAATCAAATTTATAATTACGTAGCTGGACACGTAAAAAAAATTCTATTCCATATATCTGCAAGATACGTTCTAAAGGATAACTTTTGCTTTTATCAATAAATTCTTTATACTGGGGTGCATCTACAACTCTTTTTTTTCTTCTGTCTTTAATGGAGCCAGACTGCGGGCTATCATCTTTACCTTTCTGGGATTGTTTTCTTTCTAACTGTAAATCAATATTGGATATACTTATCTCATAAGCCAAACGCTTAGCTTTCCATTCTTCAGTAAATTCGTCATAATGTTTCTCCATATACCGTTCAAGCTCTTCAAGCATAATGGCTAAATTGGCAACTTTGCCAATATCTGTGTTGTTGAGGCTGCGCAACATTGGGAATATTTCTTTAATTATCTGATGAACCATGAGTCTTTTATGGAATTCATTTTCATACTGGATTATTAACTCACTTTGATAAAATGATTTTAATTTTCGTATCACAACCAGGTCTGAAACTACATATCCTTCCACTCTTGCAATATCACGGGATTTATCTTCAGCTATTATTTCAATTGAAAATATCTTATGGGCATTTATAAGTATTTGAATTATACGCTTAACCAAATCTATAGAAAGGCCATAGTACCCTGCGGCGTATTTAACAAATTCATCTGAATAAGGTACGCCTTTAAACCCACCTGCAGCATTGCGCTTACGGATTTCATTATAAATATCATCAAAAATTATTAAGCTCATTTACCAACCCTTTTCTATGCACAAAAATAAAAAACATGAAAAATAAAGCATCATATATATTAAAAAAATAAAAGCGTTTTTTATATTTTTTTATACTGTTAATTCTTAAACGCTTTTTATGTACAAATAATAATAAATGTAAACTCCCACCGCCTTCAGCGGCTGAGTTTGACTTGTTTTTATATTAAATTATTTTTAAGAAACAAATACCGTTTTTTTTTTGTGATAACAAAAAAATGTGATTTTTTTTATTGACAGATGTTGACGTCATAAACCTATTGTAGTATAGTTTTAGCTAAAGGGGTGTTAGCTCAGCTTGGTTAGAGTGCCTGCCTGTCACGCAGGAGGTCGCGAGTTCAAGTCTCGTACACCCCGATGATACAAAAGGCTGCCATATATTGCAGCCTTTTCTATTTAAAGTCTATGATCCTTGTAACACATATATCCACTTTAACAGTAACTATCGCCCCAAGTATTTTGTTAGCCCCCTATCCTTGACATGGAATGCATTGCCATGCCGCAACAATTAAATGCTGTATCATCACATTGTGTCAAAGTATGCTCTTTATTTTTATGCTTCACCGCATTGGCAATGACCTCACGTATGTCATTTTTTACCTGACGTCTTAGTATTTTTTTTAAATTGTATTGGGTTGTATCATGCAGGCATGCCCTGAGCATACCATCTGGTGTTACCCGCAAACGGTTGCATTTGGAACAAAACCTGTGTGACACTGCAGGTATAATCCCAACATTAATTGTTGTGCTTTTATCCCACAACGGCTTAAACCTGTACATGGCGGCAACGCGTGTATCGTTTTTTGTCTTACGCTGCAATGTACCAAAGGATTTCAACTTTTCAATTAACATATCAGCGCTTACAAATGGTACTGGATCATTACTCAACGGCATACGCTCAATAAAACGAATTGCATGGACACCAGCTGCAAAGCTAACCATATTTTCCAGTTCATCAAGCGTTGAATCCATAATAACAGCATTAATTTTGCATTCAACACCTTCTAATGCTGAAACTTGTTTAATTCCCTGAATGACCTTATCCAGTGCATTAACACCAGTGATCTTTGTAAAGGTGCTGGCATTAAGAGAATCACAACTTACATTGACCTTCTGCACCTTGCATTCTTTTATGGCTTCAATATAGTGTTCAAGTAAAACACCATTAGTAGTAATACATATCTCCAGATCATGGTAGTTGCTTCGTACCTGTTTAACAATATCAAAAAAGCCTTTGCGTAGTAACGGTTCTCCGCCTGTAAAACGCACTTTTTTAATTCCCAATGAAACAAATATATCCACAAGCTCAATTATCTCTTCATTGCGCAATATCTCATCATGTGGTAGCCACTTTATATCTGTTGGCATACAATATATACACCGCAGATTGCAGTGGTCCGTTACCGAAATGCGCACATAATCTATAGTTCTGCCAAAGCTATCAACAAGCATTTTCACCACCTCATCGTACAGGCAACCCACATTGTTCTCTGTTTATCTGTTGTGACTGTAAAATCATTAAAACCTACATATGTTGGCTGCCTGTTTTCATTTATATCCTGCACATGATACCAGGTAAAAAGCCATGATGTTACATATATAGCAGCATTTGCTACTATACTCAAGGTAAAATAATGCGCTGCCCTGTCATAAGCATAACCAAATTCCTTGACGGTTTTATAGCCACCTTCAGGGTCCTTGAATAGCAAATCATGTTCTGGGTCAATTGCCTGGTTTGCCTTTTTTGCCGAACGGTATAGTGAACCACGATAATGCCAGTAATTATAATAGTAATATATGGCATATACACCTGAAATTTTTAAGCCGGCAAAAATAGCAGCATATTCATAGTACCCCGTATATATATGCCCTCCTCCTGGAAGAATATCCCAAGCAAGTGCTTTCCACACACTCACAGGTTCATCTGTTTTTGCAAACGTAAACGGTTGCTGGGCAAATGATGTTTGGGCACAAAAAATTAAAAAAATAATAATATATATTATGCGATAGTTCATAAAAAAATAATCCATTTTACAAATTATCTTCAATGCTGAATATACATCTTTAATGACTTCATGGAATATAGCTAGATATCACAGTACTATGATCACTTTCCCTGCCACCATCATGCGATGTCATCCAAAGGTACACCGGGCCATGATACGAAGAAGAGATTTGTATAGTAACAGTCTTTGGGTCAACATCTTCTTCAAAATCAGTTTCGGCAACATATCCCACATAATACCGAATATCATAATATAGCTTTGGATCGGTGAAATTGGCTGGATTCTCTGCTGATATATATACCAGATAATACAGATTTTCATTGCTGCCAGTATCGGGATCGTAAGTGATTAAATTGCCATTGCCTAATTTATCAGTATAAAATTGTAAAGTGATTGTATGTTCAATAATATTAATTGATAAATCAACAGGTGGTGTTGGTTTTTGTCCACCTTTGACTTTGGAAATGTCGTTGTAGTAATCTTCATCAACGGGTTCATGCAGGCAACCGGTTGCTAATGCTATTGCCAAAAAAAGTATAATGCTTTTAATTTTTAAGTTCATGCAGGTACAGGTAATTTTTTCTAAAATAAGGATTATCAGGCTGTAACATTGCTGCTTTATAAATATACTCATACCCTGTATCAAAGTCACCTTTCAGGATTAATGCCACGCCATAGTTATTGAGTACCGCTGGATCACTTGAAGCAATACCGGTTTGCAGCAGCGCCAGAGCACCATCCACATCGCCTTTCACTACGCGGATGACAGCATCATTGTTGGTACGGGCAACATCACTTTTATTGTGTATGTATGCCATGTAGGCAGTATAATTCACTGTTACAGTAATTGCATCTGGTTCAGCCTTTGGTACTGTTATAGTTTTTACACACCGTATTGTATGGTACCGGTAGCCACACGCACACAAAACAAACGCTATACTACAATATAACGCTATCTTCAATTGCCTGCGCCACATTGAGCATAACCTTTTCATTAAAATGCTTTGCCATAACCTGCACACCTATTGGCAATCCCTGTGCATCTTTTCCTATAGGTACCGACATACCGGGTATACCGGCTAAATTTGCCTGTATAGTTAAGATATCAGCCATATACAGTGACAGCGGATCAGAAATCTTTTCGCCAATGCCAAATGCAGTAGTGGTGGTAACCGGCGCAACAATGCAATCGCATGTTTCAAATGCTTTGGTAAAGTCATCTATGATAAGGCGCCTGCCCTTTAATGCCTTGAGATAATACGCATCATAGTAACCAGAACTTAAGGCAAATGTCCCTAAAATAATTCGCCGCTTTACCTCTTTTCCAAATCCTTCCTGACGAGTCTTCACGTACAGGTCTTTGAGCTTTTGAATATTCTTTGAGCGATAGCCGTAGCGCACACCATCATATCGTGCTAAATTTGATGAAGCCTCCGCTGTTGCTATGAGATAGTAGATAGGTACAGCATAATCGGTATATTGCAGGGATATGTCTTGAATAATTGCTCCTTTAGCTTCAAGTTTTTGTAGCACGTCTTTGACTGCGGTAACTATCGCCCCCTGTACGCCGTTAAAATATTCCTGAGGAACACCTATCCGCAATCCCTTTATAGTGCCGGTAATGGCAGAAGCATCAAAATCCACAGGTTTATTAATAGATGTTGCATCATGCTCATCAATTCCTGAAATGACTGCAAGCACATTGGCTGCGTCTTTGACGGTGTTTGCAAAGGTGCCAATCTGGTCAAGCGATGATGCATACGCAACAAGCCCATAGCGCGATACCCTGCCGTATGTTGGTTTTATTCCCACACATCCGCAAAATGATGCAGGCTGCCGTATTGAACCTCCGGTGTCAGAGCCCAGCGCTACCGGTGCAAGGCCTGCTGCAACCGCTGCAGCCGAACCTCCACTGCTTCCGCCGGGAACTTTTGTTGTATCAACGGGATTTTTTGTTGGTCCAAAGAACGATGTTTCAGTGGTAGAGCCCATGGCAAATTCATCCAAGTTGGTTTTTCCCAAAAGCACAAACCCTGCATCAAGCAGTTTTTGATATGCAGTGGCATTATACGGTGGAATAAAATTTTGTAAAATCCCTGATGCACAGGTGGTCAACACTCCCTTTGTGCAGATATTGTCCTTTATAGCTATAGGTATGCCGTCAAATTTTGATTTTGGCTTACCTTCTTTTCGGCGCTTATCTGATTCGTGTGCTTGCTGCAAAGCTACATCTTTTGTTACGGTAATATATGCATTAATATCGCTGTGTGCCTCAATTGCCTGAAAGTACGATTGTACTATTTCACCAGAAGTGGTTTCTCCTTGTTCAAGCATCTGAGATAACAGGCTTACGGTTTTCATTGCCATAGTGCAACTCCCTTGTAAGTAGAATTATATCACCTCACCCCCAACCCCTCTCCTTTGTAAGGAGAAGGGGGTATTATCCCTTCATTATGTTAAGGAAAAGATTGAAGATAAGGTTGAAATTATTTTCAATAATTCCCGTGGCTACAACCATAGCCACAGCAACTCTATTGTCAGAATAATAGTTCAAATCATAATACATTGTTGGTAAGGATATAATAATGTCAAATTAATTTATTGATGATACAATGTAACTATTGTTTTAATAACATTACTCAATAAGCAGTATGAATATATATTTGTATATTCCTGGCATAAAAAATGGGATATTCACTTATTTTTATAGATGATTTCTTGCTCATTGGGCAAAATATGGTGATTACTGATATTTATTTGACTAAAATCACAGTATAGTATATATTAGTTCAATAATAAAAAATTGTAAACTTCATCACAAGAACAGGTTTAATTATGAAAAAGCATATTGTACTGTATATAGTAGCTTTACTGCTATTTTTTGGCTGCTATAAAAAATCAGTTGTCCTTAGCCCTAACGATATTCATTATATTATCAGCACTTTTTTAAACGAGCATGTACTGTACCATGAATTTGACGATACCATCTCACAGCGCACATTGAATAACCTGCTTTCAACCATTGACCCGGGAAAATATTATTTTTATAAAAGCGATGTTGATGAATTCACCAAACGGTACGATACCCTTATTGATGATTTATCCAAAAAAGAAGATTTTACGTTTCTTGATGATATTTTTGGCACATACAAGAAGCGTGTTGATGAAGTAAATAGTATTATTGACGCATTACTTAAGCAGCACTATACCTTTACCGAAGATGAGACAATAAATTTAGACAGTGATAAAATTCCGTATGCCAAAGACAAAAAGGAATTACAAGAACGATGGCGCAAAAATATAAAATTGCAGCTTTTAAACTATGAAACTTCAGAACGCTTAAATGAAGAACAGGCAAAAGAAAAACTAAAACGTAAATTTTACCTTAATAACAAGCGTATTCAGGAATTTGATAAGGCAAAACAGTTTTCTGTTTTTCTTAATGCATTTTCAATGGCACTTGACCCTCATACTAACTATCTGACCCAGGAAGAACATGAAGACTTTATGATTTCCAATAACTTGAAGCTTGAAGGCATTGGCGTTCAGCTTCGCTCAGAAGACGGCTATACCATTGTTGACCGTATTATCCCGGGCGGAGCGGCAGATAAGCTCCCAAAAGAACTTCAACTTCAGCCCAATGACCGTATTGTTGCTGTGGCTCAAGGCAATGACGAACCTGTTGATGTAGTTGATATGGAACTGCGCGATGTGGTGAAGATGATACGCGGCAAAAAAGGTACACTGGTCAAGCTTACCATCATACGCATTAACCCCGTTAGCAAGGAACAAAAACGAATGGTTGTACCCATCGTCCGTGAGGAAATTAACTTAGAAGACAGTGCAGTAAAATCCGAGGTCTTTCAGCCTGAGACTGGCCGTTCCATTGGTTATATTAAAATACCTTCATTCTATGTTGATATGTCGCAGCAGGGATTTGGCGAAGGCAGAAGCTCAACTGCTGATACCATCATGCAGATTAATAGCCTGTTGAAAAAAAATGTTTCATGTATAGTGGTTGACCTGCGAGGCAACCCCGGCGGTGCATTGAGTGAGGCATTAAAATTAGCAGGCCTTTTTATTGACGCAGGACCTGTTATGCAGGTATACGATAGCTCCGGCAATATACAGCCATTAGATGATCCAATCCCTGGTGTGTATTACAGTGGACCGCTTGTTGTGCTGATTGACAAATTCAGTGCCAGTGCATCAGAGATATTTGCAGGAGCAATACGTGATTACCGCCGTGGCCTCATTATTGGTACCGATGCAACCTTTGGCAAAGGAACCGTGCAAACGTATAAGGAACTGTACCAAAAAAAAGGTGCTATTAAAATTACTAATGCTATTTTCTACCAGCCATCAGGAACATCAAACCAATTAAATGGAATAAAGCCAGATATCACGGTACCTGATATTACTACAATCTGGGACATTGGCGAAAACAAACTCAAATATCCATTGCAGTGGAAACAGATTCCGCCTGCAGCTTACACACCATACAGAAATTACCTTAGTGCTGACGTTATTGCTATGCTGAAAAACAAATCCGATAGCCGTTTACAGAATGATGCACAGTATGCAAAACTTTTACAGGAAATCAAAGATTTAAAGCAAAAACTGCAGTCAAAGGAAATCAATCTTAAGGATGAAAGCAGCATTGAACAGCGCAAAAAGGATTTAGAAAGCTCAATTAAAAAAGGAAAAAAGGAAAAACTTATTGACCTGGAAAATGATTTATTCTTGCAGGAAGCATTCCGTATCACTGCTGATTATATAAAAGCATTGCACTGATTTTCACAGGTCAACTGTTATCTCAAAATGCTTCCTTTCTTGTAATGCGGTGATGTAGCTTTTAAATTGTGGGATAATTGTATCCGGCTGAAGTATTACTGCATCTGTACCCTGCAGTAAACACTGCTCATACAAGCTTTGAAGGTGTTCATTGCGTGACTTCAAAAAAGACTGTATAAATGCAACAAGCGTTATGTCATAATTTGGCAACGCCTTATATATGAGTTCACTGCGTTCATGCACCATGCGCATGCCAGGGCACCATGATTTAAATGAATATGCATACAACAACTCATAATACATATTCTGCGAAGAAGTATGACATGAGATATCAAACTGCCGCCTTCCATTGCAACTGTCATCCTCAGCTATGACAATACCATATTCTTTAAATGCATCAACGCTATCCCAATTACCAAAATCATTGTAAACAAGTGCTTTTTTGGCAGGTTCATTGGCACTATGGGTTGATGATTCAAGTGCATGGTGTAGATACCCTAATAGCTGCAAACTTTGCTGCGGCATTAGTGAAAACGCTGCATCACATAGTAACTGTAACTGGCCAATGGTGAATGCACCCGCATACATGGTGGAGAGTACCCGCATTATTTTTCGTATTTCTTCATACACACCAACTGCCTGCTGCAAACTGCCATTGTCGGGATATTCCTGCGTTACTCCCAAATTTTGCAACAGTGAACACAGTATGGTGTGAAGGTTGACCACTGCATCTTCTGCAAAGCCTTCATAACGCGGTATGCTACGTATTGGCAGTTGCCCTGACACCTCATGGGGGATGATGGTACAATACTGTGGCACAATAAGTAGATCAGCCAAGCTACAATATTTCACAGCCTGGTGATATAATGAGCTGTCAGGCAGTTGCAATGCTGTCATAACCCAGCGTGGTAATTTACTTACAACAAAACCATGTGCAGCAAACACTTCATACGGCACAATATCGCACTGGGTAAAAATAATTTTTTTGCCAATGTTTTTCATCTCAGCATATTGGGCAAAAAGGTTTTCTAATGCATGCTGTATTGTTGTGATAACTGTTGATTTTTCCATGGTTACTATCGCCCTTATAAAACCACATTATTTTTATAATAATTTTCTTGTCAAAAGAATAATTTTTGTGCGATAGTTCATTATATTGGCATACAGGCCTAAAAACATACTTTTCATTCTGGAGAAGCAATTATGAAAGCACGCCGTGCAAAAAAACCCTATCTTTCTATTGTGTTACCTGTTTACAATGAGGAAGAAAACATCGTTCCACAATATGAGCATATTGTTGATGCTATGAAAAAGACACCATACACCTATGAGATAATTTTTGTAGATGATGGCAGCACTGATAATTCTTTCAAGCTTCTTGAATCAATAGCAAAAAAAGACAAACATGTGCATGTGGTGCAATTCAGGCGCAATTTTGGGCAGACAGCAGCCATGGCAGCAGGCATTGATTATTCACAAGGCGATATTATCATCTTCATGGATTCTGATTTGCAGAATGATGCCAATGATATCCCATTACTGGTACAAAAGATTGAAGAAGGCTATGATGTAGTCAGCGGCTGGCGTAAAAACAGGCAGGATAAGCTGCTGTCGCGTAAAATCCCTTCACGTATTGCCAACTGGCTCATTGCAAAAGTAACCGGCGTGTATCTGCATGATTTGGGGTGTTCACTCAAGGCATACCGTGGGGAGATAATCCGTCAGGTTAATCTGTATGGCGAAATGCATCGGTTTATACCGGTACATGCTTCATGGATTGGAGCTTCTATAGTTGAGGTACCTGTACATCACCATCCACGTAAATTTGGGAAGTCAAAATATGGCATTAAGCGCACGTTTAAGGTTTTGATTGACTTAGCCACGGTTAAGTTTATGGGTTCATATTCCACCAAGCCAAACTATATATTTGGTGGTATTGGCATGATATTGCTTTTTATAAGCTGCTTAAGCGGAATCACTGTCATTGGCATGAAATTGTTTTTACATCATTCTATGATACGCAACCCACTATTGCTTTTGACGGTTATGCTCATTATACTGGGGATAATGTTTATCTTACTTGGTATATTAGCAGAGATAATGATCAGAATATACCATGAATCCCAGAAATTGCCACCATACCGTGTAAAACGGTATATATAATAAAAACGGCGGGGTTAACCCCGCCGTTTTTATTTATCTTAGTACATTCCTCCTGGAGGCATTCCACCAGGCATTCCTGCTTTTTCTTCTTCCTTCTTTTCGGTGATAAGCACTTCAGTTGTTGCCAGCATGCCAGCTACAGATGCTGCATTCTGTAATGCTGAACGTACAACCTTTGCCGGGTCAATGATACCGGCTTTCATGAGATCTTCCCATTCCATGGTTGCAGCATTGAATCCAATACCCTGTTTTTCCTGTTTTGCTTTTTCAACAATAACAGAGCCTTCCACACCAGCATTGAATGCTATCATCTTCATTGGCTCTTCCATAGCTTTCACAACAATGCGTGCGCCTATCTTTTCATCGCCTTCCAATTTCTTTTCTAACTCAGCAACAGCCTTCTGTGCATAGAGTAATGTCAATCCACCACCTGGGACTATGCCTTCTTCAACTGCTGCGCGGGTAGCTGAAAGTGCGTCTTCAACACGGGCTTTCTTTTCTTTCAATTCAACCTCGGTTGCAGCACCAACATTAATTACTGCTACGCCACCAGCCAATTTTGCCAAGCGCTCCTGTAATTTTTCTCGGTCATAGTCTGATGTGGTTTCTTCAATCTGCTTTTTGATAACTTTTATTCTTGCCTGTACATCAGCCTGGCTGCCAGCACCTTCAATTATTGTAGTATTTTCTTTGTCAACAATAACCTTTTTGGCGCGGCCAAGCATGTCAAGTGTAGCATTTTCCAGCTTCAAGCCTAAATCTTCAGAAATTACCTGGCCCTTGGTGAGAATTGCAATGTCTTCTAGCATTGCTTTTCTGCGGTCACCAAAACCCGGAGCTTTAACTGCAACACACTGGATAACCTTACGCAATGTGTTAACAACGATAGTTGCTAAAGCTTCGCCTTCAACATCTTCGGCAATAATGAGCAATGGACGCCCTGCCTGAGCAACTTTTTCAAGAACAGGAAGCAGGTCTTTCATGGTAGAGATCTTCTTTTCGTTGATTAAAATAAAAGCATCCTCAAGTACTGCTTCCATATTCTCTGGATCGGTTACCATATAGGGAGAAATGTAACCGCGGTCAAACTGCATACCTTCCACAACTTCTAAATGTGTTTCAATGGACTTTGCTTCCTCAACGGTAATAACACCGTCCTTGCCAACCTTGTCCATTGCTTCTGCAATCAACTCGCCAATTTCCATATCATTGTTAGCAGAAATAGCTGCAACCTGAGCTATCTCTTTTTTGTCCTTGATTTCGCGAGATGTATCGCCAATAAATTTTACTGCTGCTTCAACTGCCTTATCAATTCCACGTTTGAGGCTCATTGGGTTTGCACCGGCAGTTACATTCTTTAATGATTCATGGTAGATAGCAGCAGCTAAAATTGTTGCAGTGGTTGTTCCATCACCGGCAACATCATTGGTCTTGGTGGCAACTTCTTTCACTAGCTGTGCACCCATATTTTCAAATGGGTCTTCAAGCTCAATTTCTTTTGCTACTGTTACACCGTCTTTAGTAATCGTTGGCGAGCCAAACTTCTTGTCTATAACAACATTTCTACCACGGGGACCAAGTGTTACCTTCACTGCATCTGATAACTTAATCACACCCTGATAGATTGATCGCCGTGCTTCATCATTGTACTGTAAAATCTTTGCCATGTTTTTCACCTTCCTTTTTCAACAATGTTATTTTTACTCAAAAATAGCCAGAATATCATTTTCCCGAACAATCAAATACTCTTTCCCACCATACTTGACCTCTGTGCCGGCATACTTGCCAAACAGCACAGTATCACCAACCTTAACATCTAATGGAATCCATTTGCCATCCTCATAACGGCCTTTGCCAACAGCCAGTACCTTACCCTGCTGTGGTTTTTCCTTTGCCGTATCAGGGATGTAAAGGCTTCCCTGCTTTGGAAGCTCCTCTTCCATCACTTCAATGAGAACTCGATCTCCTAATGGTTTGATTCCCACGGTCTCCTCCTTAACCTTGATTTAAATTTAGTGTGATAATTGTAATCTAAAAAAACTGAATTATGATTCTTTTTTAATCCAAAATTGCTGAGATAACAAGAAGTGTTGATTATAATTGTTAGCACTCTTTTTATTGAGTGCTAACAATTATAAATATAGCAAAAAAAATTTTTCTAACAATTTTAATTATCTTTTTATTGACTTTTATTTAAAAATATGATAGCAAACTATCGGAAACAAAAAAATATTGGGATTAATTAAAAAAATTTAAAAACAAAAACCAGCCATCCACATGGGGATATTATTTTTATAAGGGACATCAATATCATCTTTTATCACATAATCAGCCCTTTTATTGTTCTTATGCTTCCCCCCAACTTCAATGGAATAATTGCTCACCAGGTAATCATATTCTTTTTCATTATCAGATGCATATACAGGGTACTTTTCACTCAATGAAAACACTATAAATGCCTCCCGTGCACTTCCAATATTACCATCAAAACAATAATACATGGAAGGATCGCCAAGAAACATTTTGGCACCTTTTGAATATATATGTTTATCCCCCTTTTTCTGTACTATTCTTATTAATTCTGACTTATTCATAACATATAACAATGAATAAAATTTTTCTTTACTAACTCCCCAATCACTGCACATTCCTGAAATATTAACTGTAGGAATAGGAGAAGTTAATAAATGGCTAATAACAGCATTCATAAGTTGAAGATGATTTTCCTGAATTGAAGCAACATAAAATGGAATATCATTATATAGTGATTTTTCTAAAACCGACTTTAATCTATTGCAATATTGCCCTTCAAAAAAAATAGGCCTTATACCATTTGAAACATATTCCTTAAATAACTTCAAGACATTATACTTGCTAATGATCATTGCTAATGGTTCATAACTATTAAAAACATCCACCGGATCTAAGTATTCACCCTCAGTTAGATAAAGATACTCTCTAAATGACAGCATAGGCATTCTAAACTGGACAAATCTCCTGGATAAATCTGCTACACCTTTTTGTAGAATCATCATATAAATTTTTGACATGCAAACTCCAGTTATTGCTAAAATGCACTTCGTCAATAACAACTCCATCATAACCACGCAAAAATATTTCTTTAACTACATCATATAACGGATAGGGTTGTATTGCTATATTATCAGCAGAAAAGTATAGAAAATTTCTATTTTTAATAGAATCTATTAAAAACGTGGTTTTACCCACACCTCTAGGGCCATAAATCAGAAATGCCCTAATATTGTTAATTTGTATAGTACTAAAGTAAGGACGCTTCCTTTCTGGCAAAAAAAGCTTAATGCGTTGATAGGTTTGCTCAAGTTGATCAACTATTGCTTTCATAGTTCCATTATAGAACTAATATCGAGTAATTTCAACAAAATATTAAATATAAAATCAATATTTAATAATTATAGTTCTAAATTAGAACTAATTTATCTAAATATCGTTCTAATTCAGAACTATTTTGTTGCAATAAAATCACTTTTGCCGCCACGCTTTTCAACTAGCCGTATATCGCCAATAAC
>Ga0308414_1001170_pt1 | contig 17098 bp, 15 predicted proteins | sample HotsprSampleOS50_FD_205667 | JGI IMG/M metagenome (GOLD analysis project Ga0308414, IMG submission 205667) | Hot spring phototrophic mat microbial communities from Octopus Spring, Yellowstone National Park, Wyoming, United States - 20090730_OS50 ...
CGTTCAGTGCGAGGGAACTCCCGTCAAAGTTTATACCCACGGCGAAATGCTGCCTGCTCATATGTATCCCAAACTGCGAGAACACCCCAATTTAGCGGGTCATTACGGTGGGGCATGGCAAAAGCAGCGACGGGAATTTGAAGAGTTTTCCGGCCCCGTAGTGGCAACAACCAATTGCATCTTGATTCCCAAGGAAAGCTACAAAGACCGAGTGTTCACAACTCGGGTGACAGCCGTTCCCGGTGGCACTCGACTCAGAGATGGTGATTTTTCGCCCGTGATCAAAAAGGCTTTGGCATGTCCTCCCTTGCCAGAGCGAATCGTTCGCACAAGCACAGTGGGCTTTCACCATAATGTGATTCTCGGCCTGGCCGATACAATCGTTCAGGCAGTGAAAGAGGGAAAGATCAGCCGGTTCTTTGTCATTGGTGGCTGTGACGGTGCCGAAGTGGGGCGAAACTACTTCAGCGATTACGCCCGGCTTGCCCCGCCCGACTCATTCATCCTGACGCTTGGCTGTGGCAAATATCGAATTCGAGAGCACGACTATGGAACGCTCCTCGGTTTGCCGCGGCTCCTCGACATGGGTCAGTGCAACAACGCCTACGGAGCGATCAAGGTGGCGATCGGCTTGGCGGAGGCCTTCGGTTGTACCGTCAACGATTTGCCTTTGACGCTGGTCGTCTCCTGGTTCGAGCAAAAGGCGGTGGCCGTGCTTTTGACGCTGCTGTATCTCGGCGTCAAAGGGATTACGATCGGCCCCAAGCCGCCGGCGTTTATTACGCCGAATGTCTTCAAAGTCTTGCAGGAAAAGTATGATCTCAGACTCATCGGCAATAGTGCTGAAGAAGACTTAAAGCGCGTCCTAGCCGCATGAAAATCCGACTCTTGAAGAGATGACTCTTTACCATTAAAGTATTGTTCATGCTGACCGAACGCCGGACTTGCAGCGAAGTTCAAGCGAGCGGCGTTCGGCAGCTTTGGAATAGCTGTTCGAAAGGCAATGACCTTGCGACGTACTCTTCGAGCCGCGATCACTCATGGGTGCGAGCTTAGTTCGGCCCTCGTGAGGCTGGCCTGGTTTCCCAATCCGTTGCGATGGTTGATCTTCGGGGCATTTGGGGCTTGTCTGGGACTGGCGGGTTTAGTAGTCCATGTTTCACGGGCACCATCCTATCTCAGTGATGAACCCGAGGTATGCGTGAACTGCCACGTCATGCGTCCGGAATACGTGAGCTGGCGACACAGCAGTCATGCCGAGGTCGCCCATTGTAACGATTGCCATGTCCCGCATGATTCCTTTTTGGCTCATTGGCTGTTTAAGGCCCGGGATGGCTTGTGGCACGCAACGGTGTTTACCATGCGATGGGAACCACAGGTCATCCGGTTATCGGACCGCGCCGTTCCCGTGGTGGAAGCCAATTGCCGACGTTGCCACGAACATTTGGTGAGTCTCACCTCCCTCCGTGAGCACGAACAAGGAGATCTCCGTTGTTGGGATTGTCACGGCGATGTCCCCCACGGTGAGACGCGGGGACTCGCCAGTTCCCCAGGCTATCTCGATCCCAGTCTGCCACCACTAGGTTCGGGAACGGATGGAGTGCAAATTGGGGGGCGTCCTCCGCGATGAAGGAGCTCGAAGGATGAACCCATAGGGACTATTTTCTGGCAGAACCTGAGATTCACGATCAACTGAACGCTTTTTAGCAAGGAATGGCGAGCTATGAACGAAACTCGAGGCCATTTCGGGAATGTACCGGTCTGGGTTGGTTGGGTCGTGTTCGTTGTACTGTTGGTCGGAACATTCGCTTTAGGATTACTTGTATCGTCGATTGTGACGCGTCGTCAGGAAGGTTTGCCCCCGCAGCCACCGCGTCCTATTGCACGTTGGGAATCTGATAGCCGGAAATGGGCAGAAAACTTCCCTCGAGAGTACGATCGCTATCGGATGATGCTTGAATCCTCCACGAGGACCAAGTACGGCGGGGCCTTCCCGCGAGATTATCTCGAGGAGACTCCAGCGAACGTCATCCTTTTTGCCGGATACGCTTTTGCCAAGGATTATCTGCAGGCACGGGGCCACGTGTACGCAGTGGACGACGTCACCCATACCAAACGGGTCAACGACAAGACACCGGCAACCTGCTGGACATGTAAGAGCACGGACGTCCCGCGACTTCTGGCCGAAATGCCTCCCGCGGAATTTTACAAGCAGCCGTTTGCCGCGTTTAAGGACGAAATCACGCATCCCATTGGTTGCCTCGACTGCCATGATCCGACAACGATGCGGTTAACTATCACGCGCCCGGCACTCCGTGAAGCACTGCAAAGGCAGGGACGTGATCTGGAGAATATTTCGCATCAGGAAATGAGGACGCTTGTCTGCGCCCAGTGCCATGTTGAGTACTATTTCAAGGGGGAAGGGAAATACCTGACGTTTCCCTGGGATGAGGGCTTCCGTATCGAGGAGATTGAAGCCTACTATGACAAGGCACAATTCACAGACTGGACGCATGCCATCAGTCGAACGCCGATGGTCAAACTCCAGCATCCCGACTACGAGATCTATCTGACGGGGATTCATGCCTATCGCAATGTCGCATGTGCCGACTGTCATATGCCTTACCGGAGCGAAGGTGGCGTCAAGTTCACCGATCATTACATCCAGAGTCCGCTGTTGAACATCGCCAATTCGTGTGCCGTGTGCCACCGATGGAGTGAGGAAGAGATTCGGCAGCGAGTGGAAAGTATTCAGGACAAGACCAAGGAGGTCCGTCAGCGAGTTGAGTCAACCTTGGTTAAGGCCCATTTCGACGTCGCCGCCGCAATGCAGGCCGGGGCCAACGATGACGAGTTACAAGGCCCCCGCACATTGATCCGTAAAGCCCAACTCCGCTGGGATTTCGTTGCAGCGAACAATGGCATGGGCTTTCATTCGCCCGGTGAATGCTTGCGGATCCTGGCTGCGTCGCTTGATCTGGCAAGCGAGGCAAGAACGGAATTGGCGCGAATCCTCGCCGTCCATGGTGTAACCAGGACGATCGTCTATCCCGACGTCTCCTCCAAGATAGCAGCCCAAGAGGTGGAGCAAAGATTCGTCAAGGGCGATCCGCCGCGTTTGCTTCCGGAATAGCTCCCAAAATGGAGCAGGGGGATCGTAGGCCTTTCAAGCTTCGCAGCATCCTGGCGCCGAGAATGCTTTGGCTGCCCGGTGCGGTCATGCTATCTCTGTTTCCGCCGACCGTGTAATCTTCTTCCCGAGGCTCTCCGTGCGCGCGGGCCATATGTGGATCCATCCTGAGCGAGGGGATCCGCGTCTTCCTCCGCAGAAAAGACAGGCGGCGGAAGTTGAGCCGCGAGTTTGAATGCCTCAATATCATCGCGATCGGCACGTGGCTTACCGTATCCTCGAAAAACTGGCAATCCTTTAAGTCGGGCGTAGATTTCGCGCCGCGTCCTCCCCTCAGGCATATCCGGCCAGCGGCCTTCCTGGTCATGAAACTCGAAAAAATGCTCCACCAGCGGGCGAACGTAACGCCAGTAGGCCGCGTTGTCCGTTTGCAAGACAAACAGTCCGTCCGGCATTAAAGACCGAAAGACCAATGCCAGAAAGCCCGGCGTCAGCAAACGATTGCCTTGTTTCTTTGGGTCTTTGTAAGGTTGCGGGTGATAGACGTGAATTTCCAGGACACTGTGAGGCGCGATGTAACGTTCGAGGAACTCGTATCCCCCACACACGGCAAACCGGACGTTCTTCAATCCCCTCTGATTGGCACGCCGCGTGGCATAGCGTATTACGACGGGGAGAATATCAATACCGACATGATTCAACTCGGGCCGGTTGATAGCACTGGCGAGTGTGAATCGCCCATTGCCGCAACCGATGTCAAGAACCAATGGTGCCTCGCGTTCGAAGACCTGAGCCCAATCCATTGGCCCATCCGGCGGCAGTCTCTTGATTGCAGTTTTTGCCCATTGATCCTCGGGCAGGATTCTCCCGGGAATCGGCACGCCAAACTCGTACTCAATGTCACCTTGGCGATAGTCCTTTGCACTTTTCATACGGGACTGGCCCCCTCGATTCATTGGCTCTTGGAGAATTGGCGTTAAGATGAAAGGATCAGCACGGTTGACATCTTAGCACTCCCCCAGTTTTGTTAGGTAGAGGATTAACAAGGTTTGATGGACACCACGGTATTATGCAAATCTTCCGGAAAGCACAACAGAAGCTCGACTACGAGACCAACATGGCATTCCGACTCTGGCAAGTTTTTTGGGTATTCACCCAAATTGGCCTGGCCAGCTTCGGTGGTCCCGCAGCATCAATCGCCCTGATGCAGCGGGCCATCGTTGACCGACGAAAATGGATCACTCAAGCCGAGTACCTGGACTTTGTCGCTGCCAGCCATATCATTCCAGGCCCAATCGCGGTCCAACTCTCTCTTCATCTTGGCTACCGCCGGGCCGGACTGCCAGGCGCCATCATCGCTGTTGCCGGATTTGTCGTACCAGCGGCCGCAATTACCTGGGCGATTGCCGTTTTTTACCAACGTACCCAAGGCCTTCCTCAACTGGAAGCAACCCTCTGGGGCGTTCGCCCGGCCGTCCTGGCCATCATTCTTGTTTCACTATACCAGATTGCCAGAAAGCTTGCCTGGAATAAGACACGATTGGGGATTCTGGCAGGCGTTGTCGGTCTAAATCTCCTTGGGATCGATGCCTTCACTGTAATGGCACTGGTCTTCGGAGTTGGGGTAATTTACCTATCGGTGACAGTAATGCGGTCGCGTCAACAACAGGTCATGCAAAAGGATCCGCCGAAACAACCTCCCGAAATAGAAAACTCAGACGAACGACTTGCGTCTTTTCTGGTCCCCACCGTTGCGATGTTCTCTCAGGCCAGCCTTTGGATGAAATCGCTCTATCTGTTCGGTATGTTCTTCAAAATCGGATGTCTTCTATACGGCGGAGGCAACGTCCTTGCTGCTTACATCCAGTCTGATTTTGTGGATCATGGCTTCCTCAACCATACCCAGTTTCTCGATGCCCTGGCCGTTGGCCAGAGTACACCTGGACCGGTTCTGACTGTGGCAACGTTCGTCGGATATCTTTTGGCGGGTCACATGGGAGCGGTTTCGGCCACGCTGGGAATCATCACACCGTGTGTCATCATTGCAACTCTTGTCCATCGATTCGTGTCACGAGCGCGCAATTATGAATCAACATCGGTTGTTCTGAATGTGGTTAATGTTGTCGTTGTTGGGCTCATTCTTTCCGTCTGCATCAGTCTTGGAACCGTGGTTTTTCAAGATTTTGCTGCCGTTGGCGTAGTCCTTGTTGCAGGGGCTCTCCTGCTTTTTCTGGACATTCCACCAATTGTGGTTGTTGTCGGTGCGGCACTTCTGGGGTGGTTATTGTGAAATGTTTCCATGGGCACGACGAGCTTCGGCGAGCACGACAGGCACGCCCCTCCAAGCGGGCACGATAAACGTGCCCCTCCGATTTCACCCTCGGAGGGACGCGCTTGTCGCGTCCGCCGTAGCACGTTAGATCATCAATCCCGTTTGCACGGGCGTGACAGGCACGCCCCTCCGACTTTGGAGGTCCGCCGTTCACCCTTTGCCCGACCTACAAATCTGACACATCTAGGGCGAAGTCACTTGGCTTACCACCTTTGCCACTATATCCTATAGCCTCGATATCCTATAGCCTCGATTGGTTGCAGCTTTGCTCGGCAATACGTAAAATTGAAAGAGATAGAAACCAAAACAGCGGCCTACGATACCCACCGTTATAAGGGCCGACAACCCAATTTGGGACACAGTCCCGAGGTTACCACTTGAGTTTGCGGGTTTTATGAATCGTTCCGCTTTGTCCTAGCAGATCTTTCGTAGGAGCCGTTCTGGCTGGACGGACTGCGTCCCGTCTTACCCGTGGAATCAGCCGAATTATGAAAAAAGGGATGAGAAGTCCGCGGCCTCATCCCCACCATTTGCAGGACTCGCAGCCCTTCGACAAGAATTTCTTAGACTGTGAGACTCAAAGAGTGATTTGCAAAAAAGGTCGTGAGTCCCGAATTGTAGTAAAAGCGGAATCTTTCGCTCGCCGGATTGGAGTGATCGTAATTAACGATTGTAAGGATTGTTTTTGATGGATAATTTCACTCCAGAACCTTCTCATCGAGGTTTTTTCTCTCGCTTCAACCTCGTGATTCTCTGCGCCGTCACGTTCCTCATCCCGTTTATGTGGGTTGGGGCCGATCGGGCACTTCTCAGTAACAAGAACGATGTCAAATCCTGGCTTCCTAAAACGTACCAGGAGACTGCCACCTTTGAGTGGTACCAGAAACACTTCGAAAGTGATATGTTTATCCTGGCAAGCTGGGAGGGCTGCACACTGGATAGCCCAAAACTTGACCTCCTTGCCCGCCGGCTGACTCTGGAGGTACAACGGCCTGCTGATGACCCCTATCGCTTTTTCAAGAGCGTCATCACAGGGCCGCAGCTCATTAAGCAGTTGGTCGAAGAGCAGGGTCTTTCTCAAGAGCAGGCGATCAACCGCCTCCGCGGCTTCTTGATCGGGCAAGACGGGCGTCAAACGTGCCTGGTCCTCGTGATTGATCCGCAGGCCGAGGAGCGATGGGAACGATACTTTGGTAATAATCCGCGAAAGAAGTTTCTCCACGCTGTTGTGGAAAGCGTGTATGCCGCGGCCAAAGAGATTTGCGATATTGATCCGGATGAGCTTCACCTCGGTGGGCCACCTGTCGATAATGTGGCCATTGACGTCGAAGGACAACGATCGCTTGTCCGCTTGGCGATCGTCTGCGGTGTGGTCGGTGGCCTGATGGCTTGGTGGTGCCTGCGAAGCTGGGTCCTAACACTCCTCGTCTTTTCCACTGGGGTCTATAGCGCTGGTCTGAGCATGATTCTAGTTTGGCTCACCGGCACCGAAATGAATGCCATCCTCCTGACAATGCCAGCTCTGGTTTACGTGGCAGCCGTGTCCGGCGCCATCCACATGGCTAATTACTATCGGGATACCCTTCGAACACACATCCAATGGGGCTTGCCTGATCCGGCAGTGGGTGCACCAGGGAAGGCATTAAAGAGCGCCTTTTTACCGCTGTTTCTCGCAACGTTCACCACGGCTTTCGGTCTGGCATCGTTGTCTATCAGCGAACTGGTCCCAATTCAGACGTTTGGTATTTTCTCTGCTGCGGGCATTATCGTGAGTTTTCTTTTCCTGTGCCTTTACGTACCGGCGATGTTGCAGGAATGGCCCGTCCGAAATATCGCGCAAGCCCGACAAACAATGTTTTTTGATCCCGGACGTTGGTCAGGATGGCAACATGTCGGGAACTTCATCCTTCACAGAGGCAGTTGGGTCGTCGCGGTATGTGTGCTGCTGATGGTCTTTGGGGCCATCGGAGCGAGCCAGGTTAAGACGTCCGTCAAATTGATGCGGCTGTTTTCCCCAAAGGCTACAATCATCCAGGATTATGCCTGGCTCGAAGAGAAACTTGGGCCGCTCGTCCCGATGGAGATCGTCATCAAAGTTGATCGCGACCAGGCGAAGCTCGATCTGCTAGATCAGATGCGGCTCGTCAGTGAGGTCCAGCAGGCGGTTCGAAATCTGCCTGATGTCGGAAGTGTAGTTGCTGTGCCGACCTTTGCCCGTCCTTTGCCCACCCGAGCGGGGCTTGTTGAAAAGCGGACGTGGATCGTGCAGTTGCAGCGACATCGGCAAGACCTCCGCGATTACTGGTCGGAGGAGAATAATTGCGAATTGTGGCGAGTTAGTGCCAGGGTCAAGGCGCTTACCGACCTGGATTATGGCATCTTTGTCAACGATATTCGCCAGGCCGTGGAACCGGTGCTGGCCAAATACCGTGCTCGCGGTGTCGAAGGGATCTCGGCGACCTATACAGGTCTGGTGCCCCTTGTTTATAAGGCCCAGCATTCCCTTTTGAATGGACTTCTGACCGGATTTGCCGGTGATCTGATCATCATCGCCATCGCCCTGGTGTTCGTCATGCGCGACTGGTCAGCGGGCCTACTGCTCGGTCTGGCGAGCATCTTTCCCATCGCCGTGGTGTTCGGCGCCATGGGGTGGCTCGGCATTGTGGTCGATGTGGGGACCGTCATGACCCCTGCTGTCGCACTCGGCGTCACCGTTGACGACGCGATTCATTTCATGCTCTGGTGCCGCCACGGACAGGAACGCGGTCTCAATCGCCATGAGTCAATCATGTTTGCGTACCGCGACTGTGCCCAGGCCATCTATCAGAGTTGGGGAGTTATTGGCCTGGGGCTTTCGGCATTTGCGCTTAGCTCATTCACGCCGACGCAGCGGTTCGGTTATCTGATGTTCGCCATGTTGACCGCCTCCTCATTCGGCAATCTCGTGCTCTTACCGGCCTTGCTTGCCAGTCCTCTTGCCAACTTCTTCTGGCAGAGTGGCGAGCGGATCGCCGAGCGTAAGCGGCGACAGCGTTCTGCTCAGCAGGCAATCGACCTCCATCCGCACGTGGTTCCCGTGGAGAGTCCGATCTTCGAGGAGGAACCGGTGGCCGTTGCGGCAGCCAACGGTACAGAACTCATTTTGGAAGCCGGTGAATCCACCGAGCCTGCGGTTACACCACTTAGATATGGCGTCACCCGTCGAGCGGGAAAAACCGCTGGGAGACGCTTCCCCAGTAAACCACGGTGATTGTCACGCAGAGGGGCGGGTCAGAGTCAACGGGCGTAACAAGCACACCCCTCCGAATTTTCCCCGCGGAGGCACCCGCTTGTCGGGTCCATTTTCGGAGGGACCTGCTTGTCGGGTCCGTTGCGCTACGTTGGATTATCCATTCCGCTTCGGCGGGCATGACAAGCATGCTCCTCCGACATTGGCACGATAAACGTGCCCCTCCGACACGGGCGTGACAGGCACGCCCCTCCGATTTCACCCTCGGAGGGACGCGCTTGTCGCGTCCGCCGCATGACTTTGGATCATCCATTCCAATTTCGCGGGCGCGACAGACGTGCCCTCTCAATCCGAGGCGCCATTTTCGCGGTAAAGAATCGTATCCTCTTGCCTCTCCCACCAAAACGATTTAGGTTTAAGTGATTATTGGTCAATAGTCCTGAGGAAACAGGGCTGAATCCTCCCCATCTTCCGGGGGGCATTTCATCCCAATCTCGGCATATCGGAGATTCCAGGAAGAGGTCCCTTTTCATGTCGCAAAAGACGTCAACTCGCGATATTCCCTATTTGGCACAGCGGTCTCGCAAGGGGGTTCTGACGGGGGTCCAAATACTAGGGCTAGGAAGTTATCTGCCCGAAAAGAGGGTTCGTAACGAGGACCTGACACAGCTTGGTTGCGATCCGGAGTGGATCGTGCAGCGGACAGGGATCCTTGAGCGGCGTCATGCGCCGCCTGAGATGGCCACCAGCGATATGGCCGTCGAAGCAGCCAGACAGTGTCTGTCCGATGCTCAAATCGACCCCAAAGACGTGGACCTTGTACTGGTGGGAACATACACACCGGATATGACCATGCCGGCCACGGGAAGTCTGGTTCAGGAAAGACTCGGATTGTTCGCACCCGCCATGGACATCCAGGCCGCTTGTACAAGCTTCATGTTTGCGCTGATCACCGGAATGCAATACGTGGCCACCGGCTGTGCGAAGCATCCGCTCGTCATTGGAGCCGACTGCAATTCCCGAGTCTGCAATCCCAACGACCCGAAGACCTTTCCCATCTTTGGCGATGGCGCTGGAGCCGTTGTCCTCGGTCGGGGGGACCAGACACAGGGCCTAATCGCTTTCAGTTACGGCTCTGACGGGGCAGGTTTCGATCTGTTGTATCGGCCCATGGGGGGATCGCGCTGCCCAACCAACCATGAGGGAACTTTGAATGGTGATCAGTACCTGGTCATGGAGGGACGGCCAGTTTTCAAGTGGGCCATTCGCATGCTCAATCAAACGGTCCACGATGTGCTGGAAATGGCCGATTTGACACTCGCCGAGATTAAACTCGTCATTTTCCACCAGGCTAATATGCGGATTATCAAGGCCGCCACGGAGACAATCGGCATCCCAGAAGAGAAGGTCTATAACAACCTGGATCGATACGGAAACACATCATCGGCCAGCATCCCCATTTGCCTGGATGAGGCCGTTCGTTTGGGGCGAATCCAGCGGGGCGACCTTGTGCTTCTCAGCGGATTTGGCGGCGGATTGTCCTGGGCCACGGGGATTTTGCGGTGGTAGGCATCCAGAAAAGGCGGACGGCGATTTCGCCGTGCGCCATTGAATGCAGTTGCGCCGGGCACGACAAGTGTGCCTATTAACACTTCACAAAGGCCTGCTTGTAGGCCGCGCAATAACGGGGATCGGCAATCCGATTCACCACAACAGGAAAGGAGTCCGCGACAGACCCGCCAGCTCACCGAAGGCCCGCTGTGGCCGGATTTGCTCTCTGAGCGACGAAAATCGATTTCGCGAGGCCGACTGTCGAGCGTCATGGCCCAGTGCGAACAGGCCCAGGAGGCCCACCGGGTGCACCCGGTCGAGCGCCTGGCGAAATTCCTTGCATCGGATTGGCGATCTTCTCTGGATGTGCAGCCGTCTCAGGATTGAACTGAGGATTGTTCTCCGGCCTCTTCCCGCCGCAACCCACAAACGTGGTGACAGTCAAGACCACAGTCAAACACATCACCAGCACACTGCGCATAAAACTCCTCCCTAATGTAGCGAAACCCAAGTGTTGCCCAATTCGCCGCTCAACGAGAATTAGTCAAATTGGCAATCAGAATCCCTGCTGGATTGTCATGCCATCCGAAATCGAATTGAGGCGGAACCAGGTTCCCCACGCGATAGTATCCCGAATGAACTGGACACTGCCATCAACCATAGCAGCATTGATTCCGCCGGGATGATAGCTGCATGGGCTGGGCCATTCCGCGTTGGGCCCCCAGGCTGCAATATACGTGGGCATGTACGTCCCGGGATTCCAGCGGAACCACGACCACGGTCCCTTCGAACCGCCGTCCACATTCATCACGTGCTGCCCCGTCTCGTTGGCACCCCAGCCTCCTACGGCCGTGCCCAAAAACGCGCTGCAAGCTACAGCGTCTCCAAGGCTACGTCTTTTTCCGGAACCACTCGTCAATATCGGTCCTCCATAAAAACCAACGGAATCTTTTTCGGCGCAAATGATCGTGTTGCTGGTTCCGTCGGTAATTTGAGACATGGTGGTCGTGCGCGTTTGCGTAAACACCCCATGAATAGTGCACGTCTGAGTAATTGGATCAGTTACTCTATTCCATGGATCCCAGTTCCCGATGCAGCAAGGATTGGGATGCCAGTGGTACCCTTCACTCCCAGGGTAATTAGTGATGGCAATGTTATTTGACTGGCGTGGATTAGCAAAATTGCCGTCGGAAGGACAACGGAGCGTTGGGATGGCAGTACTGACAACCGCCTGTGGGCTGTTGCCTTTCAAGTCCGGCCCAATCCAGGCCGGGGCTTTCCAGTTGATGCTGTCATATAGGGCTTTCTGTTCAATGAACGGCAGAATCATCGCATTCCAGGTATGATGATAAGCTGGCGGCACCTGGCCGTTTTGACAGTAATTCTCGGCAGATGTGTCCCCTGCAGGAGCCCCCATGCAACCTTGTCCCCAGACCACACCCGGCGGAAAACTCTTGTACACATCATGGTAATTCTGCAACCCCAGGGCAATCTGCTTCATATTATTTGTGCACTGTGAACGTCTGGCTGCCTCCCGTGCCGCTTGAACTGCTGGTAACAGCAGGGCGATCAGAATGCCAATGATGGCAATCACAACCAAAAGCTCCACCAACGTGAAGCCCCGCCTTTTCGCACAGCTTTTCCACATGTCATACCTCCACAATTTGAGACAAGAGACACGGAACCCGAACACCAACCCGAAGGGCCTTTGCCGGCCATCTCTTTTGCGTGTGCACTTTTAAAAGAGATCTTTAAGTTCTAAATAGTTCTGACCGTCGAACGGGATTCTACTATCAGCAATTCAGTCTTGCAAGTTTTTTGCGCGTCGAACGCCCAAAAATTCTTGGTTTTCCGCACGCCCCAAGCCATCCCGCGACCTTGCCTTCGGAGGAACCTGCTTGTCAGGCCGCCGCAGAACATCGGATGATCCATTTTGACTCGCCGGGCACGACAAGTGTCCCCTCCGACCTGCCGTGCTCGCTCAAGTATGACAGTATTCTTCGGTCCCACCGAAAACGCCCTTGGTCCAAAAGCGGACTTTCGCTATGATCCACGCAGCGAATAACACCAACGGGGGGTAATCCGTTTGTCGGTTGGAACTTGCGAGTCAAAAGGAGACCACTAAGCGTGGCTCATTTGCAATCCGGGTTAATTATCGGGATTCTCATTGGTGCCTTGACTCCACACTCTGCGGCCTGGTGTGAAACGCCCGTTTCGACTTCGCCGCCGTTCAAGGTGGAAAGCCTGGTCGATCGCGGCGACGAGGCGAACCCGATTAGTCTTAGCACGACGATCTTTTCCGAGGCGAAAGCCTTCGATTTTTTGAAAGATCCGCGTGAGGTCACAATCATCGACTGGAGAGGCAACCGCGTCATACTTCTCAATCCCTGCCATCGAGAAGAGGCCGAATTGAGCTTTGATGCGATCCTGCGTTTTCACGAACGGGTCCAATCTCGTGCCCGCCAGGAACGCGACCCACGCCAACGGTTTGCAGCCGATCCGGATTTTGCAATCCAGTTCGATCAGGCAAAAGACACGTTGCTGCTCACAAGTCCTTGGCTTACCTATCGGATTACGACTCGAAGCGACATTGACCCGGCCATCATCCGGGAGTTTTTGCGATTCTCTGACCTGATGGCTCGCGTCAATTGTCTGTTAGTGCAAGGGTCACGATTGCCGAATCCACGTCTTAAGGTCAACCAGGCCCTTGCCGAACGAAACCTTTTTCCGGTGGAGGTCAGGTTGATTGCTGCACCGAGAAATTTCCTAGAATGGCTGCCCGGCCGTCAATCCGTGGTCCGAAGCACTCACACCCTAGTCGTTGGGTTGACCGAGGAAGACCGCGTGCAGATCGACCAGGCCGAGAAATGGACGCACGAATTTCGCCGCGTCAACTTCATTGACTACCAAGCCAAACTCGCGGGAAACTGATTGTGTCAATCGGCAACAACGATCTGCAAGCCTTCCCCGGCCCTCAAGGCCGTGTCTTTTCGGCCTCCTCCTCGATCGCTTTGATTTCTTCTGGCGTCAATTCTCGCAGCCGCACACTGCGAATGACACCCGTCGAGCACCACGAAGAAAAACCGAATGGCTTGCAAAGGTCCACCTCATAGCGGGTGGAAATGCGGTGGTCGCCGATAATAAAGTCCACCACTTTCTTGTCGTCAACCCAGACCTCAATCTTGACCTTGGTCACACGGACACGGAACTTGTACCATTGGTTGTCTTTGAACACCATGAACTGGGTTGTTTCATTGTCGGAGGCATCGTTGAAATTGATTGACGACAGGCCGATGACGGATCCCCCCCATCCGCCTGTGACGAAACTGCAAAAGGTGTCGCCGACGGGAAAGGTGACCGTTGCGAAAAAGTCGATTCCGTCTGTCCGCTTGGCGACAAACTCCACTTCGTAGTTGATCTTGGGAAACTCGCCTTCCCAGGCAATCCCCGTCATCGGATCGCCACGCTCCATCACGATACATCCATCCTGGATTCGAACCTCCCCTTCGCCGCCGAATTTTGGGGCCTTCCACCCCTTCAGTGTTTTTCCGTCGAAAAGGTCTCGCCACTTGTGAGGCGACGGCGGAGAAGCTTTCTCCGCCCGCGCGGACTCCGTGTTCGCAGCAGGTTGGGAAGATGCTGTTTCACCACCCAACGACAGAAGCCACGGACACATCATAAGCGTCGCGCCAAAAATACCGCTCAAAAATCGTCTCCAGCTCAACCGACATACGGTCAACTTTTCGCGGCACATCGTCCACCTCCATTGCGTTTGCCATTATTTTCATTCTTGCCACAAAGACCAAGTCCACGGGTGTATTCCGAGCGACTCTATTATGCCACGTTTCGCTTGTAGGGTGAAGCACGACAGACAGGAGACGATCGCGTTCTCCCATCGCATGCTTTTCTCACGATTCAGGAAGTCCTATGATGCGCAAGTAGAAAACACTCTGTTTAACATCCATGAAGCATTTGGGAATCCAGCATGATCGTCTCTCCGAGGATCAGCAAAGCGGCTTTGGCCCAATTGTGCCGTCGTTTGGCAACACAAGTGGAAGCCGGCATAGAAATCCGCACGATTTGCCGACGGGAAGCAGAGCGTGTTAGTGGCTGGTCTCATCACCGGGTGTTTTCTCGAATCAGTGATGCCGTCAACCGTGGTGAAAGTCTCAGCGATGCCTTCAACGCCACCGGAGATTTTTTTCCATTACTCTTCCGGCAGATTGTCCGTGTGGGAGAACAGAGCGGCAAACTCCCCGAGGCCTTTCGGCTGCTCGCCCAGTACTATGAAGAGGATCTGCATCGTCGCCGCACGTTTTGGATGCTCGTGGCCTGGCCTCTCTTTGAACTAACTCTTGCCATTCTTGTGATTGGCTTTTTGATCTGGATCATGGGTGCCATCAGTGCACGAGCGGGAATGACCATCGACCCGCTAGGTTTTGGTCTGATTGGAACCCACGGTTTAGTGATTTACGCTGCTTTCGTGGCAATGTGCATCGGAGCGATTCTCATTTGCATCTGGGCCATCCGCCGCGGGATGTTATGGACGCGTCCTGTGGAACAGTTTGTCGATGCATTGCCGATCCTCGGACCAATCCGTCGAACTCTTGCGCTAGCAAGAATGACCTGGGCGCTATCCATCGTCATGCGGTCCACACTGGACATTCGCTCGGGTGTCGATTTGGCCCTTCAGAGTGCAAGCCATCTGGCATATACGTCACTTCGACCACAGATCTGGCGATCCCTCCAGGCCGGGAAGTCGCTCTATCGCAGTTTCGCCGAAACGGGGCAGTTTCCCGACGATTGGTTGGATGCCTTGCGTGTCGGTGAGGAAAGCGGCAAGCTAGACGAGACTCTCGATCGTATGAGTCGTGTCTATGCCGATCGTGCCGCTCAGGCCATGAAGATGCTCAGCGTTGTCGGGGCGGTGTTCGTCACATTGCTGATCGCAGGCGTTATTATCTTTCTCATTTTCCGTCTGGCGCTGTTTTACATTGGCCAGATCCAGAGTGCCTTACCGGCCTGAAAGCCGTCCGCAACAGTTTGGCCTGTCACTCTTTTATCACCGCATTCTCGCCAGCCAGGTCGGTGAGGACTTTGAGAAAGGTATCGTAGGTTTGCTGCCCAAAAAGGACAAACCGCACGAGCGGTGGCTTTTTGTTTTCCTGTAAATAGGTCATGACCGTTCCCAGGGCAACGTGTGCCGCATCTTCGAGAGGATAGCCGTACGCACCACAACTCAGGGCGGGGAATGCTACACTTTGGCATTCATGCGTGACGGCAAGATCAAGGGACTTGCGGTAAGCTGACGCGAGCAGGTCCGCTTCCCTGTGTCGTCCATCCCGGTAAATAGGGCCAACGGCGTGGATCACATACTTCGCCGGAAGACGACCCGCCCCGGAGATCACAGCCGAACCCGTCGGGCAACCATTGGGATATTTCTCACGTGTTTCTGCCATGATTGCTGGACCACCCCGACGATGAATCGCACCATCCACACCTCCGCCACCAGCAAGACGACTGTTGGCAGCGTTGACGATGGCATCGACCCGTTGTTCCGTAATGTCTCCTTGAACGAGTTCCAGCAGGCATGGACCGACCGATAGACATGCCGACATCTTGTGACTCCTTCTGCATGCGCCCTACGCTAACGGAGTTACCAATTTACCCGTCAGACTTGTAGGTGGGGCAGCGGGTCAATCGGAGAGAGCATAATTGTCACCCCGAGTCTCGGAGGGACCTGCTTGTCAGGTCCGGGGCGTAACGTTTGTTCGTCCATTCCAATTCCACGGGGCATGACAAGCATGCCCCTCCGACACTGCCCGTTGCGTTTGAAAAATCAAGAGTACCCTTGCGTAATTGTGGGCTGAACCTCTACTTCATCATAGATTGGGGAAATGCGAAGGGGGACCGGCCGAGGTTTGGGGCCCTCCGCGAGCCGCACCGGTATCGGCTGTCTATCATTTTTTCAGGAAAACACCTTCTTGGCAGCGGCGGATATCGATAACCAGCTAAAGCCTTGATATGATAAATGGCAGTTGTCAGACGATTCATGGGAACTCGTGAGTCGTTTCGATGTTGTAGTCCGATGCGTCTTCCCTGACTTTAGCTTTCCAGAAGAAGGAGATCACACCATGCGACGTCGCGAGTTTTTGGCGGCAGCCGGTGCCGGCGCCGTTCTTTCCACCTTCCCGTTGAGATGGACCGCGGGCGCCTTCAGCAAACCGAAGAAGATTTTGTATTTCACGCGCTCAGCTGGGTTCGAGCATTCGGTTGTGGCTCGGAAGGGATCAGAGTTAGCCTTTTCTGAGAAGGTCTTGATTCAGTGGGGCAAGGAAGTCAACGTCGAGGTCGTTTGCAGCAAGGACGGCGGCATCTTCGATGGCGACCTCGATCAGTTTGATGCCTTCGCCTTCTATGCCACAGGTGACTGGACAAAGCCAGTCGATCGTCCCAATGAACCACCGGCGACGGAAGCTGGCGTTAAACGGCTACTCGAAGCAATTGCGGCAGGAAAGGGTGTCGTCGGTTTTCATGCGGCCAATGACGCCTTCCATAGCCGCGGCCAGGAGATCTCTCCGTTCGTCAAGATGATTGGTGGCGAATTCGCCTCGCATGGCCGTCAGCAAGAGGCCACCATGAAGGTGGTTTCACCCAAGTTTCCCGGCTGTGAAAAGTTAGGCGAGTCCTTCCGAATGCTGGAAGAATGGTATGCGATGAAGAATCTGTCCAACGATCTTCATGTGATCCTGGTCCAGGAAACGGAAGGAATGACCGACGCCTGTTATCAGCGTCCTCCCTATCCGGCCACCTGGGCAAGAATGCACGGCAAAGGACGCGTTTTCTACACATCTCA
>Ga0308414_1001174_pt1 | contig 17061 bp, 13 predicted proteins | sample HotsprSampleOS50_FD_205667 | JGI IMG/M metagenome (GOLD analysis project Ga0308414, IMG submission 205667) | Hot spring phototrophic mat microbial communities from Octopus Spring, Yellowstone National Park, Wyoming, United States - 20090730_OS50 ...
CAAGAGATCGTTCGTCCCTTGAAGCTTCAGCCGTGATTTCGACTACTCTGCCGAAACTTTTCGCACTACGGAAGCAGCGGACGCCGGCAATGCCAATCGACCGGTTGCAGACAATCGAGGCTTGATCGGCTCTTGACTTTCCGCGGTTCTGTTCAGCAGATCGCAATGCCCCCGGATACCGACGATGCAAAGCCCCCTGTTCGAAAGCACGTGTTCACCGGAAAACGACGGTCGTGGATTGCCGCCGGCCGCGTGCCGCCCGCGCCGTCCGGAACGGCTCCACGCGGCACTCGCGGCCTGTCTGTTGATTCTGACCGCCGGCTGCGCCGCCTTGGAGAAGCCCGCCGGTTTGTTCGACGGCTCGATGGCCCGCCGTCGCGAAGAACGAAAACAGCGGGCCGCGGCCGAGTTCGAAGCCGCCCGAAATGAAGCCGAGTACAAGTCTGCGTTGAACCTTTGGGATCGGAACAACCTCAAAGGGTGCGAAGACGCATTGCGAAGCCTGCTCGAACGAGCGCCGACCCATCGCGACGCCCGGCTCCTTCTGGTTGACGTATGTTTGGCGCAAAACAATCTTCGCGAGGCCGCCGAACAGGCTGAGCGTTTGCTGGCCGACTTCCCCGACGACGCCCAAGTGCATTACAGCGCAGCCCTCGCGCTCGACTCGCTGGGGCGCTGCGATGAAGCGCTGATTCACTACCAGCGGGCCGTTTCGCTCGCACCGGACAACGAGGCCTATCGTGCGGGCTACTTGGCGGCGCGCGAGGCAGCAAGTCGGCGTCGGCCGAAAACTCCCAACGCCATCGCCGATCTGGCGGCCGCGCTGGCGCCGGCGGCAATCGCCGACGCGACCGCTGTCCGCGCGGCGGGGCATGCGTCGGCCGAAACCGAACCTCGCGTAGGCGAACGGTCGGCAAAGGCGGGCGCCGCTGCGTCGTCGGGCCCACCCGCCGGCCGTTCGGCGGTAAATGCCGTTTTTGCCGATCCTGTCAGTAACGACGATCAAAGCAGCCAATCGGCCGAAGTTTTGATTAGGAAAGGCCGTATCGCCCTGAGCGAGGGAAACCCGAATGCCGCAGCCGAACTGTTTCGGCAAGCGATCCTCCGTTCGCCGAATGAGCCGCGGGTCATTCTTTCGGCTGCAACAGCCGCGTTGCGCTATGAACAACCCGAACTGGCGGTGCAACTGCTCAAGGCGGCAGCAGCCCGATTCCCGCAACATCCCGTCATCCATCAAACCTTGGGCTTGGCCTGCCATCGACTGGGCGATTATGCGGCCGCCCAAGATGCGTTGAACAAAGCACTTTCGTTGGACAAGTCGAACGCCCTGTCCTATTTTTTGATGGGGTGTACGCTTGCCAAAACAGGTCAAGCCGACGCTGCCGAGCACTACTTGCGGCAGGCGGAGGCCATCGACCCGCGATGGACCACCCGGCGCTGAGGCTTTGTTTCGCCGGCTTTCCGCCGCGAGAACCTCGCAGCGATTCCTCGCCCGCAAGGGCCGCAGAGCTTCGGCTCCGCCGTCGGTTGCGCGCGTCGCCCCTGAGCAAACGCAGTTATGCGAAGTATGAAGGGCGCGACGTTGTTTCACTGGCTTGCCGGATGCGGACTGATTTTGGCCGGGGCACTGTGTGCTTCAGCGCTCGGCCCTTGGACCGACGCGAGGTTGGGGCCGCTGCCCAGCGCCGCCGCGGGCGGAGCGCTGATCGCCTTTCTGTTCGCCATTGCCTTCTATCGTTGCCGGTGGCTGAATCGCCGTTCGCAGATCTACCTGGAATCGCTCGCGCAGATGGACCCGATGCGGGCCGTCGATCCGGCCGACTTCCCCCGACTGCCCGCCTCGCATCCCTTGGCCGACGCCGCGCGCCGATTGCAAGATCTCTTCGTCGCTGTCGGCGAAAGACTGCGGCTCCTGGAACAAACGAACGCCGCTCTCGAGGTTCGCGCGATTCGAGCGGTTCAAGAGGCCGAACGCATTCGACAGGTCTTCATGGGCCTCAGCGATCCGGTGTTCGTCGCCAATCAATACGGCGAGCTCGTGCTCATCAATCGGGCCGCGCGCGAATTGATCGGCCTGAAAGACGATGAACCCGCCGGCGGCCCCTTAGCCGAGGCCATCAACGCGCCCAAACTCGTCGATCTGATGACCGCCACCCTGCGGCGGCCGTGCGGCAGCACGCGCGCCGTGGAACTCGAATGGCATTTGCCGGGCCAGCCGCAACGATGGTATCGGGCCACGGCCTGCAAGACGGGCGACGACGGGCGCGACGCGGGCGTGGTGGCCGTGCTGCGCGACATCAGCGACCGCAAAGCGCTGCAACGGCGGCACGCAGAGTTCGTTTCGGCGGTCAGCCACGAAATGAAGACTCCGCTGGCCGGCATCAAAGCCTATGTGGAGCTGCTAGCCGATGGCGACGCGGACGACGAGGCCACGCGCGAGGAGTTCCTCCGCGTCATCACCAGTCAAACCGACCGCCTCCAGCGGCTGATCGACAACTTGCTGAACATCTCGCGGATCGAGGCCGGCGTGGTGGAAGTCCGCAAAGAGCCGCGGTCGCTCAACGAAATCCTCGACGAGGCGGCCCGCGTCGTTCGCCCCGCCGCCGAAGCGAAACAGATCGACCTGCAAGCCGATCTCAGCCCGCTCTACTTGGGCGTGGCCGCCGACCGCGACATGCTCCTTCAGGCGGCGATCAACCTGCTGTCCAACGCGGTGAAATACACCCGGCCCGGCGGCCGAGTGGTGCTCCGCAGCCGGATGTCGGACGACGAGGTTCGCTTCGAGGTCGCCGATACAGGCGTCGGGCTTTCGGCCGAAGATTGCGAGAAAGTGTTCGAAAAGTTCTACCGCGTCAAGAAAGACAAAGACATGGCCTCGGGCACCGGACTCGGCCTGCCGCTGACAAAGCGAATCGTCGAAGATGTGCACGGCGGCCGCATCAGTGTAGAAAGTGTTCTCGGCGAAGGCAGCACCTTCGTCGTTACGCTGCCGGCCGCCGGGCAACGCGCGGTTCAAACGCAAGGTGAGCGATTATGAGCAAGTCGGTACTGTTGTGCGACGACGAAGTCCACATCCTTCGCGCGGCGGAATTCAAGTTCCAGCGCGCCGGGTTCGATGTCCGCACTGCCGCCGACGGCCTGGAAGGCTGGGAACAGATCCTGGCTCGCCGGCCCGATCTCTTGATCACTGATTGGCAAATGCCGCGGCTCGACGGTTTCGGCCTGGTGCAGCGCATTAGGGCGGAAGAGAGCCTGTCCGACCTGCCGATCATCATGCTGACGGCCAAGGGATTCGAGGTCAGTCACGAGGAACTGCGCGCGCACTGGGGCGTTCGCGCCGTGTTGGCCAAACCCTTTAGCCCGCGCGAGTTGTTGCTCCGCGCCGAAGAACTCATGGCGGCCGCCGCCGAACCGGCCGCGCCGGTTACAACGGCGGGAAGCTGAATTGGTCCGCATTCCGGAGCGGCACCGAGCAGGACGAATCGGCCGCAAAGCGCGTGCGGCGCAGTAGCAGATCCCTGCGTTTTCCGCGAGTCGGCCGCCCTGCGGCCCTGTGACGGATTGACGCGCATACAGGACGAATCAACGTGAATCTGGCGTGCGAAGTGTTTGAAGATGTGATCGTCGTTCACGCACCCGAAGAGGTTGCCGGCGACCAGGCCGACACCTTCGGAAGTTGCGTCTCCGGGCTGGAACAGCGCAAGGTGGTTCTCGACCTTGACGGCACGGAACTACTCGACAGCCGCGGTCTGACGGTGTTGCTCGATCTACACGATCAACTCCGACAGCAAGAGGGCGAACTGAAGATCGCGGTCACCAACGGAACAAACCGCAAAATCCTGGAAATCACTCGGATCGATCACCAACTCGAGGTTTTCGAAAGCGTGGTGGACGCCGTGAGGAGTTTTCACGGCTGATCGTCAAGGCGCGCGCCGTCGCGGGCGATTGCGCCGGAACCGGCTCGATCGGCCGTCCCGCCGCGGCGCCAAGCCGTCGCAGTTTCGCCGCCGCGCCGCAGCGGCTTTGCGGCAAAGAAATACAGAGTCGCGTCCGATGAGCGAAACCGTAGTTGCTGCTCCGCGCCGCTTGGGCGATACGCTCTTGGCCCGGGGCTACCTGACCGAAGAACAGCTCCAAACCGCGCTGCAAAAACAGCGCGGCGAGTGGCGGGGCAAACTGCTCGGCGAAATCCTCGTCGAATTGGAGTTCTGCACCGAGGAGCAGATCGTCGAATGCTTGGCGGCCGAGTACGGCGTCCCCTACGCGAAGCTCGACGCCCGCCTGGCCGATCCGAAAGTCGCCGAACTGCTCCCGCGGGAGTATATCGAGAATAATCTCGTCTTTCCGTTGTTCTGCGTTCGCGGGGTTCTGACGATTGCCGTGTCGGAGCCGTCGAACCTGTTTCTCGTCGACGAAGTGCGGCAACTGACGAACAAGGAGGTTCAGATCGTCGCGGCGACATCTCGCGATATCCGCCGGATGATCACGAGCTTGCCCAACGCCACCGTCTTCGTGATCGACGACATCATCGAGAACAGCGAACAGGCCGAAGTCACCTTGATCGAAGAAGCGATCGAGGACATCGGCGACATCGGCGAAGCAGCCGGCCAGGCGCCGGTGATTCGCCTGGTCAACTACATCATCTACAACGCCGTCAAGGAAGGCGCCAGCGACATCCACATCGAACCGGCCGAGCGGTGCATGCGCGTGCGGTTCCGCGTCGACGGCCGGCTGTACAAAGCGCTGGAAGTGCCCCAACACCTGCTCAATGCCGTGACGAGCCGCATCAAGATCATGGCGGGCCTCGACATCAGCGAGCGGCGCCTGCCGCAAGACGGGCGGGTCAATGTGATGCTCGACGGACGGAAGATCGATCTCCGCGTCAGCACCTTCCCCACCACGCACGGCGAGAAAACCGTGATCCGCGTGCTCGACACGCGCAGCGTTTCGCTGAATCTCGAAGACCTCGGATTCGGCGAAGACATTCTCAACGTGTTTCGCGAGAACATCCGCGCTCCCAACGGCATCGTGCTGGTGACCGGCCCGACCGGCAGCGGCAAATCGACCACGCTCTACGCCGCACTGAGCGCCATCAGCTCGATGGAGAACAACGTGTGCACGGTGGAAGACCCGATCGAGTACCACCTGCCGCTGATCAATCAGTTCCAGGTGCAATCGAAGATCGGGATGACCTTCTCGAAGGCGCTGCGCACCCTGCTCCGCCAAGATCCCGACGTGATCATGGTGGGCGAAATCCGCGACGAGGAAACCGCGCGCACCGCGATCCAAGCGGCGCTGACCGGCCACTTGGTGTTCAGCACCTTGCACACCAACGACGCTTGCTCGGCCATCACGCGATTGATCAATATGGGCATCGAGCCTTACCTGATCGGCGCGGCGCTGAACATGGTTTTGGCCCAGCGGCTTGTGCGCCGCGTTTGCGCCAAGTGCCGGCACGAGTACGACCCGCCGCGCAACGTGCGGAAGGCGCTCGAGCGGATGGGCTATCAGTTTGAGACGTTCTATCGGGGCGCAGGCTGCAAGAGCTGCCGCAATACGGGCTATCGCGGGCGAATCGGCGTCCATGAGCTGCTGGTGATCACCGACGAAATGCGCGACGCCGTGGTGGCCGACCCGTCGATCGGCAACCTCCGCCGAATCGCCGAGGCGTCGGGGATGATCACCTTGGCTCACGATGGGTTCCGCAAAGTCCGCGAAGGCATCACCACCGTCGAGGAAATCTTCCATATTGTCGGCGAAACCTTCGCTCGCGATCGAGCTAAATAGAACCGCGAAAGACGGAAAGCAGTTCAAACGAGGATTGCACGCAATCGGCCGCGGCGTTGCGACTGCGGCCGCTTTCGCAGTTGCGGGGACCTATTTAGCGCCCTTCGGAACCAGCCATGAGCGATACGGCACTATTCGAATACCGGGCGCGCGACGCCTCGGGGCAAACACGCGGCGGCGAAGTGAAGGCCGCCGACGCCGCTGCCGCGCGCGAACAACTGCGGCGGCAGGGCCTGACGGTCATCGAATTGCAGGAGGCCGAGCCTGACGAACCGCTCTTCCCGCGGCGCGTGTCGCGCACCGACATCATCTATGTGACCAATCAATTGGCGATCATGGTCGATACGGGCATCACTCTGTCGGTCGCTCTGAACGGGATTATCGAACAGGAATCGAATCCCGCGCTCCGCGCCGTCCTCACCGAGCTGCGCGACGCCGTCGAAGCGGGCGAAGACTTCTCGACGGCCCTGGGACGCTACCCGCACCTGTTCGACAAAACCTATCGCGCCCTGGTCAAAGCCAGCGAGGCGACCGGCACGCTGGGGACAATGCTCGATCGTATCGGCAACTACCTGCGGAAACAGATGGAGACCCGCGGCAAGGTTCGAGCGGCGATGGCCTACCCGGCCGTCATGCTGGTGCTGGCCGTGGGCGTGACGATCTTCCTGCTCACCTACATCCTGCCGAAGTTCACGCCCCTCTTCAAATCGAAGGGAACGGAGCTGCCCGGCCCGACCAAGATGATGATGGCCCTTTCCGACGGCATGATCCACCACTGGTACTTGTGGCTCTTGGCCGCTGCGGCGGCGGTCGTCGGCTGGGTTCTCTTTCGCCGCACGCCGTTGGGCCGGCGCGCCGTCGATTGGGTGAAGATCAACTCGCCGATCATCGGGCCGATGATGCGCAAGGTAATCATCGGAAGAAGCCTGCACACCCTCGGAACCATGCTGCAAAACGGCGTCGGCGTCCTTGATGCCCTGCGACTGGCGGGCGAGGTTTCGGGCAACGTGTTCTACGAAGAACTATGGAACCAAGTGCTCGAAGAAGTCACCGGCGGACGACGTATCTGCGAGGTGCTCCGCGGCAGTACGCTCTTTCCCAAAGTGTTGGTGCAGATGATCGCCTCCGGCGAAGAAACCGGCAAGCTCGATCAAGTACTCGAACGAATCGGAATTTACTACGACCGCGAGGTGGAAACCGCGATCAAGGCCGCGACAAGCTTGATCGAGCCGATCATGATCAGCGTGATGGGCGCGGTGGTGGGCACTATTGGTCTGGCGCTGCTGCTGCCGATCTTCAGCCTGAGCCGGCAGCCCTAACCGTCGCCGAAGCAGCCGATTGATCTATCGGCGCGCACCCCGAACGCCCGAAAAAAAGCGAAGATGGTTCGTCCGAACCGTTCAGATGCCGACAGGCTTGGTGCCCCGGCGAGCCCGGCGCTCGGCGCGAAGCCGCGCCCGTCTCTTGATTTCGCTGGGCTTCTCGTAATACTCGCGACGGCGCATTTCCTTCTTGATCCCGCTTCGCTCCACCAGCTTACGGAAACGACGCACCGCTTCTTGAATGGATTCTTTTTCGCGCAACGTCAGCTTGACCACTCAGTCCTCCTTTTTGGTGTTTTGAAAAACACACCCCCGTGAAACGATCCCCTTTGACAAACCCATAGTTTATCGCACTTTCCCCGCCTCTGTCCACCCGTATCGACCGAACTACCGCTCGATTTTCACGTTGACTCGCCCGAGACAACGATTTTTGTTCGCCACCGCCCGCGAAATCCCGCCGCTTATCGAATGCGGAGGACCGTCAGGAATCCGTCGCCTTGGTCGTCGCCTTCCGGTTTGGCCGGCTTGAGCGTCGCCAACTCGTTGCCTTGAACTTGCCCGACCGCGGCCAAAAGGCCCGAACGAACGGTCACGGCCTGAAGGGTCGCAGAGCCGGCCAGCGTGGTAGCAAAGGTACGACGGAAATGGCTGTCAAAAACAACCAAAAACGCACCGCCGCCTTCCCGGCCGAACGCGCCCGGCGTTTTCGGCGGACTGAAGGCCGACGCCCCGCCCACAAAAACATTTCCCTGAGCATCCGCGGCAATGGCCCGAGGCCGGATCGTGTTCCCTTTGCCGTTGGCCAGTCGGGCAAGCAACAAGGTGGCAGCCTCGCTGGCCCCGGTTTTCGGGTCGAGGCGGACGACCGCCGTGATATGATTGGCCGCTGTGTTGTAGGCGTGTTGAAACGCATCGAACTTGGGCATCGGCAGCGTTTCGTCCAGGTTGCGGGACGACCGCAGCCACATCGTGTTTCCGCCCGCAGACTCGCCGGCAACGTAAAGCTTGCCGTCGTCGCCGAAAGCGACGCGATAGGCCCGTGTGTCGGCCATCAATTGGCGGTCGGCAACCGCTTGCCCCTCCCAGCCGTAGGCTTGCCAACGTTGTTCGCCCCGCAGATCGTACGCGCGAACGAACGCCACCTGAACCGGGTATCGCTTTTGCCCTGGCGGCGTGCCCCGCTTGTTGTCGAAGCCGACAACAAAAATCGTTTGCGAAACCGGATCGCAAGCCACATCGCTCACGAAGCCGCCCGCCGCGCCGAACTCGCCGGTGACATTTCCTGCCGCGTCGAAAACCGAAATCCGCTTGTTGGCCAGCACCACCGCTCCGCCGTTGGGGCCGGCGCACACCCGAGCGTCCTCAGCGCCGACGGCCGCCTGCCACTGTTTTCTTTTGGCGGCCGGATCCCAGCACAAGATGCCCCCCCGCCCCACCACGAGCAAACGGCCCTTTGCGTCGCAATCCATGTCGGAAGGAACGACATCGCACGACTCGTCGGAGATGCGTTTGCCCTCGGCGCTCCAAAGCGTTATCCGTCCCTCTCCCCCTTCGACCTTCTTGTTCTTCTCGCCGGTTACCACGGCTTCGGCAAGACCGCCGGCGGCCACCATGCCGTTGGGCAAGATTGTAACGGCTCGAAGTTCATCGTATTTTGCACCGCCCCAATAGGTCGAGACGACGGCCTCGCCCGCGATCGCCGTAGCGGTTGTCATTGCGGACGCCAGAAGTGTTGCGAAGCGAATCATCCAAACGACTCCCTCAGTTCTTGGCGGCTTCGGTCGGCACCACGCAGGCACCGATTCCCTGCCGTGCCATCACCTGCTCGTCGCGCAACGGACAACGGTGTCCTCACTGCCGAAAAACCGGCACACGTGCGATTCTCGGCCGATAGACCGGTGCGGCCGCGCCAACGAGGCTCCAGGAATTAACGTAGTTGACGCAGTCCCGAGCGCCAAGCGTGCCGGGGCATTTCAGGCAAGCTTGGTTATTTAGGCGAGCAAAAGAGCCATTTGCCAACTCTTTTGCGACACCGCAGATTGCGTGGATTCTACGAATATGACGAGCGACTCAACGAACCCGCAAAGTTTGACTGTTCTTCCCGGCAGACGAAATCCGAATAGTTTCTCAGAGCCGAAATCCGGCATCTGGTCAGTGTCGCCAGGGGTACTGCGAACCGGTGCGGAAGCCGCGACCGGCGAGACTGGCGGCGAGTGTCGCAGGCCGTGCTGCCAAGATGCCCACGTCCGCCGCCCAAAAAGGGTGCAAAACGACAGCGGAGAAGCAACTGCCCGCGTTCCCGGTAGCAGAGAGGACGCATTGCGGAGGCCTCGGCTGAAGGAATCGGGCGCAGCGCCCGATGCGCGGATTAAGCGAGCCTCGATCAAACGACCGTCCCGGGGTTTTCCAGCGGACAGCAGAATCGCGTTGATCGCCGACAACAGGATCACGCCCGAAACAGCAGGCAGGCTCTGCGAATGGGAAACAACGCATGCGTCAATCTCGGCCGACAGCCGAGAGGGCATGCCTCGAAGTGATAGGGGGGATCATGCTCGAACGAACACGCTCGAACGCCCCGGCGGCGTCGATCAATCAAAGCAAACGGCATCGCAATCAATCCGCCGAGACCGCAGCGCGGTTGGATCGGGCGAGTCGGGCGATTAAGCGCGGCGCCTTTCCGGCGGCCGGTTTCCCGGCGGTGCGGCGTAATTCGACGAGCCAGCACGGCGGGATGTTGCGAGGATTCCTTCTATCGCTGCTGATCGGCACATGTTGGGCTACGACGGCGCACAGCGAAACGGCCGGACGCTTGCAGAACCTTACCGGCACGAATAGCCAGAGCGTGCGCAACGAAGCGATTGCCGCCATACCGCTCGACAAGCTCGATGCGAAATCGCAGGCGAAAGTCAAAGAGGTGCTGGCCAATTTGACTGTCTTTCGCCGATTGCCGATTCGCGTGATCGAATGCGATCCGGACCTTTATCTGTTCCTCGTCCGTCATCCCGACGTGATGGTGGCAATGTGGGAGACGCTGAAGCTGTCGCAACTGCAATTGCGGCGCACCGCCGCGAACAGCTTTCGCGTCGTGGAATCGGACGGAACAACGATCAATTTCGAGTATCTCTATCAGACGTACGACACGCACATCGTCTATGCCGAAGGCGTGTACACCGGCGCGTTGGCCAATCGGCCGGTCCGCGGAACATGCGTGTGCGTGCTGAAGACCGGCTATGTTCGGGAAACGAATGGCCGCTACTACGTTACCAGCCGGCTCGATGCCTTCCTCAGCGTTGAACCCGGGGCGATCGAAATCGTGGCCAAAACCCTCCAACCGATCGGCGGACGGATCGCCGACAGCAACTTCGTGCAAACCTTGGCATTCGTAGCCGGACTCTCCGAAACGGCCGAAACCAATCCCGAGGGACTGCATCGCCTCAGCCGGCGATTGCCGAACATTCCGCCGGAGATTCGCGAGCAGTTCGACCAATGCGTCGACAAAATTGCCCAAGGGGCCGCCGCCGGTCTTGCGGTCGAACAGGCGGTTTCGCAAGCCCCGCGCAGCGCGGCGGGCGGTGCGACGCCGGCACAACATCTGGCGCCGGTGCGGCGATAGACACGCGCACCCCACACTGACGCCGTTGAGCGGCCCATCGAACGCTCACAACGTTCGCAAAGAAGGGCCACGCTTTACGCCGGGCGTGCCTTGCCGCCACCGAACGATCTCGCAACCGGACGATCTTTCGCCACATTATCCCACAGGTGTTGCCGGTGCGTTCTCTCAACCCTCGCCGTCAGAGCCGCTTCTCGTAGATGCGATACGTCTTGTAGCGCCGCGCGCCGACGCCCTCGATCGTCCGATTGATAGCCGTATTATCTTCAAGCGTCCAGCCCAATTCGGCCCCGGTATGCCCCAAAACATACTTGCCGAATTCCAGCACGCGCAAGATCATCAGGGCCGCCACGCCCCGATGGCGATATTCGTTGACCACATCGAGGACGAGCATTCGCGCCGTAGTGATCCGTTTCATGCGACGCATCAAACGAATGGCGTTGATCGGCAGGCCCCATTGCGTCAGTCTTCCGTTGAGCGGCCGAATCGCTTCGTTGAAATCGGGAATGGTGATCGAAAACCCCACGGCGCGCTGATCGATCTCGGCGAGAAGGACGAACTCGGGCACCGTCAGCTTGCGCAACTGGTGCGCCATGTGAAGGAATTCCTCTTCGGTGAGCGGCACAGCGCCCCAGTTATCCGACATCGCTTGGTTGTACACTTGACGACAGCGGGCCACTTCGGCGTCGAAGTCTTCGCGGCGGAAGGGCCGCACGCGCACCCCGGTTCGTTCGGCGATTCGCTCGGCCCGCGGCCCGAGCCGGGCGGCAATGTCTTGCGGATCTTCAAACCAATACGCGTACAGATCTTTCGCCTTGACCAATCCCCAGGATTCGAGCAAATCGGCATAGTAGATGGGGTTGTGATTCATCATCGCTCGCGGGGGCCATTCGAACCCGTCGACCAGCAGGCCGCAACTATAATTGGTGGAGTAATCGATCGGCCCTCGCAAGGCGTTCCGGCCCCGGTCCGAAACCCACTGGGCCGCGGCATCGAGCAAGGCATGGGCCACGGGGCGATCGTCGATCGATTCGAACATGCCGAAGCAGCCGAGATTCTCGCCGGCGTGGCGGTTGTAGTTCGGGTCGTCGCTCGCCAAGATGCGTCCGACCGGCTCTCCGCCGCGCAGAGCCACGAAAGGCTGCGCAGCGCCGTGCCGGTAGAACGGGTGGCGCCGCGGATCGAGAAACTCGCGTACCTCGGAAATCAACGGCGGAACCCAATGCGGATCGCGACGGTAGATCGACCAGGGAACTCGAACGAACAAATCGAGCAGCTTGCGATCGGCTACGGGAATAACCTCGATCTTCCGCGAAGCCGCGACCATGCTTGTCGATCGTCCCGCCTCGCTCTCTGCCGACACCGGCACAAGATCGCAAGGCCGGCCACCAGACGCGGCTGTCGCGCCCGACACAAAACCCGCTCCCGTTGCTTGCTGAGATTGTTGCTGGGAGCACCAGGAATCTGGGGTCAGCGGCACAGAGGGCCCCGGCCCGACAATCAGCCGGCGGTGCGGCCGCGGGCTGCCGGTCGCCGCGGCGGCCGGGTCGTCGAGATCGTAAAGACGGTAAGTCTTGGTGATGATCGCTCCGCCCTTCTGCAACGCGCCGCGCGAAAGCGAATTCGACTCGAGCACCCACGAGAATTCGGCCTCCTCCAGCTTCCATTTCATCGCGGCCGGCAGCAGCCCGTGCATCAGCACCAGCCCGATGCCCATGCGCTGATACTCGGGCAAAACGTTCGTACTGATGATGCGCACTCGCTTGATGGCGCTCTTATTCATCAGCAGCCGCAAAAAGCCGAAGGGAAACAATCGGCCGTCGATGGCCTTGATTCGCGGGTTGTAGTCGGGCAGGGCGAAGCTGGCGCCCACCATCCGGCCGTCGATCTCCGCGCCGACAGCCAACTCGGGCACGATCAGATGTTTCAAGGCATCGGCCGTGTGGTCGATTTCGGCCTTCGTCATGGGGACGAATCCCCAGGTGTTGACCAACGCGCGGTTGTAGATCTCGAGAAAGGCCATCACGTCTTCACGAAAACGCCTGCGATCGAGCGCGCGGATGACCACGTTGTATCGCTCGATGATTTGCTCCGCCACAGGCTGAAGTTTGGCTTGCAGCTTCGGCAACATCTCGATGTTGCCCCAGAAAGCGTACATGTCCTGCGTTTTCTTAAAACCGTAGTTCTCGATAAGCTGCTGATAGTACGGCGGATTGTAGGTCATCATGAACATCGGCGGGCTGGCGAATCCATCCACCAAGAGCCCGAGTTCATAATTCAACGACGGATTGCACGGCCCGCGGAGGCAATACACTCCCTGATCGGCAAACCACTGGCGCACCGCGGTGAACAGCCCGTCGGCCGCTTCCTGGTCGTTTTCGCACTCGAAAAAGCCGAAGAACCCGCGGCGCTCGTTGAACCGCAGATTGTGGTGGACGTTGAGAATCGCCGCGATTCGGCCGCAAACGCGCCCGTCGCGATAGGCCAGAAACGTCTGTGCCGTGTTCCGTGCATAGAACGGATGATTCCCGTAGCCGACCATGTCGTGCTGGTTCTTCCGCAGCGGCGGAATCCAGCAAGGGTCGTCTCGATAGATCGTCCAGGGCAGCGAAAGAAACCGACGCCGTTCGGCGCGAGTTTCGACAGGCTTGACGACAAGGCTTGCCATGACAAGAAGGCGGAATGCAATCAGTTATGCTGAATCGGCGGAGAAACCAAAACCGGATTCTAAATCGTTCCGCACAATCGCGAAAGCGGTTGCCGGCGCCACGAAGCGGCCGATGGCGCGCGGCCGGCATTTGAACCGCTTTCCGTCTTTCGTAGCATTATCGAGAGAACCCTGAACGCGAAGCGCAACATCGGTCTCGAGATCGGGCGGCCGGGCGACGGGCCTCGGTCCGGCGGCTTCATCGCCGAAACTTGCCGACGGCGGGAAAGCCGCATTCGGCAGGCCATGTCGAACAACCATTTTTTACTGCCACATTTTGTGATAGCACTCGAGATGTCGGCACAACATCCGGGCCGAAAAAACCGATTGTTCGACAAGGCCTTCGGCAGCAAGAAGAACACTGGCACGAACCGTGCGGCCGCGCGAAGCCCATGCGGCAGGAATATCGCCCCCGATCGCCTGCGGCCGCCGATCGGGGGCGCACAAGACCGCTGTACGGCGCCCCGACCGAAACGCCTGCAAACGGCAACGAGACGGCCGACGCGCATCGCGTTCGCCCGCGTCATTCGAACACCAGAGGCGGGCAGCATCCGCTATCCCGAAGCGGCGGCGTCGATCATGCGGCGGAAATCGTCGAAGAGGTAGCTGCTGTCGTGCGGGCCGGCCGACGCTTCGGGGTGGTATTGGACGCTGAACGCGGGATAGCGCTTATGGCGAACCCCCTCGATCGTCTCGTCATTCAGATTCAGATGCGTTACTTCCAGGTCGTCCGGCAAGCTATCGGCCGCAACGGCGAAGCCGTGGTTCTGCGTGGTGATTTCCACCCGTCCCGTGGCGTAATTGATCACCGGCTGATTGGCTCCGCGGTGGCCGAACTTCAACTTGTACGTTTTGGCCCCGCAGGCGAGACTGAGGAGCTGATGCCCGAGACAAATCCCGAAGATCGGTTTGCGGCCCAGCAGTTGACCGATGGTTCGTTGCGCGTAGTCGAGCGGTTCCGGATCGCCCGGCCCGTTGGAAAGAAAGATGCCGTCGGGGTTGTGCGCCAACACCTCCTCGCTGGTGGCGGTGCCCGGCAAAACGGTAACACGGCAGCCGAGGTCGTAAAGATGCCGGGCGATGTTCCATTTCATGCCGTAATCAAGCGCCACAATGTGGGGAGCGTCGGGCGAGACGCTCGCTCGCGCAACGGCGTTCAACCGCGCGAGCGGGCTGAGCGGAGTCGCCCACTCGCGCGCACGATCGGGCATGACCTCGCGGACCAAGTCGCGTCCCACCAAGCCCGGGCTGGCCTGAGCCTTGGCCACAAGCCGAGCATCGTCGAGATCGACACTCGACAACACGCCCTTCATCGCGCCGCGCGTGCGAATCCGCCGCACCAACGCGCGTGTGTCGATCCCCTCGAGTGCCACGATGCCGTGGGCTTTCAAGTAATCGTCGAGCGAACCTTCCGCACGAAAATTGCTCACGCGACGGCTTCGCTGCCGCACCACAAACCCGGCGAGATGCGGTTTGTGGCTCTCGTGGTCTTCCTCGTTGACGCCGTAGTTGCCGATCTCCGTGTACGTCATGGTGACGATTTGCCCGCGATAACTCGGGTCGGTCAGAATCTCTTGATACCCGGTCATCGACGTGTTGAAGCAGACCTCCCCGTCCACTTCGCCCACGGCGCCGAACGCGGCGCCAACATACACCGTGCCGTCTTCAAGGGCTAATTTTGCTATTTGCGACATGAATCTTAAACCGCCGTTTCCTGCCGCGCAACATAAAACGCGGCGCAACAGACTGAAAATCCGCAATCGAGCGACGGCACCGCGCCGCGCCATCGAGCAACGCCCCGCGCGCCCGACCCTGGTTCGGCCGGGCAGCACACGCAAAAAACCGAACAAGTCGAATTGCCGCGCACCGACTGTTTCGTTCTCGATCTTTGCATGCTGTTGTTCGCGACTTAGCAGATTGCTTCCGACGAGGTCAACAGCTCGTGGAAAAAGTCGGCCGCGCCGGCACTGCCTGCTCTTTCTTTCCCGAAGATTTCGATGCTCGTGCCCGCCACCTTTGAGTCTTTTTCACCAGGCTGTTAAACCGCACCAACCACACCGACTAAAGTCGGTTCCCGGGACCAACCGATAGGATGGTATATTGACTGCGGGTTCTCGGTTCGCGTCGATTGTCATCGTTGCGTTGCCGAGCAGTCAACCCTGGAGGCCCTTGTACCGGCGAGCAAGGGTCTCCATTTTTCTTTTCTTGCTCCCCCGAAAAGTCCGCGGTGCTCCCCGGCAATCGAGCGACGACGTTCCGCCAGCCGTCGATTCGCCCGTATCGAACCCGGCCGCGATGCTCAAAGGGAAACCGCGATTGCGCCGAGCGGCAACACGGCCAAAGAGGACGCACATACATAGACATTGCATTTTAGCAGAAAGCCGCCCGGCCGGCCAGAACCGCCTCATCTTGGGTGCGGCAAGGATTCTTGGCGGTGCTGAATTGGGGTGAAGCGGGCGTTCGCCGATCAATCCTTGTTCGAATCGCTCGACTTGCGAAGCAGCGCCACGAGACTCGCCCCGGCCCGATACCCCCGCCGACGCCGTCCCCGAAGCACGGCCAGCAAACGGCGTCGTTCCCCGTAGAAAACACGTGTCAGCAGAATGTTGAGCCAATGGGGTGGCATACGGAAGTCGGTACCCGCCTGCCCCCCAGCCTTGCCTTTGGCGCGGGCCATTCGGCGTGCGAGACGGATCAGCGGAAGCAGCCTCGCGTTGAAGTGCGAAACGAGAAGCGTTTCCGCGGGCCGGCCGCGCCAATGATCGATCAATTGCTCGGCGGTATAGCGACGGAAATGCCCAAACGCTTCATCGTGCGGACTCCATAGCCGCGGGTCCGCTGGCACGGTAACCAGGAACACGCAGCCCTTCGGCGCCGCTCGCCAAATCGACGCGAACATCGACCGATCGTCGTCCACATGTTCCAGCACATCCATCAGCAGGACGGCACACACCTCGGACCAAAGGTCGCCAATCACCTCGGGCGCTCGGCCCACACGGAACTCGACCGCCGGAAACCGCTGCCTTGCCAGCTCGATGGCCTCGGGCGAGCAGTCCGCGCCCAGGCAACGGTAGTCTCCAACCAGCGAGGCGAGATTCGCGCCCGTGCCGCAACCGATATCGACTACCAACCGACCGTCGCCCGGGGGGACCGTTGCGGCCAAAAGGTCGCGGATGATCATTCGTCTGGCGACGAACCACCAATGACGCTCTTCGATGTCGGCATGCAGGCGGAACTGGGCCGTTTCCACACCGTCCCTTTTTCGCTGCGATTACACCCTGACTTGGCGCGGACGCCGATGCGACTGCCCGCCGTCACTCTTCGCCCACTTTGCCCAAACAACGGCCGATCTGGCGAACGGCCTGCCTCAAGCGGCTTTCGTTTTCAACCAGAGCCAAACGCAGATAACCTTCGCCCGCCGGCCCAAACGCCGCCCCCGGGCTGACGACCACGTTGGCCTCTTTCAGCAGCTTCATGGCGAACTCGAACGAATCGAATCGCTGCGCCCAAATGTCTGGCACTTTCGCCCAAACGAACATCGTGGCCTTCGGGCGCTGGATGGTCCAGCCGAGCCGTTCGAGTCCGTCGCACAGCACGTCGCGCCGCTGTTGGTAGATGCGGGCCTGCGCCTCGAC
>Ga0308414_1001176_pt1 | contig 17042 bp, 14 predicted proteins | sample HotsprSampleOS50_FD_205667 | JGI IMG/M metagenome (GOLD analysis project Ga0308414, IMG submission 205667) | Hot spring phototrophic mat microbial communities from Octopus Spring, Yellowstone National Park, Wyoming, United States - 20090730_OS50 ...
TATATATCTTATTTCATCACTATGATAAGCTGAGTCCGCAATAATTTTTGAATTCTTGGGTAACTCTTCTAATAACTCAGGGGCAACTACTGAATCATGAACTTTTGCAGTGGTTACTTATCATGTATTAGCTTTGTCTTTTCGTCTACTATGATATGATGTTTATGCTTCTTTGTAAAACTAGCTTGTATATCTTTTTGAGCTAACTTAGATGGTTTCTCTTTCCATTTTTCAGGAATTATTCCTTTTTGCAGTTAGTCATTTTCTTCTTTACTATTGTGTTGAACAGGAACTTCTACAATTGATGCATCTATAATTAAACCACTACGAATTATACATTTGTTTTTTTTGATATAATAATTAATTTTATCAAATAAAATTTTATCTAACTTTTCCTCTCTGAGTCTTTCTTTAAAAACCCATATGGTTCTAGCATCTGGGATTAAGTCATATTCACAGACTTCTATAAATTCTTGAAAACTACGCCTAGCTAAAAGTTGAAACTCCACCTTTTCCCTGCTTATATTTATACATTGGCTCTAAATCATCACGAAAGATTTCCCAATTTATTACATCGTTAAACTTTTGCAGACTACTATTATACTTTAAATGTTTAGCTAGTTTAGTAATTTTATTAAAAAGATTTCTTTGTCCCATAAATCACTTATTGATAAATATTTTTATCTTTTAAACTTTGTAAGTTGAGTTTTTAGAAGTTCCCATAAATCAAAGTAATCTTTTAAGAATTTATTTATTATTTTCTATCTTATTTATCTTGTACTTTGTCGTTGGACTTATGTGTCTTTTTATACTTACTCCTTTTAACATACCTGATTTAAAATAAGGAATACTTTTGTTTTAAGATTTATAATTTATTTTACAAAAAATCTTTAAATTATTTTATGATTAATTGAGGTGTTTATGAAAAAACTATTTTTATTTATATTATTTTTTACTTTTTCTTTGTTTGCACAAACAAACAATCTTATTTCACCTTCTAATTTCAAGGCTAGCTTTGAGGCTTTAGAATCTTTGAAGATTTTAGAAGGCTATCGTGCTTATGTTTATTACGACAACAACCAAAACATAATCTTTGGTTATGGACACTTAGTTTTACCTCAAGAAGAAGAGTTTTTAAAAACTCATTTTGGTTATGAAACTATTTTAGATTCTAAACAAAAGTTACTAACCCCACCTGTAAAGCTTATGAGTGAACCACAAAAAAAAGAATATATTGAAAACTTACTTCTTCAAGATGTAGAAAAAGTTTTAGCTTACATGCGAGAGACAATTCTTGTTCCTCTCAAACAAAATCAAGTCGATGCTATTTTAATATACTTATTTTGGAGAGGAGCTAATCCATTAAATGAAGATGTTGCTTATTTTTATAGTTTAGTAAATGCAAGAGATCACAAAGGTATAGTTAATTTTATGATAAATAAACCTAAAAGTGATAAAAATTATTTACCCGGCTTAAAAAGGCGTAATCAACAAACAGCTGATTTATACAATACAGGATTCTATTTGTTTGACTAAAAAATTATGTGTTTGAATGTAATTTTCGCTTTGGCTTATTTCTCCTAACAAGCCTTTTGGTAAGAAGTCGAGCTAAAACAACTCCTGCATAAGGGTATGTTTTTATCATATCTATGAACCCTCTTCTAGAAATTGGGAGTACTGTTGTATTTGTAAGTGCTTTTACTGTGCCTGTTCTGCGATTTCTATTTAAAAAAGCCATTTCTCCTACAAAAATATCTTCAGCTGTAAGGGTATCTACCATTTTACCATTATAAAAGACACCAAGTTTTCCACTTACTATATAATAAAAATAATAACTTTCAGAACCATCTTCAATAAGGGTATCTCCGCTAGATAAGTGTAATGTACCTTCAGAAGAAAATTTTGTAATAGGATTTTCCTTTTTAATGTTTGTAGTGTTATTTTTAAATACTAACTTAACTTGGTTACCTAAGTCATTATATTCTAATGAATCAACAAATTTTTTAGTCATCATGATCCCCCTACCGTGAACAGCAAAAATATTTTGTTTACCACTAAGATCCGATAACTCAGAAATTTTAAATCCTTTACCTTCATCTTTAATAATAAAAATTGCTTCATTTGAATTGATATCATAACTAATTCTAACTTTACGATTAGCTATTTTAGGATCTGTAGCTATTTGATTTACAACATCGACCATACTTAAGTTTTTTTGAATAATTTCAGTTTTTCTTTTAAATCCTATTTCACAATTTCCATGCTCTATGGCGTTTGTAATCATCTCATGTAAAGAAAGAGAGATACGGGAGAAATGCTCTAAATTTCTAAAACCCGCCGCATAACAATAATTCATTAGATTGCTAGTAACCTTTTGAACAAGAGAAAGATCATTCCGCAAGGTAAGGTTACCTTTTTTTTGAACTTTAATTTCTTTGGAAAATTGTTGAGTTTCAAATATTTCTGAATTATCACTAGAAATTTTTATGATGGTAGGTAGCTTATATAAAATTTCTTGTATGGAAATAAAATCAATTACACCTTCTTGGATAAGTTCTGAAGCAAGTTCAAGAGAAATTTCTTCTGAAATTACAATAATTACACTTCCATGTAACCAAGGATCGTTGTAGATTCTAGAAATAGCTTCTCGAATTTTTTTATCTCGAACTGGATTATATTCTACAATAAATAAACGTGAATTAGTTTGACCATAAGTTAAATAGTCTATGGCATTTTCAAGATTATCAAAAAACTCAGGAATATAAGTTCTCTTTTTATCAACCACTAGACTGACAGCTTCTTCTATTTCTTTTCGCATATAAGTTTCTTTGGTGTAGACACTAAAACTAATAATCTCCATTTTTTCTTATCTTAAACCTTTTTAAAATAATTTTATGATAATTTTTACATGGCTTTCAAAGATGATAAAAATTTTTACTATATTATATCAGAAAATACATTGTAAAACATAAACAGCATTGTAACTAACGTCACATGTCGCTAATTTAATTTGACCTCTTTCCCATGAAAAATGACTTTCTCTATGGCTCCCGGAAAAGTATGATTTTCAAAAGGTGACCAACCACTTTTACTTTGAATCATTGACTTTACAAAGTGTGTATTTTTTTTCAAGTTTAAAATTGTAAAAGATGCAGAAAAACCAACTTTAATTTCTCCAAAGCCTAGTCCATATTTAGAAGGAAGATAAGGCTTGACAAATTCAGCAGGATTTTTAGAAGCAGTAAGTGCTATAAGTTTAGGATTGACTTTTTCATTTACTAAAAGGTGAACTACAAAAAGCCCGTAGGTATCTAACTGACTAATACCACTAATTCCTTTTTGTTTTTCTTCGATGGAATGAGGAGCATGATCTGTAGCTAAAAAATCTATCCAACCTTCTTTAAAGGCTTTAAGTAAAGCTGCCTTATCTTCAGGATTTCTCAAAGGTGGATTCATTTGAAACCATTTTGAATTTTCTTCTGTGAGCATAGTCCTATCAAAATACAAGTGGGTTGGAGTTACCTCACATGTAACAGGAAGTCCCTTTAGCTTAGCAGATTTAATTTTTTCTAGCCCTTCCCCACTAGAGTAATGACAAAGCTTACCTTTTAATTCATACTTTTCTATTAAATATAAAGCAAACTCTGTAGCTAAAAGTTCAGCTTTTATAGGACGGCGATCTTCATGTTTAGGTGCAGTTTTAAATTCTTCTAATACAACAGGATCTTCACAATGAAAGCTAACATTTTGACCCTTATAGTGTTGAATTACATTTTCTAACTCTGCATTTGTGCGAAAAAATAATTCTCCAATAGATGGTCCCATAAAAGCTTTATAGGGAACGTTACGCGAAAGTGGTTTAGTACTTGGTCCTATTCCAGCATAAAGCGTTATATGTATTGGTGATTTATAAGTGAGTTCTTCTTTTTTTGTGTAAGATTCGTCATCAATAGGAGGAATAGGATTATTTGGCATATCTGCGATATGTACTACTCCCCCATTTAAAGCTGCTTTAGATGCTGACAAGAAATCTTCTTTATAAGTATCCTTTTCAGAGACATCTTCTCTAGCGTGAACATGAATATCCCCAAAGCCGGGAAAAATAAAACACTCATCCCCAAATTCTAAATTAGCTGGAAATTTCCCCTCATGAACTTCTGTAATAAGTCCCGTCTCAAGATTATAGTTAACTCTTCCTTTAAATATCTTTTCGTGAGTAACAAAAATTCCGCTTATAGAACTCATTTGTATTCTTCCATAGGTAAACAACTACAAACTAAATTTCTATCTCCATATACATTATCTACTCTTGCAACAGGGGGCCAGTATTTATATTCTTTTAAATAAGTTAAAGGAAAAGCAGCCCTCTCTCTAGTATATGGCTTATCCCAATTTTCACAGATGAGAACCTCTGCAGTATGAGGAGAATTTTTTAGTGGATTATCCTCTTTATCTAACTTGCCGGACTCTATATCTTGAATTTCTTGGTAAATAGAAAGCATAGCTTCACAAAATCGATCTAATTCATAAATAGATTCACTTTCTGTTGGCTCTACCATAAGAGTTCCCGCAACAGGCCAAGACATAGTTGGAGCATGAAATCCATAATCTATTAGACGTTTTGCGACATCTTCTACTTCTATTCCACAACTTGACTTAAACCTTCTAAAATCTAAAATACATTCGTGAGCAACAAGTCCTTTTTTTCCTTTGTAGAGAACAGGGAAAACTTCATTTAACTTCTTTGCAATATAGTTAGCATTTAAAATAGCCATCTTAGTTGCATGAGTTAAACCCTCACTTCCTAACATTTGTATATATGCATAAGAAATTACTAATATACTAGCACTTCCGTAAGGTGCAGAAGTTATTGCCCCTTCCCAATTTCCAGTTCCATTCTCACATACACTATGACCAGGCAAAAAAGGTTTTAAAAAATTTTTTACTGCAATAGGACCTACTCCGGGACCTCCTCCACCATGAGGAATACAAAAAGTTTTATGTAAGTTTAAATGACATACATCTGCACCAATATCTCCTGGTCGGCAAAGTCCTACTTGTGCATTCATATTTGCTCCATCCATATAAACTAATCCACCATTTGCATGGATAATTTCACAAATTTCTTTAACTCCTTCTTCAAATACCCCATGAGTAGAAGGATAGGTAATCATTAACACACCTAAATCTTTAGAATATTGTTCTGCTTTTTTCTTTAAGTCATCTATGTCAATATTTCCAAAACTATCACAGTTGACAGCTACAACTTTAAAGCCTGCCATCACAGCACTAGCTGGATTTGTTCCATGTGCAGAAGTTGGAATTAAACATATATTTCTATTTGATTGACCTTGTTTTTGGTTGTAAGCTTTTATGGTCAGTAAGCCAGCATATTCTCCCTGAGAACCTGCATTTGGCTGAAGAGAAACTGCATCTAAACCTGTAATTTCCGACAACCAGTTTTCTAAGTCAGAAAATATTTTTTGATAACCTAGAGTTTGTTCTTTAGGTGCAAAAGGATGAATTCCGTTCACTTCTTTCCAAGTTATAGGTATCATCTCTGTAGTTGCATTTAATTTCATTGTACAAGAACCTAAAGGTATCATAGAAGTATTTAAAGCTATGTCTTTTGTTTCGAGTTTATGCATATAACGTAATATTTCTGTTTCAGTGTGGTAAGTATTAAAAACAGGATGAGTTAAAAATGGCGTCTTACGTTGAAGATTTTCTGGTATAGTAAATTCGGGATAATCAAAATTATATTCACTTAGCTTTCCATTTTTTATATTTAAAATATTGAGAATTTGAATTATATCTTCTACAGTTGTAGTTTCATTTAAAGCAATCCCAATTTTTAAACTATCTTTATAATATCGGAAATTAATTTCTTGAGTTTCTGCTCGCATACGAACTTCTGAAGGACTTATGCCCTGTAGTTCCAAAGTTAGAGTGTCGAAGTATAGGGAATTGAGAACCTTGTGTCCTAGTTTTTCTACTCCAACTTTTAAAAAGTTTGCCAGAGCATGGAGCCTTAGAGCAATGTTTTTTAGTCTTTTGGGACCATGATAAACTGCATACATAGAAGATAAAACTGCAAGTAAAACTTGTGCTGTGCAAATATTACTTGTAGCTTTTTCTCGGCGAATATGTTGTTCACGAGTCTGTAAAGCAAGTCTTAGAGCAGGTTTACCTTGTTTATCTTTGGAAATTCCAACTAGTCTACCCGGCATACTTCTTTTATACTCATCTTTTGTTGCCAAAAATCCTGCATGAGGACCTCCAAAACCTAAAGGAAGCCCAAATCTTTGAGATGAGCCTACTACTGCATCTGCTCCTATTTCACCAGGTGGTTTTAAAATTACAAGAGAGAGTAAATCTGTTACAAAAATAGTTTTAATTTGATTTTGATTACAATTCTCTACAAATTCAGTATAATCTATTACATTACCTTGCGTATCAGGATACTGGACAATTGCACAAAAGTAATTTGTATCATAGGAAAAATCTTTTAAATCTCCAACTTCAATTTCAATCTCAAGAGATTTAGCTCTAGTGTGAATAACATCTATATTTTGAGGATGAAGTAAATTAGAAATAAAAACTTTTTTCCTGTCAGTTTCTTTTAAATGATAAAACATGATCATTGCTTCTGCTGCTGCACTTGCCTCATCTAATAGGGAAGCATTTGCAATTTCCATACTAGTTAGATCAGTAATCATGGTTTGATAGTTTAAAAGTGCTTCTAAACGACCTTGAGAGATCTCTGCTTGATAAGGAGTATAAGCAGTATACCAACCAGGATTTTCTAAAATATTTCTTTGAATAACTGTGGGAAGTATGCTTTCTTGAAAACCCATGCCAATGTAAGATTTAAAAACTTTATTTTGTGAAAAAATTTTTTTTAGCTCAACTAAAACTTCACTTTCACTAAGTGGTATTGGTAAGTTAAGTTTTTGTGTAAGTCGAATTTGAGTAGGAACTACATCATTTATAAACTCATCTAGAGACTCATAACCTAATACTTTAAGCATTTTTGAAGTTTGCTCTTCATTTGATCCGACGTGTCTTTCAGCAAATGATTCTATAGTGAGGCCTGTACGAAGTTTTAAATTAGAAATACTCATGTTGTTTGGCACCTTTACTACCCTTTTTTTTCCAGTTTTTAAATTAGGAGTATTTTTTAAATCATAAGTTTTTTCTTTTTATTGATTAAACTTTATACACTTGCTAAGTTTGTGTAAGTAAGAAAGATTTTATTTCTTTTTTAAAAAGCTTGTAGCTTTTGTGGTTTTGGATTTTTTGCTACAGTCGAAAGTGTAAAATCCTGTGGATAAACCATCGTTTCCCAAAAATCTGCTAAATCAGTCGGGGTCTACTGATGTCGGATAATGCTATCAAGGTAAGTAAAAAAAGGACAACATACAATATTATAAAAGTATGAAAAAAACTTTAGATTACCGTTGCAAGCTGTTCAGACAAATATTCTCTTTCAATTTCAAAGAAGCCTTTCGGGTTTAGTGGTATTTACTCGAAATAGGATTTTGGACTTCCCCAAGCTTTGTGATTGCGATTCTTTGAAGTATATCTAAAAGTTTGAGTCTGGAAGTCTTTGATATGATTCAGACCCTTCAAGTTGACTCATTATTAAAGCAAGCGTTTTTGTGGGCAAAATTAAATTTAAAATATACTGCTTTCATTTTTTAAACGATACGTTGATAAAATGTTTTATAAATACGATGATTATAAAACATATATACCTACCCATTTTCAAATTATGTAATTTTGAAAACGGGTAGTAGCAATTTCTGACTTTTTTTGCATTGGTAAACTAAAATTCTAGAAAATTACTAATAGAATAGAATTTCTAGTAGCAGTGGATGATTTTTATTTGGGACTATCAAATCCGGAAAAAAATAGCAAAGAAGTTTGGAACACAAAAAAATCAAAATAGAGAAAGTCGTTTATCTGATTTCTTCTTGTGTTGCTTTGTAAGATATATTAAGGAACTTATTATATATTCAAATATTAGAAGATATACAAGCATCCGAAAGAAAGTGGTACACAAAGGTATCGATAAAATGCTTGGAATAAGGTATTTACTTGTTTGTGATCGAGGCTTTCCAAGTATTGGAGTATTATTCTATTTAGCATCCAAGAAAATTGATTTTATTACGCGAAATCCAGCTCCTTTCTTGAGAGAGTTTGATGATGTTTTTGAGGGAAAGTCCAATAAAAAATTCAACTAATTATTTATTCTTTATATTAAAATTATAAAAATTTATCAATAAAAAATTTCATACAGTTTTAAGAATTTGATGTTCTAGTCGTTTCAAATACGTCAAGGTTGCTTTATCATTTGGAAATTTTTCTTTTACTAAATAAAAATACCCTCTTGCATTTTTATAATCTTTTTTATAAAAAGCCTCTACTCCTAAACTAAACTCAGCTTTAGTTAGAATTTTTAATTCCTTGATAGCAAGGTCATCTCCATCAAAAATTTCAAAAACCTTAGTAAGTTGGGTTTTTCCTTTTACCTTCACATTTCCTATATAACGAATATTATACCGTTCAGGATTTTGTAGTTCTATAATAGCACTTTCACTTAAGAGTATACTAGCTCCTACTTTTTTTGTGAGTTGTTCAATTCGAGAAGCTAGATTTACAGCATCGGAGATTACAGAACCTTGCATAAACTCTTGGTGCCCTATGGTTCCAAGCATTAGCTGGCCACAATGAATTCCAATTCCTACACTAATTAGTACGTAGCCATACTTCGCTCTCTTTTGATTATAAACTTGTAAGATTTCGAGAAATTCTAAGGAAGCATTGACAGCATCTTCTACTTGATTTGGGAAAAGAGCCATAATCCCGTCCCCAATGAACTTATCTACAATTCCATGATTTTTTCTAAAGACGGGAACTACTCGACCTAAGTAAGCATTAATGAAATTAAAGTTTTCTTCTGGACTCATAGTTTCAGATAGGCTAGTAAAAGAACGTATATCAGAAAATAAAATAGTCATATTCTTTAAAACTTGATCACCTAAATTTACTTCTAGTATACTTTTCTTTCCTAAAAAGTTTAAAAATTCGTGAGGAACAAAACGTCCATAAGCAATATTTAGTTCTCTTTGAGCTTTCTCTTTTTCTGCTTTCAAAGTGTTAATTTTATCCCCCAAAGCAAGAGAAAGTAAAAACATTTCCATTACCGCTCCAATTTGAACCCCCCAATGTGTAAAAAAATTATTGGGTAAAAGTCCAAAAGCTTTTAATGAATAAGCACCTATACCTAAAATTAAAGCAAACCAAGCTATTAAGTAAAACCGGGCTGGTTTATAACGATGATACATACCTATTCCACCAGCAATGAATAAAGTTAAAACCGTAATTCCTGCAAGAGCAGTAGCAATTTTTATTCCAATAGAGTACTTCAATGTTAAAGAGATAATACTTCCTACAATTGCTACTAGCATAAGTAGTTGCATCCATATTGAAAATTTAGGAGAAAATATTTTCAGATTCAAAAAATTTCTTCCAAACAGTAATCCAAAAAGAGAGGCACTACAAATAAAAAAAGGCAAACATTGATTTGCCCACCAGACTTGATTTGGCCACAGGTATTCAAAAGCTACTCCATTTAAAGTTGTTAAAAAACTTCCATAAAATAAAACAAATAAAATGTAATATAGATAACTTCTATCACCTGTAGAAAATAAGATAAACAAATTATAAAAAATCATTATAAATATGATTCCATAACTCATACCTAAAAGAGTTTGTTCTGTGTTGATTTTTTCAGTGAGATTTGTAGGACTCCACGCAAGTATAGGAAAGCTTAAGGAACTAGTAGTTGTTATACGAATATAATAAGTATTTTTAGAATATGGTTTTTCTGTTAACTCAAAAAGAAAATTTCTATACTTAACATTTCTTTCATGAAAAGGTCTCTCGTCTCCTTCTGTCTTTACTTCGTAAGTTCCATCTTCCTTGAGAATAAAAAGTTCAATCTGATCTAGCATGGGATAACCAATTTCTAAAACCCAACTCAAAGGAAAAGAATTTGAGTTATCTACTGAAAATTTAAACCAAAAAGGGTGTGACTTAAATCCAAAACTTAAAGAATCAGATTGATTTTTGGTAAATTTTTTAGAGTTTTCAGGTTTGATTACATCTTGAATTTCTAGAGAATCCGTTGTATCTTCTAAGTACCAAATATAGGGAGCAATAGATTCTCCTTTTAACTCAGATCTTATGTTAAATGAGGTTTCTGCTACAAGAGTTTGAAAAAAAACAATAAATACTAAGATAAAAAATTTTTTCAAGTTGTAGTCCTCTAATATATTTTTTAACAAGAATAACTAGTAAAATAAAAATTAGTAAAGTCTTTTTTCGTAAAAATGACAAAAAGATCATATAACAAAATCTTGCTGTTATCAAAAATAGATTCATTCTAAATTTTATTGATGTTACTTTTTAAGTTTAACTTAAAAATAGTAAAAAGCTAGAACTTTTTTAAGAGTAGGATGTTAAGTTTTGTTTAATCATCTTGCGAAAGATAAATTTTTTAAAGAGATGTAAGGATACAGGATATAAACTAATGAACAATAGTAAAACCCAACTAATAAAAATGCTTATATTCAATAAATATTTTTTTATCAAACTATCATTCATGAAATTCTTCTTTTTTAAAAAAAATTCCTCTAGGAGGAAGTTCAAAGAAAAATCTTTTTTCTTAAAAAAGTATCTCCTAGATAAGTTTTTACAAGAAAGTCATAAATTTTTTTTGTTACTGGTTTGGTTTTTTATTCAGTTAAGTCCTCTATTTTCACAAGAGTTAGATGAGGAAGAAATTCGTCAAAGAGAATTAGAATTAGGTCTTAGAATTTGGGTAGGGTATCACTCTAAAGATAGGTTTGAAGATAATCTAGGAAATTATCGTTCTAATTCTGGGATAAACATTTCATCTTATGGAAGTTTATCTCCCTTTCGCAAAAATAATGGGATAGAATTTTTTGGAAATTATCGACTTTATAAAAACTGGAAAGCAGGTTTAATTTTAGGAACAGGTAAGTTTCCTAGTTTTGAATGGAATGAGTATGATACTACAAATACCTTTACAAAGCTAAATTATTCTTTAAGTTCTGATTACCTTCTAATCAGTGCTTCTTATGAATGGTTTTTTAAAAAGTTTTCTTTAGAATTTGGAGGAGGACTGGGAGTAAACAGCACTAGCTTAGATTCCAATGGATATTCTATCTCAACTAGAAGAGAATTTTATGACATTCAAGGAAGATTGTTAGCTAGTGGTTTGTCATACCGATTACAAACAAATTTAAATTATAAAGTAAAAAATAATTTATTTTTACAATTTGGAGTAGCTGGGACTTGGCATACTGCTCCTTATTTTGCTGGAAGTTTAAATGATAAGTCTAGTTCTTTATTTTTACGTGAAGATGGAACTATAGGAAATTTAATTACTTCAGAAAATACAAGTAACATTTTAGCTACTCAAAGTGCAGTTAGAAGGTTAGATTTGTTTTATGGTTACTTACAAATTTATGTAGGGAGTGTAATACAAATTAATTTTTAAGATAAGTAGAAGGTTAAAATATTCTAAGTAGAACTTATCAATAAGAATTTTATTATTTAAAAAAGTTAATGATTAGTTTCTTATTTATTTGTATTTTGTTTATAAAGCACCTTATCCTATTTTAAAATTTAAAAGACATAAAAAGTTTATTTTTTTCAGGTAATAATTTTCTAACTTAGTAAAAAAATTTCATAGAGTTTTGAAATAAAAGTCATTTTTTATTTTTTAAATCTTGCTTAGGAAGTAAATGTTCTTCAAGCTTACACTTAGGATATTGACCGGGAAAAAGTCTTGTTCCTAAGTAACCAATAGAATCTTTATCTGATACAATTTTTATATCCCAACCTGAAACAATGTAAGGACATTCTGTAACTTTATTTTTACAGAGGATTTGAGTAGGATCTGGTTTTGGATATGCCCAAGCTGAAGGTTTATACAAACACATATTTTCTACAGCTCCAATTCTCCTAGCCTTAGCTACAGCTTCTTGGTATTCTTTGAACATAGCAATCATAGGATTAGACATATCTTTTCTAAAGACTTCTCTCTCAACGTTGTACGAAAAAATAGCAATAAGTTTTTCAGCTAGTCTTTCTGAACCAGCTAATTTCATTTGTAAGATAGTAATAAATTTAGAAATCTTTAAAGCTTCACCAATAATTTCAATGAGATTTGAGACATCTTCTTCAGGTGGAGAGTCATCTTCTAGTGTTCCTGCATCTTGATAATCTACTGGAACTTCTATACTTGGACTTATAGAGTTGAGTGTAGTTAAACTAACTCGAAATTGAGGATTTTGTTCAATTTGTAGAGATTGAAAATCAGCAGAAGCTATTGAGTTGACGATGACAGTTGGTAAATTATTTTTTGTTAAAAAAGAAGCACTAGTTTTAGCTATTAAAGTTAAGTCTTGTCCATTGGTTATTGCTTCTTTCCAATATTCTGTATCCATAAGACAAGCATCACAAAAAATACCAGTTAAAAAAGCATATCGATTGACAAATCGAATTTGAAAAGGAACTTGAATTACTGCAGCTAGTGTAAGTAAGCCTAAACTAATACAATAGTCAAAAAATTCTTTCTTTTCTGTAAGTAGTCTAAATAAAAATATTACCATTCTAGGATCATAGAAAGCATTTTGGATAATGGCTTTATAGTTGTTTACACCTGTTTGGTTGTTTTCAAATAAATGATATAAAATGTCGGAATTTTCTTGGTCTTCAATTTTCTGAATAGCTTCTTTTGCTAATCTCTCAGCTAGTTTATCTGTCAAATTTTTATTTAAACTAGCTCTTAAAATAGAGACATACTTTCCTTCTAAGGTAGTAATTTTTTTTATGAGGCTTTCATTTAAGTTTAATTTTTCACGAATTAGTAACTTTCCATTTGCATCTAAGAGAGGTTCTTTTAGTTGAATAATTCCAAATAAATCATTTGTGGAAACAAATTTATAAAATTCACTCGCATTGACAAACTCAATTTCATCTTTTCTTATAATCATCTTTTAAACTCCTAGAAATCTTTTCCTTCTTCTGGTTCAAAAAAAGCTAGGTTTTCAGGCCCTTCATAAATTACAATCTTTTTGATTTTTCCATTTCTAGCAAAAACTTCTTCTTTAAGTCCTTCATAAAACCATATAGCTATGTTTTCAGAAGTAGGATTGACGTCTTTAAAATCAGAATGGGTATTAATTAAAATATGATCTATAGAAGCAATCAGTTGGTCAAGCTTCTTACGAACTGATAAAAAGTCAAAACTAATTCCAGCTAGATTTAAGCTTTCATCTTTGGAAGCTAAAAAAACTTCTACTTTCCAGGAATGTCCATGTATAGGCTCATCACTCCCATCAGGAAAATATTTATATAAATAATGAGCTGACTCAAATCTTCCTTCAATACGGATATAAAACTTTCCTTTCTCACTTACTTTCATATTAATTATGAGACCTCTTTATTGGATTTTATTGGAAGGAAATTTTTTATTTTTTCTAAGGTAATGGGTTTAATTAAAAAGCCCTGAATGTTTTTATAATTTTTTGCACGAGTTATATCTTCGGGATTGTTTGTAGATGAAATAATACATACTTCAACTTGAATCTTGTTTTTTTGTAGCTCATCTAAAAGTCCCCAACCATCTAAGACAGGCATATTTAAATCTAAAAATATAAGGTCGGGTCTTTTTTCTCTTTTTATTAAATCTTCTAAAGCTAAACTTGGGTCACTATAAGGTAAAAAAATAATTTTTTCTGAAATTTTTTTTATGAGTAATTCTGTAATTTTTAGTTGGATGGGATCATCATCTATCTGCATGATATTGATACTTTCATGCAAAGATAAGTTAGAAAACTCTTCGAGTAAATCTTTGTTTATAGTTTCTGTTAATTTTTTTATAGAGTTATCTAAATTTAAAGCAGTTCGTTGTAAATCAAAGAAAAGTTCTTGTGAATATGTTTGGTTTTCATTTATCAAATGCACTAAACTTAGAAGAGAAGTCAGGTGTCCTCTAACTTGATGTGCATTTAAAAACGCTATTTTTTTCAATTGTTCATTTTGTTCTTCTAAGTTCTTATTTAATTTTTTAATTTTTTCTTCATAGAGATAACTTTCTGTTTTATCAAAAAATAAGGTAATTACACTCTCTAAGCCATGAAAAATGGATTGAAAATGTAAACAAACAAAATATTTAATTGCACTATTGTGAGCTATAAATCTAAAAATTTTTTTTTCATACTCTTTTCTATCTTTTTGATTGATTTCTAAATTTTGATTTTCTAAAAAACCACTCACATCATCGGGACATAGAAGATCAGTTATTTTCTTTTCTAGAAATTCATCGTATCTATATCCCAATATATAGATTAAAGAAGAATTTACTTCGAGTATTTTACCCTTTTGTTTTTCATAAATACACATAGGTGTAGTGTTTTCATGAAATAAAATTTGAAAAGAAACATCTGACTCTGCTAGTTCTTCTTTACTTAGCACTGAATCTGTAATATCGGTAATTACACCTACCACCCAACGTGGAAAATGGCTATAATCTCTTAGAAGTTTTCTTTTATCTTTTATCCAACGAATTTTCCCATCTGGAAGAGAAATTCTATACTTGGACTCTACAATTCCATGTTTGAGAAGACCTATACTAGCTTTTTCAAATACTTTTGCATCTTCTGGATATACAGCTTCAGCCCACAAGTTTAGATTTCTTGCAAAGTCTGAGTTTTTTCTACCATATATACTAGCTATAGTATTACTAAAGTAAATATATGAACGTAAGGTCCGATCATACACCCAAAGACCTTCTTGAATATTTTCCAATAAATTAGCTAGTTGTTTTTCTTCTATAAATATTGAATTTTCAAGTTCCATAAATTTTCTTTTTCAATTTACAAGAATACCTTTTGATTTTTAATTACTCATAAAAAATTTTTTCCAAATAAATACTCAAGATCTTGTAATTTTTTTGAATTAAGTTTTTCTCTTGAAGTTACTACACTAAACTTTATACTTCCTTGTAAGCTTAAATCTTCCCCATTTCCTAAAAAAGGTATGAGTTCAGCTAGTAACTTTTTGGCGTTTACTCCATTTTGTTGTAAGTTAGCAATCACTACTTCTACAGTCACTGCTTCTTCATGTTCTTTCCAAGAGTCATAGTCAGTAGACATACAAACCATTTGATAGGCAATTTCTGCTTCTCTTGCAAGTTTTGCTTCAGGTAAAACACTCATGTTAATTATATCAGCTCCCCAAGCACGATATACTTTAGACTCTGCTCGAGTAGAAAAAAGTGGTCCTTCCATACAAACTAAAGTTTTATTAGTATGTAGCTTGAGACCTATAGTTTGTGCTACTTTTTCAATTCGAGTAGCTAAACTCTTTGAAAAGGGATCTCCAAATGTAGAGTGAACAACAATTCCATTTCCAAAAAAAGTAAACTCACGAGACTTTGTCCTATCAATAATTTGACTAGGCAAAACAAAATCTAAAGGAGCAATTTCTTCTCTCAAACTCCCAACAGAACTAAAGGCAACAATTTCTTCTACTCCTAAGTGCTTTAACGCAGCTATATTCGCAAGGTTGGGAATTTCACTTGGTAAAAGAAAATGTCCTCTTCCATGCCTTGGTAAAAAAGCCAGAAGTTTTCCTTTAAACTTTCCAATTGTAATCTTATCTGAAGGCTTACCCCAAGGAGTATCGGGATATATTTCTTCTACTATATCCATTCCTTCTAATTCATAAAGCCCTGTTCCACCAATTATCCCTATTTTAATTTTTTCCTTCATTTATTTCCTCTTGTTCTTTTAATTTAAACCCAAGAATTATATTATGAGTTTGCTGAGAGTTGAAAACTATACATTTATCCCAAGTTAAAAAAAATTCTGTAGATTGACTTGAATTTTTATTTTTAAAACTATATTTTTTATATAAGTTTTGAGATAATCCTTCATTAAATAAGTTTTTTACAGAAGGTATTTCAAATTTATTATAAAAAAATTTATTACTACTTTGAATACTTTCATCTTCTCCAATCTGGTAAATAATTATTTCTAAATTATCTAAAATTTTAACAAAATTTTCTTCTTGAATTTGAAAGGAGTTGATTTTTTTATTATATAATTCTACTCCTTCATTTAAAATATTTCTAAGTTCTGAGTTATCAAAAGGTTTATTGATATACTTAAATATACTAGCTTTATTGATGGCAGAAACTATAGTATCTATATCACTGTATCCAGTAAGTAAAATTCGTAAAGTATCGGGATACAGTTTAGCTACTTTTTCTAAAAGTTCAACTCCACCCATCTCTGGCATTTTACTATCACTGATAACTATGGCAAATTTTTCTTGACTTAATATCTCTAAGGCTTCTTTAGGGGATTGAGTAATCACTATATCAAAATCTTTTTTATAAATAAATTTAAAACTTACAAGATTTACTTGTTCATCATCAATATATAAAATTTTATTGTTTTTCATATTAAACTTGTATAATTGGTAATATGATAGTTACTTCTGTAAATTGATTTACTTCACTTCTTACCAAAATTTCTCCTCTATGTTGTTTTATGATTCCATACGAAATATAAAGCCCAAGGCCTAAACCTTTGTCTATTTCTTTTGTTGTATAAAAAGGATCAAAAATTCTAGGTAAAACTTCTTTATCAATCCCTTTTCCATCATCTAAAAAAATAAGTTCTATACAATCCTGATTAAAAATCTTTTTTTCTGAAAATTTAGTTGTAATTTCAATCTGTCCCGTTTTTTCAAAAGCTTGTAGAGAGTTTTGTATTAAATTTATAAAAACTTGACTTAGTTTATTTGGAATACATTCGATTTCAGGAATTTTTGAGTCGAAGTTTTTTATAACTTTTGCAGTTTGCTTAAGTTCGTGGCTTAAAAGTAAAATAGCATTTTCAAGAATTTCATGTATATTGGCTTTTGTAAAATTTTCT
>Ga0308414_1001178_pt1 | contig 17031 bp, 21 predicted proteins | sample HotsprSampleOS50_FD_205667 | JGI IMG/M metagenome (GOLD analysis project Ga0308414, IMG submission 205667) | Hot spring phototrophic mat microbial communities from Octopus Spring, Yellowstone National Park, Wyoming, United States - 20090730_OS50 ...
AACTTTTAATAATTCTTTAACATTCATCGTCAAGACTTTTTAGTTTATCAAAAAATAAAAAATATGTCAATGTAAAATATTAATTAAAATATTAAATTTGTTTATCTTCATTCTGAGGAAATAATTTTAATTTTTTGAAAAAGTCTCAGAATGAAGTCAAAATAGAATACCGCACAAGTTTAAATATAAAAACTTTTTTTAAAAAAAAGACAAGTGAATTCTTTAATTATCTTAAATCTTTGAACTTAAAATTATAAAAATCCATGAGCCGTGCAGGATTCGAACCTGCGACCCGCTGATTAAGAGTTTTAAACATATCCACCAGAAACAAGAAAAACAAAAGAAAAACAAGACATAACAGTGACTACATGCAGTCAACATTTAACACAACCCTACTAAAGTATTCCAAACAATTTTGCAATAAATTCAAGAGAATTTATATTCAAAAATACAATTGTAAACAACAAAATCAAAAACATTATCGTAAACTTTTTATCCAGGGAAAGCCTTGCAAAATCTATTTTACCTGTCATTTTTTCTTCTAAAACGTTCATCTTTTCGATAAACTCATTCTTTGTTACAAATTCCTTTCTCATAGCATCAAGTAGTTCCTCTTTGGTGGCAGCCCATTTGTAATCTGTTGCATCTTCTTTGCCAACTGCTTTTTCAAGTGTTTCATAAACTTCTAAAGGTAAACGAACAGGCATAAAAAAGTATAGCATATTGGAAAAAAGTTTGAAAAGGTTTACAAATTCCAGACAAGTTGACTTTTTTGAGAAGTTTTGTTGTAATATATTTTTAGTTCCCCCATAGCATTTGCAGAACTTGTTTGCAGGACAAAAAAAGCAACAGGGATAGAAATTTCTATCCCTGTTTTGATTTTTAGAAATTCCAGATTTTCCTTGCTTTTTCAAGGTCTTGGGCAATTTCAGTATCGGTTTTTTGTAATAATTTTTGAGCCCAATGAAGAAAATCCCGAAATGTATATTCTTTCCTGACGGGATTTTTTTCATAGTTCAGATAGTGGTAAAGATCCTCTAAAATGGCTCCAATGGGAACAACAGGAATTAACAAAGTTCGGCCATCAGGGAGAGTAGCAACAATGCGTGGGCAAGTATAACAGTAAACAGAGAAAAAATATTGCTCCAGTTCATTTTTTGATATGTTTTTTAGGCCTTCTTTGAGTACAACAGTTTTTGTTAGGGATTTTTTTATGCCAGTCTTTTCAATAATGTTTTCAATAATGCCAGTTTTTCCAAGTTTTTCTCCAGAACGTGGTAAAAAGAGAAAGATACAGTTGTGAATGTCTTTAATTGCAATTCCAATCAAATATTTTTGATTCACCAGAAAAACTATTTCAACAGAAGTAATGAAAGATAAAAAAGAATAAAAGAAATCCCATTGCACAATACGATAGGATACAGGAATATAACATATATGCAACATTTCAGGATAAAAAACAACCTTGTCATTTTCAATGCTCTTAATTCCATAAATTTTTGCAATTTCAGCAATTTTTGTCTCTGACAAACTTGGAAGTCCTCTTTCCACCTGAGCCACAGCAGCAAAAGAAACACCTACCATAGTAGCGATATCCCGCAATGAAATATTTTTTGCCTCTCTAACTGTCTTTAAAATTTTTCCTATGTTCATTTTTTTAGCCCTCCTTTTTGTCTTCCTATATATATTAATGCAAAATGATATACACAAAAAAGTATTTTTTTACTATACACTTGACAAATATTTTTTGTTATGATAATATATAAATGTGTAGTATAAAAATACTACACATAAAAACACATAAAAAAAAGGAGGTAAAAAAACATGACAGAACAGGAACTTCAAAGGCACAGGAAGTGCTCATGCAAAAGTATGGATATATAGATGGTGAAGATATATTCCAGCAGGCATGCGAAATGGCTATAAGAAAATACAAGGAAATAGAAAAAGTAAACCAATCCCTTTTTGGCCTCCTGTGCCGATGGGCAGCACGGGAGATACGGAAACATGAAAAATACGAAGTCCCTTTTTCTTGCCTTATAGTTGAAAATCAAGCCCAGACAGATGAAGTGGAGTTTGAGCCTGAAGACCCAATGTGGAGAAAAGATTTTGATGCCGTTGAAGAGAGGGAGGAAATAGCAGCTCAATATGGCCAATGGCTCCTGAATGCACTGCTATCCGCCGCAGAAACCTACAAGCCCGCCAAAGAAGAGGAAAAAGAAGAACAATTGCAGTTTGAGTTTGAGTTTGCATAGGAGGGAGGGATAAAATGCAAACAAAAACAAAATATGCAATCCTAGATGTTTTGAATCGCTATGGAATCCCATACGCCCAGAAAGGCAAAAGCTATGTTTGCAGATGTCCATTTTGCAAGGGAGATTCAAATCTCAAGAATCACAATGCAGAGGTAAATCCTGAGACGGGAACGATATATTGTTTTTCGGAGCAGAGAATATACCTAATCAAAGATTTAATGCAATTATTTGGAGAGATCACCCCAGAACAAATACAAATAGCAAAAGAAAAAATGCAGAAAGATGCACGGCACAATGCAGAACTTTCAAAGTCAACTCAAAAAAGATATAGGTTTGAAGATCTAAAACATGATTTGTTCAACGAAGGCTATATAATTACAGGGATATATGTGTATCGAAATCTTGCAGGAGAGAAAAAATACGAAGTCGTGAGATTCGAAAAACCTAGAATAGACGGGAAACCTGAAAAAAAACCGATTCCAGTTGACACAGATGGATTCGTAGGGCTTGGTGGCAAGAGACAGATCCCTTATCGACTTGAGCAATTTTCTTTGATCCAGAGCGATGAAATATGGCTTTGTGAGGGAGAAAAATGTTGCGATGCTGTGATTGCGAACATGCCAAGCTCAGCGAACATTATTTGCCTTGGATTCAGGAAAGCATCAGATATCAAGGGATATGAAAATTTGTTTCAGAACAAAAAAACAGTGATATTCCAAGACAATGATAAAACAGGCAACCAAAACACTCAGAACCTCGTAGAGATGATAAGCCCGTATGTAAAGGAAATAACCATTGTAAAGTTCTCAGAGTTTGCAGAGGGATATGATGTAGCAGATTACATTGAGGATTTTGGTTGGAATCAACTGATTGAGAGAATTTCTATGTCTGAAAAAATCGTTATAGAGCAAAAAAATATTGACATAACAATACAGAAAACCAAACAGTTTTTGTCTGCAAATATGGGATTGGGAGTTTTTGCAGCCGAAAAATGGCTCTGCAAAAATTTGCTCTACGAAAATTCTATTTGCCTTTTGGATGCCGCAGGGGCAGCTGGGAAGAGCTTTTTAGCGATGCAGTTGGCTGTTTCATATGTCGTGCAGGATTTCTTTATGCTGCCAGAGTTAGAATGGGATACAAAAAGAAATAGAAAAATTCTCTATGTGACTTCTATGATGGAGAACCCCATAGAAGTCATAAATAACCGTATGTTGCAGATTTGCTACGCCAATGGAATGAACCAGCTTGATCGTGAGGAACTGGTTGAAAATTTTGAGGTTGTACATATTGATGATGCACTTTTTGTTGTAGATCCAGAGAGCCAAATGCCAAAAGAAACAGAAACATATACGAAACTTGCTGAGTACATCAAAAATAATGGTATACAGCTAGCGATATTGGATCCCATATCTCTCTTTTTTTTAATAAATTTAAACGACAACGAAAAAATTCCAACAATTTATAGAATGCTATTGGGAACGGGAGCTACATGGCTTTTGTTGCACCATCAATCAAAAGCAACTATGTACGAAGAAGCCGAAAACACAAGCCAGAGAGGAGCTTCAGCCTTGCGTGACAATGCACGATTACGACTCACGATGAAGAGACGGGCTATTTTGCACATGGGAACGGTGGCTATGGATCTTTTCATTGAGAAAGCGAACTTCTCACGATACCATCAGCATCACATATTTTTGACCCCGAAACCGCCATTTTCTATAATCTCTACAACCATATGGGATCATGATGAGTTTATGCAAAAAGAAAACGAGATAAAAAAGGGAGAAAAAGATAAAAAGAAAAATGGGAAATGCAACAAATATCAAGATTCAAATTTTGCATAAATATATTATGAAAAAAAATTTTTTCAAAATATATAATAGGCAAATAAAATATCCAATTGCAGGAGCAAATCCTGCAAAAAAGACAGCTCACATAGTTGGAAAGGGAACTGCAGTCATGATCGCTGAAAAAGAAATTTCAGTCTATGACGAAGAAAAGATTTTTGCTTTATTGTATTTGATGCAGAACGGAAAAGCAGAAATAATGCCTACATTATTTGACGATAGACCAGTGGTAAAAATTACAACAAAGCTTTATAGAATCAAAAAAATTTTACGGAACAACAACTACTTAAACATCATCGAATCATTTACAAAACTAAAAGGAATGACACTTATATATGATATTGAGAAAAAAGAAAATGGAAAAACAATTAAGGGAAAGTTTATTACCAGCCCAGTCATAGCAATTAAAGCATATGAAGATGAAGATTTTACTGTTTATCTAGACGAAAAATACTATCATTATTGCATTGAAAAACCAATATATTTAAACGCAGAATACTTTGACATTAAAAGCCCGCACGCTAAGAATGTTTATAAGTTTTTACTGGCAAATCAGAGTCAGAAAAAAATATCCATTGCCACAATTGCAGAAAGATGTTTGTTTAGCACCCAGCCAAAAAAAGAACAACGAAGAATTGTCAGAGAATCATTAGAAAAAATAAATAAAACAAGTTTAGGGAAAAGTGCAACATATACGCTTGAGAAAGATTATGTTGTAGTAAAAAAAAAAGAAAAACAACCACCCCCAAACAAAAACTAAATAGTCCACAATCGTCACCGCTTAATTTTATAACTCATTGATTTTTTTAGGTTTTTTGACCATTTAAAACAACGGATAAGAAAAGTCCACAAGCGTCACCTTTTTAGTCCACAAGCGTCACCATCCCAAACCCGCAAATCCTTATCTATCAACGGTTCTAAGCATGTAAAAAAGTGCTTATATATTCTTATAATAAGAATAAATAAGCAGGCAAGGTTACTTAAAAACCTTGCCTGCTTATTTCTACAAAAAAAACAAAAAAGCTACCTTCCCCGACCCAGGGAGGGAGTTCTTTCCATGCCTGTTGCCATTGTTTGTTGTTGCATTGTTTGGTGTTGTTGCATGTCCAAAGTGCTTGTTTTTGCTTGCTCTATTTGCATGTTGTCGTAGAATTTCTCTTTTGAGTCTGTGTATATTGCATAGTCTGTTTTACCCCTCGTTACCGCCGTATAAACCTCATTATAGTTTGTTTTTTGCGATGATACATCAAAAATTACTTTATTGACTGTCATGCCTTGTGATTTGTGAGTTGTGACGGCGTAAGCATGATCTACATAGTTGTAGTTTCTGATATTTATTGTTTTTTCTTTGTTTTCATTTTTTATTGTTATATTGCCATTTTTGTCTATTGACTTTACTTGCCACATCTCACCATTTTTTACCCCATACTGTTTATCGTTTTTGAGAGTTATTACACGATCTCCCTTTGAAATTTCTATCTCTTTGTTTGAATATACCGAAAATTTATCGCCATGCTCTTTGGTGTTTATTGTATATTCTTTACCGTTTGCATTCCTGATGGTTACTTCATTTTTTGTGATATTTACTCCTGAGACTGTGAATTCATTTGTTTTACTTGAGATCCCCATTGCCTTGAGATCTCTTCTTTGAGCATACACTGTATCGCCAACAGAATAAGAAAATGCAAATCTTTTTTCCTCTGAACTGAGATTTTTTGACTCACGAACCGTGAATTTATACCCATCCGAAAGCTTGTTTTGTTTTTGTAACTCCTCTCTAATTTTTTGGTTGAGTTCATTTTTATCTTTATTGGTTGTAGTCACTATGAGAGTTTTTTCATGATTGCCATCCAGAAAATCTTTTTTTATCTCATTTATTCTTTCTTCTCTATTTTGTATCTCTTTTATTTTGCCTTGACTTTCCATTTTTTCTCTTACTGTATCCCATTCTTTTTTACCCAGTGCATCCACTGTCTTTTTGTATTCTATGTCTTTTTGTCTTACCTTTTCTGTCATGTGAATTGTATTCATGCCTTTTTGCTGCATGTCTTTGAAAATTTGACCAGCTTCAACGGCCGCTAATTGATTTGTATCCCCAGTGAAAATTACCCTTGCATCAGCTTGTTTAGCAGCATCAAGAAGTTGTTTTACCTCCTTACTACCCATCATGCTTGTTTCGTCTATGACCCAGACTTCTTTGCCTTTTTCTATTACTTTGTCAGGATTTATCCAAGTTTCACTTTTTTCTTTTACCGAAAGACCAAAATCGGTATGAGAAAGCTTTGTATATGTTATATCTCCTGTTTTGTCATTTTTAACCCAAACATGAGTTTCTTTGCCACCAAATGCAGTTCTTACATTCTCAACAACCATTTTGCCTTGAAAATCACCCTTATCAATCATGTAACAATGCTCCCCTGTTTTTCTTTCAAACCAACTCATTTTCTCTTCTTTTTTACCAATGTCAAACTCATTTTTCAAAAAATTTTTTACTTGTGACTCCCATGTTTCAGATTTGCTGCCAAAAAAACTCTTTGGTGCAGCCCATGAACGATTTTCAAATTTTTGGTTTATTTCATTGTATTTTTGTATGTATTCCTGTTTATTATCCACTATTTTATTTTTATCGAAATTTGCTAAGAAACTATCCACAGTTTGAGTCTTTATCCCAGCCTCATTTGCCATTACATCCGCAGCTTTGCCAGTGGGAGTTATACCTCTTACAGTGTATCCTCTTTTTTCCATTTCTTGCCTTACATGTTGAAAAACGGTTGTCTTTCCTGTTCCAGCATCACCTTGTATGCCTATTACTTTATCCTGAGATTGCATTATATGATGAACAGCTTGTTTTTGGTCAGTAGTCATGTTATATCCAACTTTTTGCTCATATTCTTTTATTGCCTGATCTATTTTTCCTTTGTCATTTTCTATTGCATTTGCAGTTCCATTTGTTTTGTTTATATACGATATGACTTCTTTTTCAATTTGCTGCATTTCCTTTGTTGTCATGTATCCATTTTGTAGGTTTATTATGTATTTTTCTTTTTGCAAATCCTGAATTGCAATCTCAACCTCTTTTTGAGTTATTACTTTTTCATTGTTTCCAGCCTGACTCATAGACAGCCGTAGTGCAGTTTCAGTGAGTCTTTCTTGACTGAATGCAGATTCATTTTCATGAATGATATTGCAGGCTTGTTTTACATACTCCTTTACATCATTTTTGTCTATTTCCTTTGTTTCAGTTTTTGCAGATTCAATTGATTGTTTTATATCCTCCTTTGTTACCCCCAGATCTAAAAGTTTTTCATTCCATTTTTGGTTTAATTGCTCTTGTGAAAGAATTTCTTTTTTATCCCTTGATTCTACCCTTGCAATATCACGGAGTTTATTTTCATCTATATTGCCATATTCTTTTTGCAATTCATTCATTTTCTCATTTACTTGATCCCTTCTTTCAGAAAACTTGTCTATTATGTTTTGGTCTATACCTTTTATCTCAAAATTACCATTTTTATCTTTCATTTCTATTGTATATCCAAGCTCCTGAAGACGGCTTGCAAGCTCATTTTTATAAACCTGATCTATTGCTTTTTGATATTCAAAAATTTTTTGTGGCTCCAATGCTCTTATTTGTCCATCAGAACTACGAATGACAGCATTTAAAACCACTGCATGAGTGTGGAGCTGTGGATCATGACTTCGACTTGTTTCATGTGTGTAATTTGCAATGGCAACACCACTTGCTTGAATCCTTTCCTTACCACTTTTACCTTGCCTTGTCTCAGCAAGATTTTTTTCAAGCCATTCATTAGCAGTTTTTACTGCATTTTCATGAGCTTCTTTTATCCTGTTATCACCAAGTATTGCATAGGTTATGCTTACCGATTTTGGTGCAGAGTATGTAATATCCAAACCTAACCTTTCACCATTCTTTACCATGCCAGCTATTCTTTCTACATCTTCTTTAGAAACTTCTTTGCCTGTTAACCCTTCTTTTTCTGCAAGTTTACCTTGCCAGAATCCTTCTACTTTTTCATTTTCTTTGTAATACTCTACTGCATGATCGGCACTTAAATTATGATAGTATCCAGCATCGTTTACAACCGAAAGACTTATCATATTTTATACCCCCTTTTTGCATTATATTCCTAATGTATTTATGCATTTGAGTAACCTTATTGAATAAAGGATAAATTAGCCCGCTTTCATCCACATACACCACGCACCATACGGATGCTGAAACCCTTGAACCACAACGAGCGCTTGTTATTAAGAAGTATGATTTTATGTAGAGATTTCTAAGTATTACCAACGGTTTAATCCATATTAACCTGTAAAGGGAAAAATCTTATTAAGAATTAATATGGTTACTCTGATGCATTAATTATAGTAGGAACAATTTTAAAAAGGAGGTAAGAACTATGGCAAAAATAACAACAATCAGTTTTGCAGACAATGAATATGAGAGACTTGCAAAGTTAGCAAAGATTGAGGGCAAATCTTTTTCAAAATTTGTGAAAGACAAATTGAAAGATGCTGTCATGCAAGAAATGAGAGAAACAAACCTTTTGGAAAGACTCATAAAGATGATTGAAAACTTGCATAACTTTCAATCACAAAACACAGCACAGGGAGACTCAGAACTTCAACGGGAAATTTATAAACTTTTGCTATACCTTGTATGGCATGAAAAGACAGTAGCTGAACTCACTATCCTTATGGAACAGAAGAGAAAAGAATATCTTCAGAAAAGGCGGGAAATAGAGCAGAAGTTAGAGATAGAATTCTAAAAAAAATAAGGTTACTCTCTGATTGCATAAATATATATAGGAACTATCCATCTTTGATGGATTAAAAAACACAAAAAAGGGAGGCAAGAAAGATGAAAAAAGACATCAGAAAAATGCAAGAGCAACTAAGGAAACTTCAGGCACAAATAAGAGAGACAGAAACGGTTTTTTTTGCAGAAGTAGGAAAAACAACTTTGAAGTGGTTACAAGGCACAAAAAATGTTATGGAGCTTGAACAAAAAATTAATCAGATAAAAACCAAATTTGGAAAGGAGTAACCCATGAACGAAAGGCAAAAAGAAGAACTTCTTTTTGAAATCAGAAACCGAATCATGAACATCGAAAATGTAGTCATTGCAACAGCAAAATATCTAGCGCACATAGAAGACTTATTAGCAAAAACTTTAGCAGAAATGGATGCATACAAAATGTTATTACAACTTGAAAGAAAGGAGTAAAAATGGTAACAGGATATAAAGAGCCAAAGGCATTTAAGGGATTTGAACAGTGGTGGCATGAGTATAAGATGACTCTTAAGATGTATGTGAAATGTTTTTTTTATGTTTTTATTCTGTATATTTTGGTTGGTATTATTTTATGGCCTATTTCCATAAAAGATCACCACTTAGGTTTTATTCTTGCACTTCCTGTTTGGATATTGTATCCCATGTGGATCAAAAAATTTAAAAAAAGGGCAGAAAGAATCGTGCAAGATGAACATCTGAGAGGCACGCAATTTGTTACAGATGAAGAATTAGCCAAAATAATCCAAAAAGAAATCAAAGAAAAAGGAGGTATTTTATGAGATTAGAACACCTTATCCACTTTGGGATTATTCCAGTCCCATGGAAAGCAGAGAACCGCCATTTTCTTATCACAGGAAGACCAGGAACAGGAAAGACCACTCTGTTAAATCAAGTGATCGAAAAGCTACGCCAGAGGGAAGAAAAGGTAATTGTGTATGATTTCAAGGGAGACTATCTTTCAACCTTTTATGATCCATCAAGAGATTTCATATTCAACCCTTTAGACAGCCGTTGTGTGAATTGGTGCCTTTTCTCTGAAGTTGAAATGCTTCCAGACATAGACAGCATCGCAACCTCTATGATACCGCCATCTTTCAGAGAAGACAAATTTTGGGTTGATGCAGCAAGAGATATCTTTTCATCTATTTTGCATTACCTTGTTATCACAGGAAACCGAACAAATCAAGCAATATGGGAGCTTGCAAGCTATACAGAACCACAGATGCTACAGTTAATGGAAGATGCAGTTATGCAGGGAGTGGAGCCAGCGAAAAAGGCACTTGGATATCTCCAGGGCTTTGGCCAAGGTAGTAAGGTTGCATCAGATGCCCTTAGCACAATGAGACAATACACGAATTGCTTTTTATATATGAGGCATCTGAAAAATGAATTCTCAATCAAAAGATGGCTTGATGAAGATGGATCAAGCTTTCTCTTTGTAAGCAACTATGCAAATCTGAGAGATACATTGAAACCAATACTTTCACTACTTATAGACCTTGCCATGAAACACATCCTTAGCATGCCAGAAGACATAGACCGCAGAAGATTTATCATTATCGATGAATTTGCATCATTGCAGAGACTCACAACGATAGTTCAGTGTTTAGAGCAAGGCAGATCCAAAGGAGCAAGTCTTTGGATAGCAACCCAGGACATTTCACAACTGCAAAAGCTTTATGGATATGAAACAACCCATACAATTGCAAACAACTGCAACACCATCCTAAGCTTTGCAGTCTCAGACCCAAATTCTCAGGAATACCTATCAAAGCTTTTTGGAGAAACGGAAATTCTTGAGACTGACGAATCACTTTCAATGGGGCCAAGTGACATGAAAGATGGTTTAACCTTGCAACGAAAACGGAGAAAAGAACCACTTCTTTTACCTTCACAATTTGGAATATTGCCAGATTTTCATTTTTACCTAAAGATGCTGTCATATCCTGTTACACAGTCAAAAATCCAGTGGAAAGGTTACCCAAAGAAAAATCAATCTTTCATGCTGAATCCAATTTTCTCTTTTCAGGAACAGGAAAATGCATAAATATAGTAGGGAGCCATTAAGGCTCCCTAATAAAACAAAAGGAGGTATCAATGAAAATTTATGACATTGTTTATGCACAACAGCAAAATGGAGACAAGGAAAAGCAAAAGACGCAATGGCTAAGAGTAGGAGTTTTAATTGAAAAAGAAGACGGGAAAATGCGAATCAAACTTGATGCTATACCTACAGGCAACTGGGACGGCTGGCTGAATGTGTTTGAGAGGCAAGAAAAGAAAGAGTAAAAATGACAAGGGTAGGATATAAAGAGCCAAAGGCATTTAAGGGATTTGAACAGTGGTGGCATGTAGTGCAAATGTCCACTAAAGTATATGTGTATTGTTTTGTCACGGTTTTGATGTTGCACCTGTTCATCCCAGCCATATATTTTATTGCTTATGACCGTGACTTTATCGACCTTTTCCTGAAGTCTCTTCTTAGGTTCCAGTTCCAATATGCAGCTATATATGGAGAGTATTTTTGGGAAGCAGGTTTGAAAATCTTTAAATATGCAACTCCGATATGGCTACTGTATCCAGTGCTTTTGAAACACTTTAAGAAAAAGGCTGAGAAAATAACCCAAGATGAACATTTGCGAGGCACGCAATTGATTGCAGATGTAGAGCTGGCAAAAATTATTTCAAAAGAAATCAGAGAAAAAACAAAAGGAGGTAAAAGCTATGCAACAGAGCAAATGGAAAGAATACCGAAAAAAAAGACATGAGAGAATGGTTTTAGCAGTAAGACATATTGCAGGTAATTATGGAATTTCTATTCCTTTTGATATCGAAAGGGCATCAGAAAAGGAAGTTGAGGATTTCATTAAAAAAGTTGTAAAAAATATTGAAAGAAAAAGGAGGTAAACTGTGAGTTGTGAGAAAAAACAGGAAATATTGCTTACAGCAGCAAAGGCATTATCAAAAAGTTGTGGAATTCCTTATGATTCTGAAAAAGAAGAGCCTAAGGCATTTATAAAAAAAATCCTTAAATCCAATGCAAACCTTGTTTGCAAAAAATGTAAAAATTACAGGAGGGAAGAAAAATGAAAAAAATTGTTTTACTTTGTTTGGTTTTGGTTTTGGTAACAGGTTGCGCTGCATATTGGCAGAAAGACATAACAACTGCAATAACTCCAGGTAATGAATCATATCCTGACAGAGAAAGCTATATTAAGGCAATAGGATTAGACAAAAACCCAGAAAAACCAGTTGCTGTTATTACTACCATACCTTATGATGGAGTAATTAAACCTAAAGGCCCTTTTATTGCAGAGAAGAAAGGATATTTAGAACTTTGTGTAGCAAAGGCATTAAAAGAGGTTATTCCTGATGTTGCTGTTTATTTTGATATCAAGCCTGATACCATTGCTATATATAAAATTGAAAAAGCTTTTGTTGGATATGATGCATTGTTAGTAAAAAGATCAAAACTTACTTCAGGAACAACTAGTTGGTTTGCAGAAATTTATGGAAATTTAGCCATAAATAATAAAACCATAGAATTAAACGGTGCAGGAGCAAAGCCAGGTATATTGAGAGTAGAAGATAACAATTACTGCATTTGGAACGCTTGCCTTGATGTTGCTAACCAGATAGCAGATGTTTTGGTTAAAGAGGGCTACTTAAGGGCAGATCAAATCAAGAAAGCAAAGGTAGAAAAATAAGAAGGGAGAGAGAAATCTCTCTCCCTTTTTGTTTATCTTGCTGGTGCTTCAAAAGGATATTTATACTTCATTAAATACTGACTTGCATGATGAAACATCTCATTAAATATACTCCAAAATCTTGGATCAGTTCCATGAACTTGAACAACAGGTTGATCCACTTCAGGATTGCAATTATCAGTATTTGACGGGCTTCCACATAATACTGCTTTTCTCATATCTATCCTTGATACGAACACTCCAACACCACCAGGAGTGTTTTGCACATCAGGTCTTAACCATTGGTCAAAAGTGCGATCAGCAACAGCTTTTGCATCACCACTCCATGTAGTAGATTGATCAAACTGATACCTGCTATAAACAAACGGTGTAAAACGGGCAGTAACAGATGTTGTAGGGCTAAATCCACTTGCAATAAGTCCACCAACAGCACCAACTGCTGCACCCCCTAAAGCAATAGTTAAAGGATTACCTAAACCAATTAACCCCCCTAACCCCCCAGTTATTGCTCCAATAAGTATACTCCCCAAAAAAACCGCTAATCCAGTCCATCCTGACTTTGTCTTTGACCATTGATATACCAAAAACTCATCAACAGGGAAATTATGGTTGCCTGTAACTGGTATAAAATCGTATTTGTTACTTTTTGTAGAATTACCAGGATTTGTCTGAAAATGTCCATAGGATTCACTTACCTTATGAGGAAAAACCATTACATATTCAGGATAAACAAAGTATTTTACAGTTACAGTAACTTTTTTCCTAAAAGCACTCTTTTTGGTTTTATTTTCTATTTCTTGCCTATATTTAGGAAACATTATCAATCCAACACCAGCTTTATGTATTTCCATTGCAAGGGAAACCATATTATAAAAAACAGGCTCAGGTATATCATGAAACTCACCATCACCTCTATCATAATCACCAGCACCTACCTTATCCCAGCAGTTTGTATCATCGTTTAACCTTTCAAACCAATATAAGTCTGAGTTGTTGTAGTAATAAGGATTACCTATGGCATTCCTTAAAAACGGAGTAGGATCTCTTACTGAATTCCTTGCTATATAAGGATCCCATCCCTGATCTATTCGTTCTTTTACCTTGTAATCATATTCAGCAAAAGCTTGTGCAACTTCATTTACTTTATCAACTCCAGGGCCTTCAATAGGATCAATACGACAATTTTTGTTTTTAGGAATTAAAAACGCAAAGTTGTAAAAATGAGTGCCCATAAAATGTTGCCAGTTTCTTGGAGTAATTCTTAGTATTTCACCACGCATCCAGGGACCAGCTTGCCATATCCTCATAACGAAAATACTACCTTTTGATTTTTCCCTTTGATACTTTGCAAGTATAAACGGAGATGGATCTGATGGTAAAGGAATAAGTGAAGATACTTGATTTGCAGGAATAGAAAAATATACTGCCTCTTCTTTACCCATCATCCTTGTAAAACTGAACATGTCAAGGAATTCAGGTTGTGAAAGATCAGTTGGTGGTGGTTGAAAGTTATAAGCGTAAGCTTTGGTCTCAAGGTAAGGCAGAGTAAGGAACATGAAAAAAATAACAGGAATGACTAACCAGGAGATTGTTTTTGTTGCTTTCATATTTACCCCCTCTTTTGTGTTTTATGACTGTCAATGACAGCCTCTTACTATATTAATGCATTTCTTACCACCTCAGGCTTTTTTCAGATATTGCAACCTGAGGAGACAAAAAAAATTTTTTCAAAAATAAAAAAAACACAAGGCTTGCATGCTATTGAGTTTGTTGCCTTTTGCCAATTGGAGACTTTTTTTCCGATATTGTAACTTTCATGGCTTTGGCAGACGCAAATTGGTGGTTGCTTTGCTGTCGCAACTGCCAAAGCCCAGGGATCCGCATGCAAGCCTTGAAATTTAAACTGCCATCATTGCTTCTCTAACGCTTCGCAATCATGGCAGTTTAAAAAAGACAAGGCATGGCATCACTTACCAGTCATGCCATGCCTTACAGAAAAAAAACAATGCGTAGAATCCACCAGGAGACGATTTTAATCTTTGACCCTATGTAGAATATATCCCTAAGGAGAAAAAGCGATTCTGAGCGATTCTACGAAGCCAAGCAAGCCTGAACTTGTGTTTCCATCCCATATAGGTTCACTCAAAACTCATTTTGTCCCCAAACAAAGGCTCAATAAACTTTTGTTTCCATCCCATATAGGTTCACTTAAAACCATCGTTATAACGAATCATTCATTTTTTTGTTATTAGTTTCCATCCCATATAGGTTCACTCAAAACTTTGCACATGAGTTTGCAAGAGGCTAAAATGATACTTAGTTTCTATCCCATATAGGTTCACTTAAAACTTCTGATGAACGAAAAAAAATGTTTGATTATACTACGTTTCCATCCCATGTAGGTTCACCTAAAACTTTTTCAAGTTCAGGCTTGCCAAAGATCGTTATATATTTCTTTTTTAGCATTTTTTTATTTTTTTGTCAACCCTTTTTAGAAAAAAACAATATATCGCAGATGCATAAATATATTAGGGAAAAATTAAGCGAAAGGAGGAAAAAAAGGAATGAATAGACAGGAAAAGCTTATTATTATCGCAAAGGCACTTGCAGTGCATTATGGAATACCTGAACCTGAAACAGATGAAGAACAGGAAATTTGCGCATTCATTAAATCAGTGCTTGCAAGAACCAATGGAAACCTGAAAAGATGCAGTTGTGGTGCTTTTTTGCAGAGGAAATATTGCAACGGGAAAGTTAGGTATGTATGCAAAGGTTGTAATAAAATTTTTGCTTTAAAGGAGTGTTAAAATTAAATATGGAAGAGATTAAAGAGATTAAACAACAAATTGATGAAATGCAAAGACTTTTGAAAGAGATATACAATCGCTTAGTTCCTTCTGAAACCTTACCACCAGGAAAGGTTTACCAGTTGAAAGAAAAAGCAAGGAAAAAAGCACTTGAAATAAAACAAAAGATTGAGAAAGAATAACCATTATGTCAGTTAGACTTTACAAGCAACCCAATAAATGGTGGATAGACATTACAATCGGCAGGAAATATCGATTCAGAGAAATATTTGAGGGAACATATGAAGAGGCAGTTATCTATGAACAGGAACTGAAAAAACATTTATCCCTTAAACAGAACAAAAAAGCCACTCTTACCATCCAGCAGATTGCCTTTGAATATTTGGAACATATCAAAATCCATCAGGCACCAGGAACATATAGAAACAAGCACAGAATGCTACTAAAACATATATTGCCATTTTTTGCTAACTTTTCCTTTGAACTTCTTACCCCAAAACTCATCGATGCCTACAAGATGAAAAGAATTAGAGAAATGGAACAAGCAGGGAAAAAGGGATACAGAGAGATTAACTTAGAACTTCTTTGTCTATCCAATATGGCTAAGTTTGCTTTTGAAAGAGGCTATACTTCAGAGATGTTGAAAAACATTAAAAAACTACCACACAGAAGAAAACTCCCTGAACCTCTTGATGTTGATACCGCCTTGAAATTCCTGAACACAGCAAAGGAAGAACCTTTTTATTATGCCTTGTTTTTATGCCTTTACCATGCAGGAATGAGAAAAAATGAGGTTTTTCATTTACAATGGAATGACATTTTCTTTAATTACAACCTTATTAAAGTTACAAAAGGGAAAGGTAACAAAGAAAGATTTATACCTATGTCTTCTCAACTTAGAAATGCCTTGTTGAATCTAAAATCCCTTAGAACCGATGTTAACCCCCTTGTTTTTCCTTCGCCACAAACAGGAAAACCTTTAACAGATATCAGAAGAGCTATAAGAAGAATAACCAAGAAAGCAGGCATTGAGAGAAAAATCTCACCCCACCAACTTAGACATACTTTTGCAACTCACTTATTGGAACAAGGGATAGATATAAGAGCAATTCAGGCACTTTTAGGGCATGAACAAATTACAACAACACAGATTTATACCAAAGTTGCTTTGCCAGTGCTACAAAATGCTATACAGGCTTTGGAGGCTTTAGCAGGTAGTCAACATGTAGTCAACAATGTAGTCACTAACCCTGACAACCCCTTAAAAATCCATGAGCCGTGCAGGATTCGAACCTGCGACCCGCTGATTAAGAGTCAGCTGCTCTACCAGCTGAGCTAACGGCCCATCAAAATTAGAATACAAAAAATATTTATAAAAGGTCAACTTTCCCAGCTATTAATATGGAAAAAACTTTTGTAAAAATAAAAAATTTGCTAAAATCTTTTATGCCTTTAAATAGTCAAATGCTTAATGAAATACTTGATTTTGCAGGAAAAAATTTTATATGCCTTAGATGTGCTGAATGTTGCTATCGTTGGGCTGTTCCCTTGCCAGAAGGTATAAATAAACCTGAAAATCATAAATGTCCCTATTTAGTT
>Ga0308414_1001179_pt1 | contig 17028 bp, 18 predicted proteins | sample HotsprSampleOS50_FD_205667 | JGI IMG/M metagenome (GOLD analysis project Ga0308414, IMG submission 205667) | Hot spring phototrophic mat microbial communities from Octopus Spring, Yellowstone National Park, Wyoming, United States - 20090730_OS50 ...
GGCAGGATATTATAGTGTAAGTATAGATGGAAGTAGTTTGCCGTCAGGAACATATATCTATCAGATGACAGCACAAGGTAAAGAAAAGTCATTCATCCAATCGAAGAAGATGACTTTGATTAAGTAAAAATTGGTTTATTCTGCAAAGAGCCGCTGTTTACGCGGCTCTTTTAATTTTAAATCAGACAAAATTCGAATTCATTAAGGTTTTATTTTTAATTTTGTATTGTAAATAAAAAAACATTATGGATTTAATATTGAAAGGGAATAAAATGGATTTTTTAAAGCGACTTGGAATTAAAGAAAAAAATTACGGCTCTTCAACTGGTTTAATTTGGAATGAAACAACTTCTGCAGGTGAGTTAAAAATATACTCTCCTGTTGATGGTGAATATATTGCTTCTGTATATCAGGCTTCTGAAGAAGATTATGAAAAAGTATTACAAACTGCTGAGCAAGCATTTAAATATTGGCGAGTAGTTCCTGCTCCTAAAAGAGGTGAGATAGTCAGACAAATCGGAATAAAATTAAGAGAATATAAAGAAGATTTAGGCAGGCTTGTCTCTTATGAAATGGGAAAATCTTTACAAGAAGGTTTAGGCGAAGTACAAGAGATGATTGACATCTGCGATTTTGCAGTTGGTCAATCAAGAATGATGTATGGTTTCACAATGCATTCAGAAAGACCAAGTCACAGAATGTACGAACAATATCATCCTCTTGGAATTGTTTGCACTATTTCTGCATTTAATTTCCCTGTTGCAGTTTGGTCTTGGAATGCAATGATTGCTGCTGTCTGCGGAAATGTTAATCTATGGAAACCTGCTTCAAAAGTGCCATTAAGCGCAATAGCAACTCATCAAATAGTTCAACAAGTTATAAAAGAAAATAATTTACCTGAAGGATTGTTTAATTTGGTAATTGGAAAAGGTTCAACTATTGGTGAAAGTATCCTAAACGATAAAAGAATACCTTTAGTTTCTGTTACCGCATCTACTGCGGTTGGTAAGCACGCAGGCGAAGTAATTGCTCGAAGATTTGGTAAAGCTATTTTAGAATTAGGAGGCAATAATGCGATCATCATTACTCCTGATGCAGATTTGAAATTAGCAATTCCCGCAGTTGTATTTGGTGCTGTTGGAACTGCAGGTCAGCGTTGTACTACAACAAGGAGGTTAATTGTTCACGAGTCAATTTATGAGCAAGTAAAAGAATCTTTGATAAAGGCATATTCATCATTAAAAATTGGAAACCCACTCGACACATCAAATCATGTAGGACCTTTAGTTGATAAAAATTCTGTTAAAGATTTCACTAATGCTCTAAAAAGAGTTGTTGAAGAAGGCGGAAAAATTCTATTTGGTGGACAAGTTTTAGAAGGAGAGCAGTATAAATCAGGATTATATGTAGTTCCAGCTTTAGTTGAAGCTGAAAATCATTATTCAATTGTTCAAGAAGAAACATTTGCACCAATTTTATATCTGATTAAATATAGCGGTGATGTTCGAAATGCAATTGAGCTTCAAAATGGAGTAGTTCAAGGATTATCATCTTCAATATTTACAAATAATCTGAGAGAAGCAGAAATCTTCTTATCAGCGGAAGGCTCAGATTGCGGTATTGCTAATGTAAATATTGGTACATCCGGCGCTGAAATTGGTGGAGCATTTGGCGGTGAGAAAGAAACTGGTGGTGGAAGAGAATCAGGTTCCGATGTATGGAAATTTTATATGCGAAGACAAACCAATACCATAAATTTTGGCACTCAACTTCCACTTGCTCAGGGAATTAAATTTGAAATTTAGTTGAGAGTTAAATCAGCAAAAATTAAAATGGCTGCCTTCAAATCAAGACAGCCATTTTTTTATTTCTTCAATAAGTCTCGTATCTCAGTAAGAAGTTTTATATCAGCAGGTGGCTCAGCAGGAATAGCAGTTTTATTTTCCTCTTTGGTCTTAAGTAAATTAATCCCTTTTATCAACCAGAAAATCGCAAATGCAATAATTAAAAAATCAATAACCGTGTTGAGGAATAATCCATATCTGATAACCACAGCTTCTTGACTTTCTGATGCAGATTTCAGAGTAATAATAAGGTTACTAAAATCCACACCACCAACAAGTAATCCAATAGGTGGCATAATTATATCGGATACTAAAGATGATACTATTTTCCCAAAAGATGCTCCTATTATTATACCCACTGCTAAATCAATAACATTTCCTTTAACAGCAAACTTTTTAAATTCTTCAAAAAATTTCATATATCCTCCTAAATAAAAAAGGCGAGTCAAATGACCCGCCTTAAGTAATGAAACAATAAATTTATTTGATTAGAACCATCTTTTTCATTGAAGAAAAATTATCAGTAATAATTCTATATAGATAAATTCCTGAAGGCAAATTAGAAGCATTGAAATCTACTTTGTGATAACCTTGATCTTGGGTCTGATTAACTAACACTGCAACCTCTTCTCCAACCATATTAAATACTGAAAGTCTTACAGAAGATTTTTCTTTCAAAACATATCCAATAGAAGTTGAAGGGTTAAATGGATTAGGATAATTTTGTTCCAAAGTGAAATCCATTAGACTTCTGACATCAACTTCAATTTCATTGGAATAACTATAATAACCATTAAAATCAATTTGTTTTAGTCTGTAAGTATAATTACCATCTATTAAATTTTTGTCAATGAAAGAATATGATTGATTCATTGTTGTAGTGCCTTGACCTTTTACAAAACCAACAGTTACATAATCTTCAATATTTCCAGCTTTTCTTTGAATTTCAAAACCATGGTTATTTAATTCAGTAGCAGTAGTCCATTCTAATTTAACTGAAGAATTTAGTGAAGTAGCTGTGAATGAAGTTAATTCAACTGGAATTGGAGGACCGACATATTTCAACATAACTCCATTGTTACCAACAGCCCAAGCAGCATTAAGAGTTGCATCTACTCCATAAAGAGCTTGAGTTGTGCCAGTAGGAACAGGAGTCCAAGAAGAACCACCAACTGAATACCAGCTACCTCCATTACTTCCAACTGCGATATAAGTTTCGATTCCAACATTAACAACATATCTGAACGCAGCACCAGTAACAGTAGTAGTTGTCCAAGTATTCCCACCATCTGTAGTTCTTGCTACTGTACCATCTAAGCAAACTGCAACACCGCTACTTGCATTAGCAAAAGCAACATAACTTGAGCCAGCATAGCCCTGTTGTTGAACAAAACCAGCAACAGTCCAAGTAGCTCCTTTATCAGTTGATCTATAAACTTTTGTTGGGGATGCATTGGTATTATAGTAAGATGAAAACCAAACAGTATTACCAACAACATCAATTGAGCCAGCAGCACCATATTCCCCGTTAGCGCTATCTGCTGGAGGAATGTTTATCCTTGGTACTCGTGTCCAGGTAGAACCACCATTAGTTGTTCTTAAAATTTCCCAATAACTTGATGGATATGGATCTGGGTCTGCATAACAAACTCCTTCATTTGCATTAAAGAATCTTATGCCATCACTGAATCCATTAGGGTTATTATATTGCTCTACCCAAGTTGTACCACCATCGGTAGTTTTCCAAATATAGAAGTTTGCAGTGCCACCAACAGTTCCAGTAACCCAAGCAGTATTAGCATCAAGAGCATCCATTGAATAGTTTGTTACACTTGTATTTGTAGGAGTTTTAATTTCCCAGTTTGTTCCACCATTGGTAGTTCTCAAAACAACACCATTTGCTCCGCAAGCCCAAACAACGTTGTCATTTACAGCTTTTACTTGTCTAAGCCTTAATGTTGTACCACTGTTTTGTGGTATCCATTGTTGAGCAAAAACCTCAACAAGAGAAAAAAGAACCAGAACAGAAAGAATTGAAAGATTTTGAAACATTTTTTTCATAATAGCTCCTAATATTTATTTATGTTGGGTTAATTAGTAAGATTTATTTAATTATTAAGTCTTTTTGGACCTGCTAATTTAACTTCTTCATAGCAACCATCAGCAAAAAGTTTAAAGTTTTGAATAAATCTTGCTGCAAGTGCATCATATTTTTTCCAATATTCATCTTTATTGCCCCAACTGCTTGAAGGATCTAAAACGTCTTCGGGAACATCTGGACAACTTGTAGGGACTTCAAAACCAAAAAGAATATCTTTTCTGAAATTTACTAAGTCTAATTTACCTTCTAAAGCTGCATTAAGCAAATTTCTTGTATGACGTATGCTAATTCTTTTTCCAACTCCGAATCTTCCTCCAACCCAACCAGTATTTACCAGCCAAACATTGGCTTTATGTTTTAGCATTCTTTCTTTCAACATTGCTGCATATTCAAATGGATGACGTACCATAAACGGAGCACCAAAACAAGCACTAAATGTTATTTGTGGCTCTATTCCTAATCCAATTTCAGTTCCTGCAATTTTTGAGGTATAACCACTTATAAAATGATATTGTGCTTGTGCAGGATTTAATCTTGCGATTGGTGGTAGAACGCCGGATGCATCACAAGTAAGGAAAATAATATTCTTTGGATGGGAACGAACATAACCTTCTGGAACTGTGTTAGGAATAAATTCCAGCGGATATGAAGCTCTTGTATTTTCTGTAATTTGATCATCATCTAAGTCAATGTAACGGCTTGTTAAATCATAAACTACATTTTCGAGAATTGTTCCGAAACGTCTTGTTGTAGCATAAATTTCAGGTTCGTGTTCAGCAGATAATCGAATAACTTTTGCATAACATCCACCTTCAAAATTGAAGACTCCTTGTGAACTCCAACCGTGTTCATCGTCTCCGATAAGTCTTCGTTTAGGATCAGCTGATAAAGTGGTTTTACCTGTTCCACTTAGACCGAAAAACAAGGCAACATCACCATCTTTCCCAACATTAGCAGAGCAATGCATCGGAAGAACATCTTCAAATGTAAGTAAGAAATTAAGTAAGGTGAAAACAGATTTTTTTATTTCTCCACCATAGAGTGTGTTTGCAATTACTGCCATTCTTTGTTCAAAGTTTAATATTATAGCAGTTTCAGTTCTTGTTCCGTCAACAGCTGGATCAACCTTAAATCCAGGTAAGCATATAACAGTGAATTCAGGAACAAATTTTTTAAGCTCATCACGATTTTCAGTTGTAATAAACATATTTCTTGCAAATAAACTGTGCCAAGCTTTTTCAGTTATGATTCTAATTGGCATTCTATAATCTGGATCAGCTCCTACATAACAATCTTGAACAAATAATTCTTCTCCAATTAGATAGGATTGAACCCTTCCCATCAATTGATTAAATTTTTCAGAGCTAAAAGGACGATTATAAACGCCCCACCAAATTTTATCCTTAGTACTATTTTCTTGTACAATAAATTTATCTGCAGCAGCTCTTGCTGTATGTTTGCCAGTATTTACAACTAACGGACCGGCTTTAGATAGTTTAGCTTCATTCCTAAAAATAGCTTCTTCATATAATGCTTCATCTGGTAAGTTCCAATATACTCTGTCGAGATTAGTAAATCCCTGATTCTTTAAACGATAATCTGAAGCAAGTTCTTGTGCTTGCTTAGTTGCGGGGGTATTAAATTCTAAATATTTCATGACCAGTCCCTCACTAATTTTCTATCGCCAATATAAAGTTCATTCGGAGAATTTGGATCCAAAGCCCATTTCATTCTTTCAATTCCTTCCTGAATATCTTTTATTGAACCACAGTAACTCAATCTTAAATAACCATCGAGACCGAATTCTTTTCCGGGAACGGTTAAAACCTGAACTTTATCAATCAGAAACTCGGATAGTTTATTTGAATCTTTTTCATAAGCTGAAAAATCAGCAAAGCAGTAAAATGTTCCATCAGGTTTGTGAACTTTAACTCCATCGAATGATCTTAAGAGGTCAATCATCACATTTCTGTTATTCTCCAAAGTTGTCCTTAAACTTTCAACACCTGATTGAATTCCATTTAAAGCACCAATAGCTGCTTTTTGTAACAAGACAGATGGACCTGAAGTTTGATGACCTTGTATGTTAGCCATTGCTTCAATAACTTTTTTGTTTCCAACAGCCCAGCCAATTCTATAACCAGTCATTGCATATTGTTTAGATACTCCATTGATTACTATAATTTTAGAGCTTTCATCAAGCTTTTTTGCAAATTTAAAGCAGTTAATTGGCTTCTTGCCATCAAAAATCAAACGATGATATATGTCATCCATAATAAGCCATAAATCTGTTTTCTCACAGAATTCAACAATTTCTGCTATAAAGTCCTCAGAATACATTGCACCAGTTGGATTGTTCGGAGAATTTATTATCACAGCTTTTGTGTAAGAACCAACACGATCAGTAATATCCTTAATTGAAGGATAAAATGTTCCATCTTCAGGTAATGCAGGTACAGGAATGGCACCTATCAATCTTGCCATATCTGGATAACTAACCCAGTAAGGAGCTGGAAAAATTACTTCTTCCTGAGGATTTAATATTGCTTGAAGTGCAACCATTATCGCTTGCTTAGCTCCACTTGAAGCAATTACATTTTCAGGTTTAACTTTTCTTTCATAATACTCTTCAGTGTATCGGATTATTGCTTGTTTCAGCGCTAGAATACCGTCGGCAGGTGCATATCTCACTTCGCCGGTATTAACATGAGCTATTGTAGCAAGCATAGCATCCATAGGAGCTTTGCTTTTTGGTTCACCTCCTCCAAGATGAATAACGGGATCACCTTTTTCTTTTAAGATAGTAAACTTTTCATTTAGTTTGAGGGTAGGAGAGGCTTTGATTGATTTAGCAATAAGACTTAGACTCATAAAAATCCCCTAAAATGTAAGTAAAAAAATATCTGCTACTGAAATTTATTTTCATATTATCATAGAAACAAGACTATTGAATGTAATAAAAAAATATTTCAGCTTTTACCGAATTTTTTTTTCAAAGCATCGTGAACATTTGGAGGCACAAAATTACTTACATCAGCATTAAGTGAAGCAAGATTTCTAATTACCGTTGAATTAAGGTAAGTATATCTTTCGTGAGGCATTAAGAAAATCGTTGTTATATCACCAGCAAGTTTTCGGTTCATTAGTGCCATTTGAAATTCAAATTCAAAATCACTTATCTGTCTTAGTCCTCTTATTATTCCGGTCGCACCGACTTGTTTTGCGTGTTCAACTGTAAGTCCATCAAATGAATCAATTATTACTCTGTCAAAATCTTTAAGGCTTTCTTTTAACATTTCAACTCTTTCTTCTGTAGTGAAAAGAGGTTTTTTTGATGGATTAATTGCAACAGTTACAACAACCTGATCAAACAAGTCAACTGCTCTTCTTACGATATCAATGTGTCCATAGGTAACCGGATCAAAAGTGCCGGGATAAATTACTTTACGCATAATTTTTCCTTTAAATATCAAAAAATAAAAGTTTTATTATTGAATTATTAAGACTTCTGAAAAATTAACCAAATACTATCTTGATATAAACAAAATATAACAAAATTAAGCAAAACTACATTTTGGCAAGCTCAATGTAGTACACTTAGACTTCGCTCAGTGTTCCTCTGATATTTTCCCAAATTAATTTTTCAGAAGTCTAAAAATATTAGTTATCTAATGAAATTTTGTATAAACAAGCATCTCCAATAATTCTGTATGGGTCAATTTTAAAATTTTTTATATCTAATTCTTTCGTCTGAATAGATCTTTCTATGATCATAATACTTTCTGAATGCATATATCCATTTGATTTTATATTCTCTACAACTTTATAAATATCATCCTTAAAAAAGGGAGGGTCAGCTAAAATCAAATCAAATCTTTTATAACTTTTTTTTCTTGTGAATACAATTGCATCGGAGCGCACAACTGAACATTTATCTTCAATTTCAAGTGATTCAATATTTTCATTTAGATTATTATAAATAAGCAAATTCTGCTCAACAAATAAAACAGATTTTGCTCCACGGCTTATACATTCGAACCCAAGTGACCCTGAACCAGAATACAAGTCTAACACTTCAATTCCATTAAAATCAATAAGATTATTTAGAATATTAAAGAGTGTTTCCCGTACTCTATCTGTTGTGGGTCTGATTAATTTTGACTGAGGAACACTAATTAACCTGCCTTTGAGGTATCCTGAAATAATTCTCATTCTCATAGAAAGTTTAATTTAGTCTCAAAGCAATTCCAAGTGCAGAAGAAAAGGAGTTATATTTTTTCAGAAAAAATTTATTATCAAAAAGTTCTGTGCGGGTTTTAAGTTTATCAAAAGGATTGAATAAAATAAAATCAATGTTAAGTGATTTTCTCAACAGAGAAACGAGATTTGGGGAGATTTCATCTCCGGAAATAAAGCTTGCACTTAAAGATTCAACATTAATTTTTGAGAAAATTTCCTGTTCAAATTCAGAATTTAAAAGTTCAGGCAGGTCTCCGATTCTATTGTAATTAAAAGATTTCATCCTTAAAATTTTCTGATTGAAAGATAAATTATAGGATATGTTCTTTTTCTGAATATAAATACTCAAATAATATCCTTTGCATAAAATAGAATTACTATTTATGAGTGCAAGATTTGATGCAGAATGAGCATTATCTATAAAAAATAATTTCAATCCATTGTTCTTAGTAAAGTTATCTATCAATTCTATAAAAGTGTTTTCAATTCCAAAGACAACAGCAGATAAATTTTTGTTAAGTGCATTGGGTTCGATTGAGTAATATTTAATTGAAAGATTACTTCTATATGGAAAAAGAATTGAAAATTGAAAACGAAAATCCTCTAATGCTTCTTGATAGCTAAGCCTTTCATCGAGAGGTAATTGAACAATTGAGAATAACTCAATTGGAAGACAAAACGAAACAAATCTCGGATTAAGTTTATTATTTAGTTGTAATTCCTCATAGGCGCTCTGCAGGAGAGCACCTATTTTGGAAATTTTATCATTTTCAAAATTTATTTCTTCATTTAGAAATGCTTCATCAACATTTAGGAGTTCGAGCTGATTTTCAATAACGGCAACTTCAACTAATTGTAATTTAGAAGAGGTTAAATTAAAACCAGCAAAGTTTTCTGATTTTGACATTTATAATACTTTATTCCCAGGATGCTGTATTTTTTAGAGCATCATTGTCAAGGCTGCCAACAGTACCATTTCCATCGGGGTCCTCAATGTAATATCTTGTACCAATTAAGGTTTTTACATCAACTCTTAAAACTTTACCTCTTGGAGTAACAACTGTATCTCTGGTAACAGTAGTGTCAATTTTAACGATAAATCTTTCTCCGGTTCTCGGAGTTGTGAAAAGGCTCTCCGGAGTAAATTCACCGTGTGATAGTTTAACGAATGGATTGGATGATTTATTAGTCATTGGATCAATACTATTTATAATACTGTCAACAAATTTATCATATTTAATAAAATTGATAAGAGTATCGAGGTTATCTGTAAATCTACCAAATTTTTTCTCGTATAATATTTCTGCGTGTTTAAGATTTGTCATTCTTAGTCTGGATTCTTTTTTAACATATTTCTCGGTTTCAATTATTTCCTGAGGATCAAGAATTGCAACTTTTATCAGAATACCCACTAAAATTACAATTACAGTATAAAGTGCAGCGTGCACATACCAAGGATCTTCATTAGAACGATTTGTAAATGACATTTTACCTCCGGGGTTTAGATTTTCTATTTTATATAAATGTATTTAATAATTTTTTCAAATTTTTTCTCGCCAATACCTTTTACTTTTTTTAGATCTTCAAGTTTCCGAAACTTTCCATTTTTTTCACGCATAATTATAATTGCTTCTGCAGTTTTCTCACCGATACCTGGCAAATTAATCAATTCTGATTTAGTTGCCTCATTGATATTAATGCTTTTTTCTGCTGGTAAAACCTTAGCAGAAATATTCTTGAATTTAGTATTGTTAAAATCTAAAACTTCTTGTTTAGAAACAACATTTGTATTAGAACTTTGAAAAATTTCTTCTTCATTTTCACTGCTTACTGAGAGAAAAATACTATCCTGATAAGAATAATCAAATTCCAGCAGGTTACTTTTAGAAGAAATATTAAATAATTGGTTAAGAGCTAATCCAAATATAAAAGAAAAAAACACAAATAGAAGGAGTTTAAATTCAACTGAAGACAAACCTATTTTATTATGAAAGTTAAAATTCATAAAGATTGATTAGAGTCCGAATTTCTTAAAAAAACTTTTATTTTCGTTTATTCTTGATTTAAAACTCGGCATTTCAGATAATTCTTTTATCAGTTCCTTTTCTTTAGCAGATAATTTTTTAGGAATTTCTACAGATATTTTAATAATCTGATCTCCGGAACCAGGTTGATTTAAATGTTTAATTCCCTTGTTTGTCATCTTTAATAATTTACCTGATGGAGTTCCTGGTTCTATGGTTACCAATGCTTTACCATTAAGAGTTGGTACCTCCAATTCAGTTCCTAAAATAGCTTCGGGTATGGACAAGTGAAGTTCATAAATTATATTGTCCTCGTCTCTGACAAAGTATGGATGTTCAATTTGTTTGAATACAACAACCAGATCACCGTTTTCACCTCCACGTTTTCCTGCGTTACCTTGATTAGACAAAGTCATATAGCTTCCGTCGTGAACTCCAGCAGGCACTTCAATTTTTATAGTTGATTCATCTTGAACTCTTCCTTCGCCTTGACAGGTTTTACATGAAATATCAACTACTTCACCTTCGCCATTACAGCTTGAACAAGGGGTTATATTAACAAATTGACCAAAGATTGATCTGCTTACTTGTCTTAATTCGCCTGAACCTTTACAAATCGGACAAACTTTTTTTGAGGTTCCTTTTTCAGCACCGGTACCACTACAATCTGAACATCTAACATATCTTTTTAACTTAATTTTTTTCTCGGTTCCGGATGCTATTTCCTCTAAAGTTAAATTCAGAACTACTCTCAAATCCGATCCTGGAGTTCCAGTTCTTCTTCTACTTGTTCTGCTTCTTGATGATGAAGTTCCGAAAAACTCATCAAAAATAGACCCTCCTCCGAAAATATCTGAGAAATGAGAAAAAATATCGTTGATATCGCTGAATCCACTTGATGAAAATCCACCAGTTCTTAAACCTTCGTGACCAAATCTATCATATTTAGCTCTTTTATTATCGTCGCTTAAAACTTCATAGGCTTCAGCAGCTTCTTTGAATTTTTCTTCTGCCTCTTTATCACCCGGATTTCTATCGGGATGATATTGCATAGCAAGTTTTCTATAAGCTTTTTTCAAATCTTCTTTTGAAGCGTTTCTTGATACACCCAAAACTTCGTAGTAATCTCTTTTTGTCATAATTGATTTCTAAAATTAATTATCTGAACTTACAATTACTTTAGCGAAACGAATTACTTTGTCTTTTAACATATAACCTTTTTCTAATTCTTCAAGCACTGTGTGTGGTTCTGCATTAGGATCTTCTTTTTGCATAACTGCTTCGTGGAAATGAACATCGAAAGGTTTCCCTATAGCCTCTATTTTTGTAACACCGTGTTCCTCAAGAAATTTGATCAATTTGCTGTAAATCAATTCGATGCCTTTTTTAATATTTTCAACATCCTGAGCATCATTAATGTGTTGTAATGATCTTTCAAAATCATCTACAACAGGAAGGATTTTTCTGATAAATGACTCAGCAGCATAGTTAAGTAAAGAAATCTGATCATTCTCAACTCGCTTTTTATAATTTTCAAACTCAGCTGCTTTTCTAAGAAATTTATCTTTCCAAGAATCTCTTTCTTTTTCTAATTCTTCTATTTTTTGTTGTAAATGATTATCCTCATTTGATACTGAATCTGGTTGAGAATTATCATTTTCTTGTTCAGTGGAATTGGGTTGATTTTCTAATTCTTCAGACATAATACCTCCTATCTATTTTGACCGCCTAAGAAATTTGATAAAGTTTCTGAAATGTATCCGACTATTGAAATTATTTTTGAATATTCCATTCTTTTAGGACCAATAATTCCAAGGATACCTTTAACTTCACCAAGATTATATTCCTTAGTGATTATGCTATATTCATAAAATTTTTCGTGCAGATTTTCTTTTCCTATCTTAACTACAACCGAATCCTTATTCTCTTCCATATGCTGTTCAAGTATATGAATAACTATATCTTTACTTTCTATTAACTCTATTATACTTTCAAACTTTTCGGGATTTTCAAACTCTGGTTGAGATAAAATGTTTTTCGCACCAGTTAAAACAATCTTATCATCTTTCATACTATCAGCGAAGACTTTATTAGCAGACTCTAAAAATAATCTTATAATTGGTTTTTCTTCTTGTTCAATATCTTTAAATCTTTCTGAGAAAGTAGTTTTTATTTGTTTAAAAGTTAATCCACAAAGCTTCTCATTTAATTTTGACTCAACGGATTCAAGTATTGTATTTTCAACTTCTGAGTCCATTTCGAGAGTTACGGTTCTTATTAAACCTGAAGTAACACTAATTACAACAAGTAATCTGGTTGAAGAGATTTTAATTAATTGAATTTTATTTAGCACAGCATCGTCCAAAGCAGGATAAGAAACACAAGCAATTTGATGTGTAACCTGACTTAGTATTGTAGAAGCTATTTTAATAAGAGATTCAGGATCGCTTTGGACCGGATTAAGCTTTTTATTTATTAATTTCTTTTCATTAGGGTTAATATTTTCCTTTGACATTAAAGCATCAACATAATATCTATAACCTTTGTCGGTTGGTATTCTTCCGGCTGAAGTGTGAGGATGATCTATATAGCCAGACTCTTCCAAATCTGCCATTACATTTCTGATAGTGGCAGGAGAAAATCCAATCTCGTATTTTTTCGAAATAAAACGAGAACCCACTGGTGTAGCAGTTAATATAAACTGCTGAACTATGGATTTTAATATTAGCTTTTCTCTTTCGTTTAACTCTTCGTGAATCATAATATTTATAAAGTTGCTCGCAAATATATCACTTAGAACACAATTTTTTAGGTCTATTTACAGCAATATTTAGATGATAAAGAGCTATCTAAAGTTGCTTGAAAAATCTTTAACAATTTCAAAAAGAAGAAAATTCTATTTAATAATCTTTAATCCTACATTTATAAATATTATTTTTGAGAAAAAAATGGAGATTAATTTGTCTGAGACTTATAAATCGGCGGGAGTTGATATAAAAGCAGGTGATAAAACTGTTGAAAAAATAAAGAATTATGCTAAATCCACTTTCAATAAAAATGTTTTATCAGAGATAGGATTATTTGGGGGATTTTATGAGTTAGATATTGCTAAATATAGTAAACCTGTTTTGGTATCAAGTGTTGATGGTGTTGGGACAAAACTTAAAATAGCAATAGCAATGGATTCTCACGATACGATCGGTCAGGACCTTGTCAATCATTGTGTGAATGATATAGCTGTTTGTGGAGCAGAACCATTGTTTTTTCTTGATTATTATGCTACAGGAAAACTTGATCCAAAAGTTGCTTCAGAGGTAATAAAAGGGTTTTCTATTGCTTGTAAAGAAAACAATTGTGCTCTTATTGGTGGAGAAACTGCAGAAATGCCCGGTTTATATGGTCAAAATGATTACGATATTTCAGGGACAGTCGTTGGTATTGTTGAAAAAGATAAAATTATAAATGGTTCCAAAATAAAAAAGAAAGACTTGATTGTTGGAATAACTTCTAACGGTTTACATACAAATGGTTATTCTTTAGCTCGAAAAGTTCTCTTAAATAAATACGAATTAAATCAGTTTATTCCTGAGATAAATAATAATTTAGGGAGGGAATTATTAAAAGTTCACAAATCATATCTGCGTTTGATTAGTGTATTAAAGAAAGAAGTTGAAATCAAAGGTTTAGCTCACATAACAGGAGGAGGAATTGTTGGAAATATTTCGAGAATTATACCTAAAGGACTTGAAATTAAAATCCACTGGGGTAATTGGACACCTTCACCAATTTTTCAGCTTATTAAAGAAACTGGTGGAATAAAAAATTCTGAAATGAGAAAAGTTTTTAATCTTGGTATCGGATTGGCAATAATAATTCCACCTAAAGACGAAAGAAAACTATTTGACATTTGCCATTTGCTTTCTGAACACGCTTTATTGATTGGAGAAGTTATATAATGTTTGTTGATACTCACGCTCATTTGTTTTATGAAAATTTTAATGAAGATTTAGAAAAAGTTATTCAGCGTGCAAAAGAAAATCAGATTGATTATATAATCGTTCCGGCTACTGATTTGCAAACTGCAAAGGCGGCAATTGCTCTTTCAGAAAAATATGATTTTATTTATTCAGCTGTTGGAGTGCATCCTCACGAAACTAAAGATTGGAATAAAAATTATCTTTCTGAATTAAAGGATTTAATAACTCACGATAAAGTTGTTGCAATAGGCGAAATAGGACTTGATTATTATTATGATTTTTCACCTAAAGAAAAACAAATTGAAGCTTTCAAAGATCAAATTGAATTATCACTTGAAGTTAATAAACCTATTATTGTCCACAACCGTGATTCAGACAAAGATATGATGGAAATAATAAGATATTATTCTTGTAATGGTCTTAAAGCACAATTCCATTGCTTCAATGCTTCTCTAAATGATGCAATCGAATTAATAAAGATGAATCATTTTATTTCATTTACAGGAAACATTACTTATAAAAAATCTGAATTGAACAGAAAGATTTTAAAGACTTTGGACATAAATCATCTCTTACTTGAAACAGATTCCCCTTTTATGTCGCCAAATCCTTATCGGGGCAAAAGAAATGAACCATCATATTTAATTAATTCTATTAAACAAATTTCAGAGATCAAAAATTTATCAGTTGAAGATGTTGGTAAAATTACTTCTTTAAATGCTTTTAGAATTTTTGGAATTGGAAAAAAGCCAGCAACAAGTTTTACCTATCAATTAGGAAATTCTTTATATATTAATGTTACCAATAGATGCAATGCTAATTGTATATTTTGCAGAAGAGAAACTGATCCGTTTATAAACGGTTATAATTTAGGTATGAAAAAGTCAGAAGAACCTGAACCTGAAGTTTATATAAGAGAAATTGGCGATCCCAAAAAATATGATGAAATAGTTTTTTGCGGCTATGGTGAACCAACTATTCGCTGGGAAGTTGTTAAAAAAATTTCAGAATATGTAAAAGCTAATAATGGAAAAACAAGATTAAATACTAATGGTCACGGAAATCTTATTAACAATCGTGATATTACTCCGGAAATGAGAGGATTAATTGATACAGTTTCTATTAGCTTGAATTCTACTGATGCAAAACAGTATTCAGAATTAATGAGAGTTGATCAAAAGTTTTATCATTCTATGATTGATTTTGCTAAAAAATCTGTTCAAAATGTTGACAGAGTTGTTCTATCAGTCGTAGATTTAGATGAAGTTGAAATTGAAAAAGCAAGAACTTTAGTCGAAGAAGAAATTAAAGCTGAGTTCAGAATCAGACATTATTTTTAATTAATTCAACCTTTTTAATGGATACTCAAAAAGAAATTAAACCGGAAATAATTCAGGATTCAGAAACTACAGAAGGAATTGCCAGCAGAGTTATTTTATACAATGATGATTGGCATTCTTTTGATGAAGTAATTGCTCAGTTAATCAAAGCAATAAACTGTCCTTTTGAAAAAGCTCGTGACTTAACTTTTGAAGTTCACGTTAAAGGTAAGGCTGTAGTATATAGTGGAGATTTGAAGGAATGTTTACGAGTTTCTTCAGTACTGGAAGAGATTGCTCTTCACACTCAGATATTGACTTGATTAGTCTTTATTGTCACATTCTTTACAACTACAAGCGTCATAAATATCATCATAACCATAGTCTATTGTTAATTCTTCACCTGCGGCTATATTTCTTAATGCCACTAAAATTAAATCACCATCTTCATCTTCGTCAACATAACAGTTATTATCACAATTGTGATTTATGAATTTTATTTTATCAGAATTTACAGTGTCAATGTATTTGTTCTCATCTTTATAAAAGATATAAACGTTATTCTCTTCGTTCTCTCTTCTGACACATTCGTTTTCATCAATTTCATCACCTTTGATTTTCATAATAACCGAACCTTTAGGGATATCAATATCACTAAATAATCCTTTACCGTGAAGTACTGATTCTTTAACAAAAATATTATCATAATATAAAGTCATAGATTTTCTAAGTTTAATTTTTAAATTGTTTCTTTTTTAGAAATTCCTGCAAGACCAAATGAATTTTTGACTCGAGGATTATTGGATAGGGAAAAGTAAACATATCATCAGATTCGTAAAGATCATAATCATAAGAGTAAACTTCCTTATTTGTCAGTCCGTAGTAACGTATCTTTTTCAAGCCGTATTTGGCAGTTGCAAGATTTACTGTGTAAAGAGTCTTTGACCTGAAAACATCACCTTCAATACCTTCAAATTTTAAAGGAGGACGATGAGATTCTAATATCCAAACATTTAATTTATCGTTTGAAACTGAATCAAATGAAGATGGGTCATACCAGAATTTTTCACCTGATGACGTTGTTAGAGGTTTCCAGATATGTTTATCTTCTGTTTGACTGAATACTATCAGATTAAATAATAAGATTAAAATAATTATATACTTCATTTAAAAATCCTTTAAAGTTGTTCGAAAGTTACTCATTATAAAAAAAAATTAAAATTTAATTTTTATGCAAGATTCAGTACTGTCCAAAATAAACTTAAACCTTGTCAATAAACTCTGATTTTAGTTAAAAATAAAAGATAATAAATTCGATTTTATTCGAATCCCTTATAAAAATGTATTACTCTGTTATTATTAACAAGTTTTAATTAAAAGTGGCTAAAGACCATAATATACTTGTCTTTATCCCGAATTATGCATTAGAAATAGCCAAAGGGGGAAAAAAATTATCGATATTTTCAAACAATCCCTTAATCCAAGCTCTTCTTTCTGGCTTAACGGATAGTTTAAGGATTACTT
>Ga0308414_1001184_pt1 | contig 17011 bp, 15 predicted proteins | sample HotsprSampleOS50_FD_205667 | JGI IMG/M metagenome (GOLD analysis project Ga0308414, IMG submission 205667) | Hot spring phototrophic mat microbial communities from Octopus Spring, Yellowstone National Park, Wyoming, United States - 20090730_OS50 ...
ACCCAATTCTCTTTTTTAAACAATTCAAGGAGAGTTGACATGCAAGTGTCAAGAACATGTGTTTCCCGTCGTCGATTTTTGCGCGCGATGGTTGGAATCGGAGGTGGTCTTGCCATCCCGACTTTCGTTTCGGCCCGAGCGATGGGCATGGCAGGCGCTGCGCCGGCCAGCGAGCGAATTATCTTGGGAGCCATTGGCATCGGAAACCGCGGAACTTACGACCTGGGGTGTTTTTTGCAACAGAACGACGTTGAGTGCGTCGCTGTCGCCGATGTCAAGCTCTTTCGGCGAGAACAGGCCAAGCGAATGGTTGACCAGCGAAATGGCAATACGAATTGTGCGACGTATCGCGACTTCCGTGAGTTGCTCGACCGTTCCGACATCGACGCCGTTTTGATTGCAACTGGCCCAAATTGGCACTGGCTGGCATCTGTTTTGGCAGCAAAGGCGGGTAAAGACGTTTATTGTGAGAAGCCTTGCACGAAGAATATCATGCAGAGCCTGTCGCTGGCGGAGACATTCCGCCGGACGGGGCGTGTGTTCCAGGCGGGGACTCAACGACGGAATCTCCCTCATTTTGCTTTCGCCGTTGAATTGGCACAGAAAGGTCGATTAGGCAAGCTCCAGACGCTTTATGCTCACCCCGCGGGCATGTCCACCAGCATGAGCGGTTGGGCTCCGCCTGAACCGGAACCTGATAAGGAGGAGATCGACTGGGATCTTTACCTTGGTCCGGCAGCGTGGCGACCGTTCAACAAACGATTCCTCGATGGCTTCAACTTTGAGAAGGGCGGTGGGCTGCTCGGCGGCGGCGTCCTCGAATGGGGTTCCCACTGCGTGGACCTGTGCCAATGGGCCAATAATGCCGACCACACAACACCGATCGAGTATTTGCCGCCGGAGAACGGTCAGGTTTCTGCCGTCTATGCGAATGGCGCCAAGTTGATTCTTCGGGAAACGGGATGGTTGCCTCTCGGGTCCTGCCCCGTCAGGTTTGAAGGTGACAAGGGTTGGGTTGAAGCCGGCGATAGCGGAAAGCTCGCTCTAAGTTCTCCGGCATTGCTGGCGGGACGAAAGGTGGCTGAGATCGGAGGGTATCCTGCAACATTCCATGTCCGGGACTTTCTCGACTGTGTCAAGACACGGGGAAAGCCAAAAGCGAACGCCGACGTCGCTTGCCACTCGCACATCACGTGCCACGCCGTGAATATTTCCATATTCCTGAACCGAAAACTCCGTTTTGACCCGACGAAATATGAGTTTGTAGGCGATGATGAGGCAAATCGTTTACGCGGTGAGGCACTCCGCGAACCGTGGCGCGTATGAATCGCTGAATCGGAGAATGAGCCATTCGCTTTATTCCAGTGACAGAAACCGGTTACGAAAAAATCCCACATTGGAGGATAAACGATGAATAGTTCAAGATTTGTCATGCGCATGTTGGCGCTCATCGTAATTGGCATACTGCTGACTTCGATATCCCTTGCTCAGGAGAAACCTGTCAAAGAACCGGACCTGATCGCGATTTTACAGTCAGACGCACCGAAGGCGGACAAGGCTCTCGCTTGTAAGAAGTTGGCAGTATGGGGAAGTGAGGCATGTGTTCCAGTTCTGGCTCCTCTGTTGGACGATCCCGAGCTAGCCTCGTGGGCGAGGATTGCTTTAGAAGCCATTCCGGGTAATGCCCCAAATCAAGCTCTGCGCGAAGGCGTTAATCGGCTGAAAGGGCGACTCCTCGTGGGTGCGATCAACTCGCTGGGCGTGCGGCGTGACCAGGAGGCCGTTGCCATTCTGGCGGGCAAGCTGAGCGATTCCGATCCCGATGTGGCTGCTGCCGCGGCCACCGCGCTGGGACACATTGGTGGTCCTAACGCCGTTGCGGCACTGAGTTCGGCCTTGAACGGCTCATCAGGAAGCGTAAAGAACGCCATCGCAGAGGGGCTACTGTTTTGTGCGGATCGGTATCTTTCGGAGAGCAAGTTGAGCGAGGCGAAGGAGATCTACGACCTCATTCGCAATACGGAACTGCCCAAGCCGCGTCGCGTGGAAGCGACTCGCGGGGCAATCCTCGCCCGTGGAGACCAGGGCGTGAATCTTCTTGCCGAGCAGCTTGCCTCTGAAGACAAAGACTTTTTCGCAATTGCCTTATCGACGGCCAGGGAATTGGGCGGCAACGAGGTGGCCAAGGTCCTGATAGCACAGCTTGGCCCGATCGAAAAAGGTGAAGAAACCAAGCCGCCGGTCTTGATGATCAAGAAGGCTCAATATGGCGCTGGAGATCGCTGGGCGGACGTAACGCAAGCCGTAGCCGCAATGGTCCAAAACAATGCCCTCCAGATGACCGCTTCCAATGACCTGGCAGGGGACCCGGCGCCTGGTGTGGTTAAGGAGTTACGGATTGTTTACGCGATTGGCTCCCAAGAGCAGACCGTCGTTGTTAAGGAAGGCGAAACAGTCAGTCTGGGCGAGTCTCTCGCCCCGGCAAATCCGCGGCAGGTTGCGATTCTCGACTGCCTTGCAGATATTGGCGACCCCGTGGGTGTCAAGGCAATCGTTGAAGCCGCACAGAATGGCGGTTGGGCGCTACGGCTCGCCGCGATCCGGATCCTGGGACGGATTGGTGACGCATCGGCGGTTCCCGTCCTGGTAGCCGCGGCTGCGGAAGGTGGTGAGTTGGCCCAGGCTGCCGCCGATAGCTTGATCCAGTTGCCTGGTTCCGATGTCGATTCGGCTCTGGTGCAAGCTTTGCAAAAAGCGGAGGGACCAGCGCGGGTGGCCCTACTTCGAGCCGCGGGTGACCGCCTGGTGGCAGCGGCTTTGCCGATGGCCATTGCCGACATGAATAGCAGGGATCCTTCGGTTCGGACGGCGGCCATTGAGGCCGTTGGGATGCTTGTCCCGCTGGAACAATTGGACGTCTTGATCAAGCGGCTGGTTAACCCACAAAGCGATGAAGAGGCAGTTGCCGTTCGAGCGGCCCTGCTTTCGGCGTGCTCCCGCATGCCCGACCTTGACGCCGCCGCGGATAAACTCATGGCCTCATGGAACAGTGCATCTCCAAACGCCCGTCTGGCCATTGTTGAGGTTCTTGGCGCGATGGGCGGAATCCGCGCACTGGCGATTCTGGGAAGACTCGGAAAAGAAGGAGATGACGCCATCCAGGACGCGGTGACACGTGTCTTGGGTGAATGGATGTCGCCTTCCGCTGGCCCTGTTCTTTTTGATTTGGCGAAGACCGGTAACCCCAAATACCGTATTCGGGCACTGCGCGGCTACATCCGAATCGCCCGTCAATTGGACGTCCCCTTGAATGACCGCATTGCAATGTGCTCGCAGGCCCTTGGCGTAGCGACCAGAAGTGAGGAGAAGCGACTCGTTTTGGAAGTGCTTCGTCGCTATCCGACGGCCGAAGGTCTGCAACTGGCGGTCGGCCTGCTTTCGGAAAACGAATTGAAGGCAGAGGCCGCGGACTCGGCGGTCCAGATTGCCGAGAAATTGGCGGATGCTGACGCGACAATCGTGGTCCGAGCTATGGACCAGGTGATACGAGCAGGCGTGAGTGCCGAAATCACCCAGAAGGCCCAGGCGATTCGCAAACGAGCGGGCGGTTAGTTGAATGGAGAAGAGTCTGACTGCCGATGTGTGGCGGAACGTCAGGCCCCCTTGAGACCAGATGATCGTCGTCCCCAGGGTTGCGATGCACCCCCTAAAAGTGTGTTCGTGTCAACCCTGGGGATCTACTTTCTCGAGAAAGAGAAGCGTGCAGTGTCTTCAAGCCCAAACTGACAATCGTAAATTTGTTAAGGTCTTTGCGTGGTTTAACCTGGCAAGTCAAAATCCCCTGGGTTGTTGTATTCCGCAAGAATGGGGCCTTGCCTGCTAGCACGCCATCGGTGACGATGACGTTCTTGTACACTGTTGTTTTATTTGGCTCGTGGCTTTTGTTGTTTTCCATGGACCAATTATCCAAACGAATCATATCAGGAACGGTTTTGGCAGTAGCCGCACTGATCTTATGTTGGCTTGATGCCAAACTGGAGACACCGGCGGGGATCTGGCTTTTCCCCGGGTTGACGCTACTCGTTGTTCTTTCGGGTAACGAAATCATATCCCTGTGTCGAGGGGCTGGAGTCTGTCCTGTCCCTTGGGTTGTTCATTTGGGGAATCTGCTGACGATCTCGGCCACATGGGGCATGGCCTTGTTCTGGCGATATTGGGAGGCGGTACATCCCGATCGCCTCTCCCGTTCCTGGGATATTGCAGCCGTTTCCAGCATGGCGGCCATGATGGCTCTTGCCGTGACGATCTTTCTGGCCTTCACCGTAGAAATGCAGAGGTACCGGCGGCCCGGCGGGGCCAACATCAACGTGGCTGGGACGGTGTATGCCGTGTGCTATATCGGGCTACTGGCTAGCTTTATCGTGCAATTGCGAATGGCCTTTGGTATCGAGGCCCTTGCGTCCCTTCTGATGATCGTCAAAATGGGCGATAGTGGTGCCTTTGCGGTGGGTAAGGTTTTGGGCCGACATCACATGGCACCTCAACTCAGCCCCAAAAAGACCATCGAAGGTGCGATCGGCGCGATTCTTTTTGGGATTATCGGTTCGTTCTTGACTTTCTACGTCTTGTTGCCTCTTTTCGGCTTGGACGGTGGGCCTCCCCATACATTTATTTGGGTTGTCTATGGAATTGTCCTGGCCAGTGTGGGTATGATCGGTGACCTAGCTGAATCTCTCATCAAACGTGATGCGCAGCAAAAGGACTCTAGCCAGCTCCTCCCCGGATTAGGCGGAGCGCTCGACCTGATCGACTCGTCGTTGATGGCCGCACCAGCGGCTTATATCTTCTGGCTATTTGGATGGCTTCCGCTTCACTGACCTCGGTGACCGCAAAAACTTGATGCGGTCTGACACCCGATCATCAGGTCGGATATTACCAGGGATTATACTTTTGCTGTGCGTGGTGATTGACAAGTTGCAGCTCCGGCAGGAAAATCGTTTCACCCTGGTTTAACGGTCGACGTACCCCGTAGCGATAGCTTCGTAAACAAAGGAGAGTCTCAACATGCGACGAATGACGGTTTACTGCCTGACGTGTTTCCTAGCGATCGTGGGGGTTTCCGGTCGAGGCCTTCCCGCCCAGCAACCCGATGTTATTCATCAGCCTTATTTGCTGGATACGGGCCTTCTCTCTCGATCCATTTCTTTCGAAAATCCAACCGGCGCGCCAGGTGAAGGTGGAAAGGCGGCCAGTCATCTGGGCGTCGGACGCAAAGGATCACCCTCTCGCCAAATCAAGCCGGGCGAAACCATCCAACTTTGTGATATCGAAGGTCCGGGAACCATCCGCCACATCTGGCTGACCACCCAAGCTATCCCGGAAAATCTGAGAAGTTTGGTCATTCGGGCCTACTGGGAGGGACAAGAGCATCCCAGCATCGAATGTCCGTTGGGTGACTTTTTTGGGTTTGCCCATGGTAAGGTCATGCCGTACTTCTCTGCCGTTCATTCTGTGGGCCCAAAGGCGGGAATGAATATTTGGCTTCCGATGCCGTTCACCAAGCGAGCAAGAATCACGCTGACAAATGAGACGCAGGGGCAACGAAGTCCCCCCATTTTCTACCAGATCGACTACACGCTGGGAGACAAACACCCGGAGGATGTTGGACGTCTTCATGTTGTCTTCCGCCGAGAGAATCCAACAACCGAGAAAAAGGACTTTGAGCTGTTGCCGCAGCGAAAGAACAAGGGGCGATTTGTGGGCGTTGTCATCGGTGTGCGCAATCTCCACCCTGGCCAGTGGTGGGGTGAAGGTGAGATTAAGGTGTATATGGATGGAGACCAGGAATTTCCCACAATCTGCGGCACCGGAAGCGAAGACTACGTTGGTCTGTCTTGGGGAATCCAGCAAGTTCCCTTTCTCTATCAGGGGTGTTCGCTCGATCAAAACAACTTCGTCTCCATGTATCGCTGGCATCTGCCGGATCCGATCGCCTGGCAGAAAGAGTGCCGAATCACCATCCAACAAATCGGATGGAAAAACGGTCTGGTCGAAACACAAGATGATTGGTGTTGTGCCACTTTCTGGTACGAGCCAGCGCCAAGCGCTCCGTTACCTGCGATGCCAGATGTGACCGCCAGAATCGCAGATATCTGGACAGAATGAGTTGCGACCTTTCGCGATCTCGAGAACGGGCAATTATCCCGAGAAAAATTGCCTCAAATCCGCGATTCTCGCTATATCAAATAGTTGCGAGTCCTGTTAATCTTCTATTGATCTTCGCAAATTTCAGAGACACCACAACTGTCAGTTTTTACCCACGTGTCTGTCTCTTGCTTGTGCGAAGATGAATAGATGAGGACCTCGATGGCTGATGTTATCGGGGTCTTTTTTGATGAAGAGCTTAGAGCACTTGGCCCAAAACATAGTCTTGAAGCGGCCCGCCGTTTATCACTTCTTGTGGAAATGTGTTGTGGTTGCCCAGCGTCGGGCCAAGCGACCGGACAATCAATTTTTTCAAGAGAAAGGAATCTATGAGTCAGCCGGAAACGCCACGGTTATCACCAAACGGAGCCTCACGCCCGCTCGGTCATGAGAACATTATGTTTCGCCATTTTGTGCGGGAAGAGGACCGGACCGCTGTTGTTCGTATGTGTCGTGAAACAGGGTTTTTTCATGAAGGCGAAGTGGCCGTCGCGGAAGAGTTGGTGCTTGAACGGTTGAACAAGGGACCAAGCAGTGGTTATGAGTTCATTTTTGCGGAGCGAGACGGGATTGTCCTAGGCTACGCCTGTTTTGGCCGCATTCCGTGTACGCAATCAAGCTGGGATCTGTACTGGATCGTCGTTTCGCCTCGGTTCCAACGAGCGGGGATTGGGGGACGGCTGCTCAGCGAGGCGGAACGGGTGATTCGCGATCTTGGCGGAACGCGGATTTATATCGAAACGTCCGGACGCCAGCAGTATCGACCGACGCGGGAGTTCTACGAAAAGCATGGCTACGCGGTCGCCGCAGCGCTGGAAGATTTCTACGCTCCCGGGGACCCAAAGATCATTTACGCAAAGGTTCTTTAACGCCCGGCAATGAGCCTTGACATCTCGTAAGGAACCACCCACCTGTTTATTCGAAAATCCGCAAGTCGGACAGTTTTTGGCGAAGGACATCGATCAGGGCTTGAGCCTCCGGATCCTCCTGCCATGCGATAGAGGCTTCGTCACCCCAGTGATCGGGATAATTCTCCGTCCGTTCTACGCTGGACAGGAAAGGAGGAGAATATCTAACAGCCTGATCGCCACAATCAAAAAAGGTTGCGTTTCGACCAGATCGTTTTGCAGCATAAAGGGCGCGATCGGCCCGTTCAAACAACGTTGTTTCCGAATCATTCGTCTGACAAACAGCCACGCCACAACTTAACGAAATGGCTATAGCCTGAGAATCCCAGCATTCCTGACTTGGACGGATTCGAATTCGTTCTGCCAGTTCCAGCGTCTCATCGATCTGGCTATGCGGCATTAGCACGGCAAATTCTTCCCCGCCGATCCGAGCAATCAACACCCCGTCAGGGACATCTAGCTGCATTGCGTGGGCAACATGCGTCAGAATATCGTCGCCGGCCTTGTGTCCGTCGTGATCGTTGATTTGTTTAAAATGGTCGATATCGTAGAGCGCCAATGCAAATCCAACTCCATGCTTTCGAAATTCATGGAGTCTTCTTGATAGCTCTGCATCGAATACGCGTCGATTTGCCAGACCCGTCAACGGATCACTCCGGACCTCGATCCACTGCTCCTCGAGTTGCCTTGATTGCTCCCGCAGTTGTGCCTCGGCAGCTTGCAGACGACTCTCCAATCGGCGATTGGCATTGGCAATGGCATTCAACGTAGAAAGGAGTAATTTCGGATTGATTGGCCCTTCAGCCTGTTCGGAGAGGTCCCCCGTCGCCCGGTTGAGTTCTTTTCGGTGCCGACTAACGTCCGACCGAATGCCGTAAAGCGTTGACCACAAACTCTGCACAAATTGGTTAAGCGCTGTTTTCGGATGTTTCCCGTGATAGGAGAAACAACGCTTCTCTTTCCAAGAAGAAATGAAGTGCCGGGTGAGTAACCACAGAACTGCAAGAGCTGCGCCCAGGCCAGCGATACCGGCACCCAATCGACACAAGGTCAATTCCCAGTTCATCGGACACCGTGTCCAATAATTAACGACGGCAGACAAATGCTCAAGAAATCCGGAGTGTAGCGAAAAGAAGTATGGCTGGCGTCATTTGACGCGATCAGCCTGCCGCTCTCAATAAACCTATCTCTAAATTCGCTCCTTGTCGAACGTTTTTGGCCACGCATTAGATGTCAAAAAGGGCAGGCGTAATGATTATGCACAAAATAGCGACTATCATTGGGGCGGGTCGCGGCAGCGCAGTGTGTGTCAGGTCTGTAGGTAAGACAACCGTGTCGAGCAAAAGAAGGAAGTGCGCCCGTGGTGCTCGCCAAAGCAGAATGGACGATCGAACGTGGTGCATCGAACGTGACAAGCACGTCCTTCCGAGAGGCAATTGGAGGGGCACGCTTGTCGTGCCCGATGAAACATGATGGATTATCAAACCGTATTCGGCGGACCCGACAAGCGGGTCCCTCCGAGAGGATAGTCGGAGGGGCGTGCTCGTCACGCCCGCGGAAGCGGGTGGATGATGGAATCTGCTGCGGCGGACCCGACAAGAAGATCCCTCCGAACATCGGACATGACAAGCACGTCCCTCCGAAAAGGTCTCTGCAGGCCTATTTTTGTGGGCGCGAATCGCAATTCGCCCCGACTTCATCGTGTCAGGGTAAAGAGCCCCACCTCCAAACCAGTGGCAGACACGAATCGACGCATTCCCAAATCGTGGCCGAAAAGATCACGATTTTTCAATTTTCTTGACCGTATAAGGGTGCGGGCGTTTTCGCACCACGGTGGCTGAAATGATCTTGTCCGGGTCTGGTGGGTTGGGGGCCTCTGGATTCCGCTGTTGAAGCTTCTCGACGACATCCATGCCGGAGATCACGCGGCCGAATACCGTGTGTTTGCCGTTCAGGTGATTGGTCGGGGCATAGGTGATGAAAAACTGCGAACCATTAGTATTTGGTCCGGCATTTGCCATACTGAGACTCCCCCGAAAATGGAGACGTGCGTTGGGACCGGTACACTCATCGGCGATCTGATACCCCGGACCACCTGTGCCATCGCCCTTCGGGCAGCCCCCCTGTGCCACGAAACCTGGAATGACACGATGGAACGTCAAACCATTATAGAACCCCTGTTCCACGAGAGTGATGAAATTGGCCACTGTGTTTGGGGCTTCATTTTCGAAAAGCTCCAGCAGGATGTCGCCTTTCGTTGTTTTCAGGAGAACGCGGGGAAGATCATCTGCCTTTGCCTCAGCCTGTCGTTTTTGCTGTTCTATCGGCAATTGCTGAGCATAGAAATTGGCAGCGTCTTCCAGGGCCTTAACCTGATCGTCCTGAATGCCTGCCTCGCTGATTTTCTTAAAGTAACCAGCAGCCTTGGAAAAATCCTCAAGAGCGAAGGCCGCCCGCCCGGCAGCAAGATAAACAACCGGCGACTTGACCTGGTTTTTGATCAGCTTCTCGGCCAACGCCAATCCCTTTTGGAACGGCCCCTGCTCGCTTTGGTCAAGCGCAACTTCCAGCAACAGGTCAACAAGATCGCCTTCTGTCTGAGGGCGTTCATCATAGGCCGCCTCTGCGGCGGCTATCAGGGCCGGCAGTTGCTTCTCGGCCTCGGCCATCAACTGTTCGAATTTCTCTCGTAATTGGGCCATTTCAGCCGGGTTGGCATTTGGATATTTGACGCGAATCTCCTGAATCTGCTCCAGCAGGCGGATCCATGCGTCCAGCTGACTCCGAAATGCCGTCTCTTTCGGGCCGATTTTTTCCGCGACGGCGCCAGGTTCACTCTTCGGGGCGGACTCGGCACAACATGCCTGATCCAGCCAGGACCAGCCCCAAAAGGCGGTAACGCCAAGGATGATCCCCAATCCTCCCAAACTCATCAGTCGCATCATGGATTTTCCTTTCGAAAAAAAAGCCGGGAAAAACTCGCCCAACCTTGACATTTCTCAATAATTGCTTCTCATTGTAGCAGAAATCGACCGCGAAGGTTGCATCGCAAGAGGAAAGACAACAGATTAACACACGGTTTGTTTCACTCAAAGGGCCACTGGTGAAAGAAAAAAGGATTGAGACTTGACGTCTCGTAATCGACTCTCGTTGTCGCTACTGAGGTTGTTGCCATGGCAAAATTGAACCCAATGCCTCACCTGTGGGTTGGAACTTCTGGCTGGACTTACGATGACTGGAACGGGGTCTTCTATCCGCCAGAGGTGAAAGGCTCATCCCGTCTCGATTATTACGTAACACAATTCTACGCCGTGGAACTCAACGCAACTTTTTACCGTTACCCAACATCGAACATGGTCGCTGCCTGGAACCAGCGAATGCCCACGGGGTTTCACCTTGCGGTCAAGGCACCACGACGAATCACCCATGTCAAACGTCTCCAGGAATGTGCCGTCGATTGGGCGGAATTCTCTCGTCGGATCGGTGAGTTGCATTGTCTTCGGGTCATCCTCTGGCAATTGCCACCGTCGCTGGACGTGGATCTACCCCGTCTTGCCAGTTTTCTTGAGATGATCGGTCAATCTCCGATCGCCAATGTCAGACATGCTTTCGAGTTTCGAAACAAACAGTGGTGGACGGACGAGGTCGCATACCTTCTTGAGAAGGTACAGGCAGCCTTTGTGGCCGTCAGTCATCCCACGTTGCCATCACAGATTATCCCCACAACTGATTTTTTGTACATTCGCTTCCACGGTTTGGGACGACAACTCTATCGCTACGACTATTCGAGTGATGAGCTTGCCGACTGGGTTGACCGTGTTATTGGAGTCTGTTGTCAACGATGTGTCCATGATGTCTATGCATTTTTCAATAACGATTTTCATGCCAACGCAGTCAAGAACGCCAGGTCATTTCATGATCTCATCTTTGCGAAGCTGGACAAGAAGAAGAATCGACCGGAGACCTGAACGGTGTCAGTGACGCATCCCCTGTGCTGCCAGCGTCTTGTTGTTAGGCTGGTCTTCTTCCCTAAACCCGATTGAATCTCAAACCGTTTCCCTGAGGAAATCGGAGGGACCTGCTTGTCAGGTCCGCAGCATCATGTTGGGTGATCCATTCTGATTCGGCGGGCACGACAAGCGTGCCCCTCCAACCTTTCTTTCGGAGGGACCCACTTGTCAGGTCCGCTGTCACTCCGCTTACGTGAGGCCAGCCATCAGGAGTAAACAAATTATCCAAACGACCAAAATTGCAGAGACCACGATGAGTCGTCGTCGCTTCCATCCATTGCCTGGATGGGGACGCACGCTCGGCTGTTGATCTGCCGGTGCTTCTTTTGGCGATGTTTTCGAGGGTAACCGGTTCATTCGAAAAACTACGTGGTGCCTCCTGGACGATAATTTTGACAAAACACTTCCTCGAAATCGTAAACGTTATCGAAATCCTCGCGACGATCTTCTTTGGTTTTGCGCATCAGTCCGATGCGAATGAGATTATACACGATTTCTCCGATGTCACTTGTCGAGTAGATCCCCCAGTCATTCAGGACCGCTTTAGCCATGTATCCATATTGTTGACTGGCATAAATCCTGGCTGCCTCGCAAAGCTCCTGGCCCGAAACATGCCTGGGCGGCTCCTCTTCAATTTCGCCTTCGTCGGCCTCTTCCGCATCAAGCAAGGGAAATCGTCCACGAACCTCTTCTGGCAAAGGCTCGCTGGGGGCTTCTCGACCCATGCCCAATTGACGGGCAAAATCCAACGCCTGAAACACAAACAGATAGGCATGCAGTTTGTATCGTGGATCTTCTCTCAATAGCTCGAGCAGAGGTTGTGGTAAAGGCGAAACGTCTTCCGTCATGGCTTCTTTTAACACACAATTGGTAGTATTCGGCCATAATGTGGCAGCATTCGCAACTGGCCAATAATTCTCACACTTTCAAACGATTCGGTTGCCCACACTGACAGTCTGTTAATCGGAATCGCCCGTCGCAGGTGGCAGCCCCTGGTCTCCACCCCGCGACGGTGTGGCCTGATTCAGATGGGCCATAATCCATTGTTCCAGTTCTTGCCAATCCACTGGTGGTAGCGACGAAAGATCAGGTCGCAATCTCTCGGCGCCCTTAATGTAAACGTGAACGATCTCGTCAGCCTTCTTGGTTGTATTCCAGAGGACCAGGACTCGGATGCACCGCTGAAGTGACTGCGGGACGTCAAGCTCATGGCCGCACAACATAGCCACATTCATCCAGCCCAACTGGCGAGCAGCAAGGGCAGGAAACTCCGCGTTCAGATCCGGTGACGTGGTGAAAAAGGCGGCTGCAATGTCGTCGGGGACAATCCCATTTTGCCGGATCATCAGCGCCAACAATTGTCGGGTCGCTTCGAGAATCGCCTCTGGAGTATTGGCATCTGCGGTCGTTGCGCCCCGCACACCTCGGCAGCACATCATGGTCAGTAACTTACCTCCTAGCAGCAATCCTTAGGGTGAAAGTCTTTTGCAAGGGGTATTAACGAGTTATCTTGCCCTGCATGCCCCAATGGAAAGGCTTGTGTCCAAAAGGCTTGCGTCAATCAGCCCCCGGTATCCAGATTTTTTTCGGTGCACCGCCGGCAGTGCTGTCCTTTGGCGTAAAGAATATGTCAACGCCATCTGCCTCTGCAAGCACTTTGCCCTTCTTCTCTTCCTCCGGAGGCGTCATTTGGGCAGCAAGCGCCAAAAACCCTCGAATGAACTGGGTGATATCTTTTTCATTTTCATGCTCTCGTAGTATGTGTTCGATCACTGAGGTTACCGCGTTCTGGTCGGTGCGTGCCAGTGCCACGTGGAAATCCGCCGCGTGCAGCATACCATGGGGCAAATTGTGCTTTTCCAAAAAAGCTATTCCTTCTTTGACCAATTCAGTTAATTGCTCGAGACTACTCCTGTTCGCAGGATCAAGAAGGCCTTCCATCAATTCCAGATATGCGCTACGAACCAACTCAGGGGGAATCTCAGCATCATCCTTTCGCCGGAGGACCTCATGGGCAAGCTGTTGCAGGAGATATGTTTCTTCATATTGTTTTGCCAGACTGTAAAACCCGCCAAGAAATTTCGGGGGTAGCTTTGGTACATCAAGCACTCGCACCAAGGACAAGGGGATCCTTCGAAATAGCTTTGCATCAAGAGTCAAATCATCTTCCAAACCCAGACCGAATTGCTGCCACAATTCATCGACTGGGTCAACAACCGACCGTATCCCGAAACGCGACTTCAAGGAAATCAAAAGAGCCATCACCCAACGGCGCTTTTGTGGATCTTTGGCCGCCTCGGCAAGCGACTTATCGCCTAGGCACTTGAACGTCATCGCGGGAAGCCACTTGCCAATCAATGATGCCCACTCAGCCTCAAAACTGATGGAGGGTTCAAGTAAGCAGATCCTCGTAGCATCCGAAAATAGCTTCACGACAGGGAGCTTCTCGTTCACATTTGGATCGACAGACCATTCGATGGTGTCACTACCAAGCCATCCTTTGACTAGCTCTTTTAACCATTCCAGCTCCGATTCAAGGGCATCCTCGAATACCAACCTTGCTGGACGATCAGTCTGCCGCCCGTAATAGCGGGCATAAGCAATGACGGGCATCTCACCTATTTCGGCATAAAGACGCGCTCCTTCACTCTCCCCGTCTGGCAGCGGACGACGTAAAACGGCCAAAGCAAGCTCCGGTAACACTGGTTCGTCGTCTTGACCTGAAAACATCTGTCTGTATTCATCAACGTCCAGTTTTCGCGCGAGAACACGACGGTCTGATAAGATCGCTTCCTTCAAGCGATTTGGGTCATCAACAATCACCGTGACATTACGGAATTTGTCGCCGCTTCCCAGAATGGGTGAAAAAAGCACAGCCCGAGACAAAGAGAATACCGACAATCGGTCGTTCTTTTCGAGTTCACCCGCCCGAGCAAAGGATTCGCCAGCCGCTTGATAGTTCATCAACCACATTTGGACGACGCCCAGGTAATGCCAGACCCGGGCATCTTCTGGCTCACGATTGAGATACTCCTTCAGATGGTTTTCGAGTTCTTGCCATCGGAGATGAGCCGCCAAATGATCGCAGACTTCTAGGAGCTGACGATAACGATCGGTTGCAAAGAGTCCATCCCATTGCATCTCCCGTATTTCCAAAACCTCCCTCGACGTTGCAAGCTCCGTAGCCAATTCTTTTAACGGAGAATCCTGCTCACCCATCAGGCTCAGAAAAATCGTTAAGATCTCTGTTGCTGCCGGAATGTGGCCATAGTCGGCAAGTGTTTCACCGATCGTCACCGCAGCGACTGCCTGCCGCGTATAAAGCATACGCTGTTCGCTGCTTGCGTCGATACTCTGACCGAGAAACGTAATGGCTTCAGTAACATTTCCTCGAATGATGTGACTCAAAGATTGTTCGGCCAAAGCAATGGGGCTTTTCGGAAATCGTCGGCTGAACTCCTCGGCGGCCTTTGCAAATTGCTCAACATCTCCCGTCGCCCGTTCCAGAAGACACTTGAACGACCAAACGCAGGCTCGATTGGGATCTCGGGCAAGGGTCTGATCCACCAGTTGGAGGGCCGCCCGAAGCTGCTCGCTTTCCATAAGTTTCTGAATTTTTTCCAGAAAGCCCACGCATTCGCTGTGGCAAAACTTGATCTTCTTACCGGTTCCACCAGGGCAAAGGGCAAATCTATCAATCGCCATGATCGAAGTATCTCCTCATTCCAACTTCTGAAACGGATTGGAAAAACGCCTCCGGCGTGCTCGAAGTCGTTCAACGATTGGCCGGATCTTTGCTGTCTTCTTTTCGATTCTTCACCGATCGCCACCCCTTAAGCCTCGAATCCTCCAAGGAGAAATAAACCAGGCTCCTCCAACTTTCGTGTTGTGCCGTCTCCGGGAACGCAAGGCCAAGCTTTCATGGTATCAGACATTGCTTTCCGTGGGGAGGTAACGACGCGAGTTGCCGAGCTGTTACAAAGCCCACCACCATTTCGAGGGGAATCTCTGATAATCGTTCCGGGCAGTGGGCGGGACATGCTAACTCAGTGGTACCATGCGTTGTCACCTGCAAAGTCCGCCCCCGGAGGGACTCACTCGTCGCCTCCGCAAAATAACGCGTCACAATCGATCAGGCTTCAGTGGGTGTGGCATGCGTGGTTCTCCAAAGGGCGGATCCGGCTGCCGGCCTTATATCATCAAAGAAAGCCGTCCCCGATTGCGGAATAGAACGCTTGGACACACAATAAGGACGCTGGAATTCGTGATGCAGGGTCAGTTGACCGCTGTATTCGTTTAAGCGACCTATGGGTTATTACGATGTCTCACAGAGTTCCACAGATTTGTTTGTATGGTTATACTGTTGTGCGCTCAACCGGTAGCTGCTGCCCAGAGTTTACTGTTTACTGAGGAGTTCTGAGCCAAGTGTCGAGAACGGCCTATTACCGCCTGTCTGTTTGACTGTTTTCAGTGACATCTTGTTCCACCAGCGGAAACGGGTGAACAGGGTACTTCGGTGGCTAGTTTGGATAGCTGTAATCTGGTTGTTAATAGGTGTTTCAGATGCCAAGGAAAAAATCTGACTTTGTCCCAAGTTCTGTAGAACCGTTCTATTCGGCGATTGTCAAGCTGACAGACGCTGTGTGTAAGGAACATCTGAACGACGAGTATGCAGACCTTGCGCGTCGTTTAGCGGCTACTCTTGCAAGAAAACGTCCGTCTCCAATCGTGCGCGGCAAACCGGAAGTCTGGGCTTGCGGAATCGTTTATGCTCTTGGTTACGTCAACTTTCTTTTCGACAAGTCACAAAATCCGCACATGAGGGCAGATGAGTTGTGCAAGGCCTTTGGGGTAAGTAAAAGTAGTGGCGCAAACAAAGCAAAAGTGATTCGAAAGATGTTGAAGATGATCCCTCTCGATCCGGACTGGTGTTTGCCGAGCGAAATAGACGATAACCCTCTGATTTGGTTTTTGCAGCTGAATGGGGTGATAGTCGATATTCGCTTGATGCCTCGTGAAATTCAAGTGATTGCTTACGAAAAAGGATTGATACCATACATTCCCGCAGATCAATGAGAGCTGTTTGGGTGTGTTGAATAGGTTGTGGCAACTCAAAGCTTGTCGTGGTCGAACTCACAGGTTTGCTGAACAGTCTCCTGAAGTCAATCGGAGTCCCGGTTTTTGGGCAAGAAATCCACTGGCATGATGATGCGGAGGGATCTTGGAAAGGCCTTTTGCCCCCCAGCGGCTGGATGGTTTGTTTAGGGAGACTGCGCAAAAAGGATAGACCCGGCAGTTGTTCTTCTCGATCCCTGTGCCGTTGGTGAACGGGGTTGTATCGAGGGCTCTTCAGTGTGTATGAGGCGTACCATCGCTTGGCAAAGAGCATCCCGGCAAGCGTCACGTCGGTGGACAAGGGGATAGAGGCGGAGGTTTCGGCGGGGCTGGCGCGGGATTTGGCCTGGCAGTTGATTCCATGGAAGGAGAACACCAAAAGCATACTCGCTGTCCGCCTCCGCGCAGCCGAAAAAAGAGACGCAAATACATCTCGATTGGTTGTAGCAGAGCAAAACATTCACCTTGCAAGGAGTCGGCAAGAGACTTACCGACGAACAAGACGCAGACACCCATAAGTTTAAGCCCCGATAGCGACTGCAATTGTTTCAAGGGCGAGCTTGTCAGACCTTGTCAATAAAGGTATGCTGCAACGAACAGTTAAGGTGAACGTGACGTAGCAAAACATGATATGATGCGGATAAGCTATCTTCTGTGTGGAATTCTCCAACAACGCAAAACTGATAAATGCTTTTTCGGCGCAACTTTGCCAGATTATGACGGTGGAAATAGGTGATGAGTGTTTTTCGTTCTGTGGATATGCCGGTGGGTTGG
>Ga0308414_1001188_pt1 | contig 16973 bp, 12 predicted proteins | sample HotsprSampleOS50_FD_205667 | JGI IMG/M metagenome (GOLD analysis project Ga0308414, IMG submission 205667) | Hot spring phototrophic mat microbial communities from Octopus Spring, Yellowstone National Park, Wyoming, United States - 20090730_OS50 ...
AGAAGGTTTACATATCGAATCATTGAAATTTGGCGAAATTTGTGGTACCAATGATTTTCAAGAAGGTACTTTAGCTTTTCTCGAAAAAAGAAAGGCAAATTTTCAAGGCAATTAAAATGAGAATTGGTATTTTTGGTGGTAGTTTTTGTCCAATTCATATTGGTCATTTGATTATTGCTGATTATTTTTTAAATGAATTATTATTAGATAAAATAATTTTTGTACCTAATTATAAATCTCCTCTCAAAAATGATGATTACTATATAGAAAAAGTTCATATTGTAAATTTAATTAATTTATCAATTGGTGATAATCCAAAATTAACTATTGATGATTTTGAAATTAAACAAAAAAAAATTAGTTATTCTATTAATACTATTTTATATATAAAAGATTTGTATAAAAATTCTAACTTATTTTTTTTAATTGGTTTAGACCAATTTTTACAATTTCAAAATTGGTATAGATGGCAGGATATTTTAGAAAATGTAACTCTTGTAATAGCAAAGAGAAATTTTAAAAATCATATGAATGTTTCATTAGAAATAGAAAAATATAATAATTATAAAGACAAAATATTACTTTTAAATTCTCCTATTGTAGAAATTTCATCTAGTGATATCAGAAATAATATAAAAAATAATAAAGCTTTCAGATATTTAATTCACCCAAATGCTTATAATTATATCGTAGAGAATAATTTATTTCAATAGGGTTCAATATAAATAGTAGAAATTGCACCTTCGTATTTTATAAAAATATATTTGTTGGAATTTTCAACATTATATTTATATTGATTATTATTGGTTTTTATAAATTTTTTAAAATTTTTATTTGTTAATGCACTTTCAGTATTTATTATACAATTAGATGATTTAGGAAAATCTATTTTCAACTTGGCAGCACCCAAACTAAGATTGACGTAAGTTGTATCAACTTTATCACCTATAGTTATTTTAATTGTAGAAACACCTGCTTCTAAATCGAAATTTTTTACTTTTGAATTGCTTAGATTTACTTCCATTTTAGAAGCACCAGAACTAATATCAAAATCATATATTAGATTTTCATTTAAAAACAATTTCCCTATACTCTCATCATTAACTGAATTTAATGGATTATATGTTAGCTCATATATTTTTTGATTATTATCATAATCATAACTTTTAATTGTTGCATTTGTAAGAAGCAAATCTTTTAAAGTATCTAAAGAATTAATTAAAATTGAAGCAGATCCAGATTTGATTTCCAGTTTATAATTTATTATGTTGCTATCTATAGGAATACTGTAAATTTCATTGGATAAAATTGTGTTATTGCTAAGTTTTAAATCATCATCAATATCAAAAATATCTTTTTTTATAGAATTTATAAAAGTAATAATAACTAAAGCTAATAAAACGCCCGATAGTGAAGAAAGAATATATTTTAAGAATTCAGGAACATTTAATAAAGTAATACCCCAAATTATTAGTAAAATAGGCCAAAAAATTACAATTTCATTAATGTTTATTTGGAATAAATTTAAATTTTGTAATAGAAAAAATAAACCTAAAAAAATTAAAAATGATGCCCAAAATAATCCTGTTGGTTTCATTTTATATTCTCTTATTAAATTGTTTACTTAAAATTAGTATTCCAATTATTATAAGTACAATTGGAATAATATATTTTATATCAAATCCTGGTATTATTTGATTTAGGAATAAGAGCACTCCTATAATTATCAAAATTACACCGCCAATTAATTTTCTATCATTCTTACTGTCATTTTCTTTATAATTAAAATTTTCACTTTCCATATTAAAAGTATCATCTAAATTATTATCAAAATCGACTTCTTCAATCTTTTTAGCAGGTACGATAATCCATAATACAATATAAGCAATTACACCTATTCCATATGCTATAGTTGTAATTATAAACAACGCTCTTATAATTACAGGATCAATATCAAAGTATTCAGCTAATCCCGTAGAAACTCCAGCTATCATTTTTCCATTTAAATTTCTATATAATTTTTTTGACATCTGGCACCTAAAGTATTTTTATCTAAATTAAAATACGAAATTTTAATATATATTGTTTCAAATAATAAAAAAGAGGCTCTATAAAAAGCCTCCTAATAAAGATTATAATTCATAAAATTAATTAATTACTTAAAACTTTTTCAAATTTCGAAACTGCCCAATCTATTTCTTCTTTGGTAATTACTAAAGGAGGCGCAATTCTAATTATTGTTTCGTGAGTATCTTTGCATAATATTCCTTCATCTTTTAGTTTTTCGCAGTATGGTCTTGCTTTTTGTTTTAAAACTAATCCTATCCACAATCCCTTACCTCTTACTAATTCTATTTTATCTGAATTAATTTTTCTTAATTTTTCCATAAAATATTCGCCTAACTCATAAGATTTTTCAATTAAATTCTCTTCTACTAAAACATCTAATGCTTTAATTGCAACGGCTGCTCCTAAAGGATTTCCGCCAAAAGTCGAACCGTGTTCACCAGGATGAATTACTAACATAATTTCTTTGTCTGCAAGCACTGCAGATACGGGATAAAATCCTCCTGAAAGTGCCTTTCCAATTATTACTATATCAGGTCTAACATTTTCATAATAATGAGCAAAAAGTTTTCCACTCCTTCCTAAACCCGATTGAATTTCATCACATATGAATAGAATATTATTTTCTTTACAAACTTCTGCTACTGCTTTTAAATAACCATTAGGAGGAATAACAATACCACCTTCGCCTTGAATTGGTTCTATTAAAACAGCAACAGTATTATGATTAATCTTAGATTTTAAATCATCTATGTTGCCATATTCGTGAAATGGAAAAGCTTGTTTACAATAAGGACCAAAGCCATTAAAAGAAGAAGGATCATCTGAGAAACCTACTATCGTAGTAGTTCTACCGTGAAAATTACCAGTTGCTACTATAATTTCAGCCTTGTCCTTTTCTACACCTTTTACATCGTAACCCCATCTACGTGCTAATTTTACGGCGGTTTCTACTGCTTCAGCACCAGAATTCATTGGTAGAGCCATATCATAGCCCGTTAGTTCATTTAATTTTTTATATAATAAGGGTAATTTATCATTTCTAAATGCACGGGATGTAAGAGTTACTTTGGCAGCTTGTTGAACAAATTCTTTGAAAATTTTTGGATGAGAATGTCCTTGATTTACTGCAGAGTAAGCTGCTAAGCAATCTAAGTATTTTTTATCTTCTACATCATAAACCCAACATCCCTCTGCATATTTTACTACTACATCTAACGGATGATAATTATGAGCACCATGCTCATTTTCAATTTGAATAAAATCTTGTGTTTTCATAATACTTTATTTAATTATTATTTAAAAATTGTCGAATAACATAGTTAAAAGAGCCATACGAACAAATAAACCATTTTTAGTTTGTCTGAAATAAGCAGCTCTAGGGTCTTTATCTACGTCAGAACTTATTTCTACTGAACGTGGTAGAGGATGCATTATTATTGAATCAAATTTCATAAGTTGTAAAATATTGGAATCAATATTATACAATGATAAATCAATATTCTTGCTTTGCAGTCTGGTTATGTCTATTCTGGTCTGATATACTACATCTACTTTTTGAATTATTTTTTTAGCACTATCTGTTAGTTCATATATTACATTTCTCTTATCAAGATATTCTAATATATCGTTATTAATTTGTAATTCATCTGGGGCAACAAAATATAACTTTACTCTTTCAAATTTTGCAAGTAAATACGCTAATGACCTAACTGTTCTACCATTATCTAATGCTCCAATGAAAGCAACTGATAGCCCATCTAATGTTTTACATTCATTATAAATAGTATATAAATCAAGTATTGCTTGAGTAGGATGTTGTCCGCCCGAACCATCACCAGCATTGATAATAGGGACTTCAGAAACCGCAGCTGCTCGTTTTGCACCACCTTCTTCTAAGTGACGTAATACAATTACATCTGAATAATTTCCTATTATTCTAATAGTATCTTCTAATTGTTCTCCACTAACTTCAGAAGAAAATTCTTTTGCTTGTTCTGTACTTAATACTTTACCACCTAATCTATACATTGCAGCTTCGAAAGAAAAACGCGTACGCGTAGAAGGTTTGTAAAATAGGTTAGCCATTATTTTGTTGCTATAGTCTTTTGTGCCTCCTCTACTTACAATTTTTCGCATTAATTCTGTTCTTTCGAATAATTCCATCAGTAATGGAACCGTAAATTGTTGTGATTCTACAATGTGATTTATCATATTTTAATTCCTTTATTTATGCCATAATATGAGTGCCAGCATTACCACTTAAAGCTTCTTCTAAATACTCATAAGAAGTAATAATAGCGTGTTTACCACCATTTTTAATAAATTTAATTACTGATTCTACTTTTGGTCCCATACTACCCGCTGGGAAATGACCATCGCTGAAATATTTTTGTAATTCATCTATATTTGTATTTCTTAAACCAAATTGATTTTCTTTTTTATAATTGATAAAAACTTCAGAAGCATCAGTACTAATAATGAATAAATCTACGTTCAAACTATTAGCCAATAATGCAGACGATCTATCTTTATCTATTACTGCTTCTTTACCTTTTAAGTTTCCATTTTCATCATATGTTACAGGAATGCCACCACCACCAAGTGCTATAACAACTAATCCTAAATCAATTATTTTATTTATAGATTCTAATTGTATTACTCTTAATGGTTCTGGAGAGGCTACTACACGTCTATATCCTCTTGATGCATCTTCTACAATATCCCATCCTAATGTTTTTTGTTTATTAAGAGCAACTTCTTTTGTATAGAAAGGTCCAATTGGTTTAGTTGGCTTTAAAAATGCAGGATCATTATTAGAAACTTCTACCATAGTTGGAATAGTTACAACTTCTTTATTAATATTTTTTAATTTAAATTGAGTTCTTAGGGCTCTTTCTAAAATATATCCAATTTCTGATTGAGTAGTAGCTACACACATATCTAAAGTATGAGAATAAACCTCGTTAGAAGCACGTTCTGAACGAATCAATGCGGCTCCTGCTTGTGGTCCGTTACCGTGAGTAATTATTACATCCCAGCCTTTTTCTATCATAATAGTTATTGATTTCGCAGTTTCGTTAGCGTTGTGGAGTTGTTCTTCTATAGTTCCTCGCTCACCTGCACGAATAAGAGAATTTCCCCCTATAGCTATTAAAGCTTTTTTAGACATTATTTGCTCTTCATTAATTGATAGATTATAGCTTTTTGGACGTGCAAACGATTCTCCGCTTCTTGGAATACTACTGAATAAGGTGCATCAATTACTTCATTAGTTACTTCATCGCCTCTATGAGCTGGTAAACAGTGCATAAATATTGCGTCATCTTTAGCATAAGACATTAATTTTTCATTAACTTGGTATGGTAAAAATATTTTTCTTCTTTTGTCAGCTTCAGCTTCTTGTCCCATAGAAGCCCATACATCTGTATATACTACATCAGCATTTCTAACAGCTTCTATTGGATCATTGGTTAGAACGATTTTGCTACCACTTTCCTTTGCAATTTCTGTTGATAAACGCCAAGCATTTAAATTTGGTTCGTAGCCAAATGGACATCCTATACTTACGTTTACACCTAAACGTGCTCCACCATCCATTAATGAATGAGCAACATTATTACCATCACCTACATAAGCAATTTTTAAGCCTTCTAATTTTCCTTTAACTTCTAAAATTGTTAAGTAATCAGCCATTGCCTGACATGGATGAGAATAATCTGTTAGTCCATTAATAATAGGAATAGATGCATATTTTGACATATTCTCTACTATATCATGTCCAAATGTTCTAATCATTATTCCTTGTACCATTCTTTCGAGATTCTTTGCAACATCATAAACTGATTCTCTTTTACCTAAATTTATTTCTGCAGGAGATAAGTAAAGTGAATAACCACCTAACTGTTGAATTCCTACATCGAATGTTGTTCTAGTTCTTAATGATGGTTTTTCGAATATTAGTGCTAAAGTTTCTCCTTCTAAAACTTTTGAATATTTTTTTCTATCTTTTTTCATATCAAGAGCAAGTGAAAAAGTTTCAATAATTTCATCCTTGCTAAAATCACTAACCATTAAAAAATCTTTAGTCATTTCTCTCTCCATTTATAATTAAATGTTAATTATTAAATTACAAAAGTAGCAAATTATATTTACTTTTAAAAATTTAAGTAAAAATTGTATGAATAATGTGAAAAATATCACATAATTATGACTTATTTATAATTTCAAGACAAAAATTTTCTAAAATCTGTGCTGAACTATCCCATGAAAAATTATTTGCCCATTCAATTGAATTTTTGCTCAATCTATTTCTAAGTTCATTATTGCTAATAAGAATAGAAATTTTATTTTCTAAATCCTTAATATTACCGTATTCGTAAAGGTAACCCGAGAATCCATCTTTTACACTATCTCTTAAACCAGGAACATTTGCCGACACTACAGGAGTACCACAAGCATTAGCTTCTATATTTGTAATTCCCCAACCTTCTTTCATTGATGTATTTACTACTATCCATGACTTTGATAATAATTCGATTTTTTTATTGTCATCAACAAATCCATGAAAAATAACATTCTTGCTAATGTTTAAATTTTTCGCTAAATTTTCTAAATTTTCTTTGTAATCACCTTTTCCTATTATTTCTAATTTTGCATTCGGATAAATTTTCAATAGATTACTAAAACTATAAAATAAATGGTCAATTGATTTATATTTTTTTAATCTGCCGAAATAGGTAATCGTAGGAATTTCATACTTTTGTGTTAACTTCATAGGAAAATTTTCTTTATCAAAAGCATTATATACTATTTTGAATTGAGATGTATTAAAATGTCTTTCTTTAAATTCTTGCAAGGTGCTTTCTGAAACTACTGCAAAATTTGTATTTTTATAAACATAATTTACTATATATTCTGCAATCAACACATAAAGACCAAAAAATAAATTTGTTTCTCTAAAAATACTTTTTCCAAAAAAATGATGGCTGATTGCTAATATAGGTTCTTTTACATACAAAGGAGTGTAAAATGGAATTTTGTTTATGTCATCTATAATAATATCGAAATTCATTTTTTTAAATAATTTAAAATACCAATATGGTACAATAAAATTAAATGTATTTCTAAGACCTTTTCTAAAAATTTTTATTCCATCTATTTCTTCATAATCTAAACAACCATCGAATTTACAAGAAAATTGAAAAACCTCGTGACCTTTTTTAACAAGTCTTTTCATTATTTCGTGAGCGTGTACTTCGGCACCACCGCTAAATGGATTTTTTATATCCTGCCAATTTATAATAAGTATTTTCATTTCTATGGCATAATGTTTGAATTAAATATTATTATATAGTTATAATTTACAAATATACTGATGAATTAAGAATAAATAGGTATAATTATGAAATATATTAAGAATTTAAATATTATAATATTGTCCAAATGGTTAATGTTAGCCTTTATTTTATTTTCTATTGTATCTTGTTCAGGTATAAAAAGTGTAAGAACAAAAAATTCATTTACCAATAAATCTAAAATAACTGATAAAAATGATTTAGTAAAAATTACAGAAGACAAAAAGAATAATCAAGAAAATAAAGAAATAATATCAAATAATTTACCTAATGAATTTAAAACAATAAAAGAGAATGATATAGTAAGAGATATACCTACAATTAAAGAGCAATTAAATAATTTAATTGAGAATAATGAAATTATTTATGAGGATATAAAAAGCCTAAAGAATAAAATTGCAGATTTAGAAAATAAGTTTAATAAAATAGAGTATCAATTAGATTTAGTTATTGATTCTAATCCAAAAATTCCTGAAACTGGTGAGAAGAAAGATACTAAACCAAAAAATAATGAATTTAAATTCTATCCCGATAACAATAAAGAATATTTACAAATAGCAGAAAAAGAAACTTTTTTAAAAAATGAAGAATTAAATAAAAATAATTTATCTCAAAAAAGTAAGAAAAATAATATTAAATTAAATACTCCAAAAACTCTTCAAAATTCTAATAGTGAAATGAATTCGAAAAATAATAATTTAGAAGATAAGAACATTAAATTAGAATTAGCTAAAGAAGAATTTAAAAAAGGGAATTATGAAAATTCTAAAAAATTATTTTTAGAAGCAAAATCAATTGAAACGAGTAGAAAAAATTTATCAGAAATTGATTATAATCTTGGAGAAATTTCTTATAATTTAGGTAATTATAGTGAAGCTATTAAATATTTTAGTAACGTAATTTTAAATAATGATTCTAAATTTATAGCAACTTGTCATCTTAAAATTGCAGAATCTAATATGAGATTAGGAAGAATAGAAGAAGCAAAAGAAAATTATCAAAAAATAGTAACAAATTATCCAAATAGCGAATATATAAAAATTGCAAGAAAAATGCTCCAACAATTATAATTATTCTAATTTTTCATTTTTTAACCTTAATCTTAATGATGATTTATTTGCAGGATTAATTAGATCTTCATAATATTTCTTTTCTTTAAAATCTTTTGAAGAAATAAAAGTTATGTCTAAGAAATTTTCAATAGAATATCCCGAGCGGTTATAATTTAACTGACTAAGACAATAGTTCCAACCTTCGAGCCATACTTGTAGTTCTTTTTTTTGTTCTTCAGTACCTTCGAAATGTATAAGTAAATCAATATCAGAGTTAGGACCTGCAGTTTCATTAAAAACAGTTCCGTATAAATAAACACCTTCTACTCCAAATCTGTCTTTATCAATTTTTAGAGCAAGACTTTCTGCCATTCTTTTTCTCCATTGCAAAGGTTCGTCATTAGCAGAGTAAGGAATAGTTTTTTCGACTGTGTCGTTTTGATATTTTATTGGAGAGTTCCTATCAGTAAAATAAGCTATTGCTTTATCTTCAGTAGCATTTAATAGTATTCTAAGAATTAATCCCGATGTTACTTCTCTAACATTTATTACTCTTAGAGCATCAGCAATATGACTATATTCAGGTAAAAAACGAGTTAAAGTATTTTCAGAATTCAATAAAAATTCTTCATTCAAAAAATTATTATCTTCATCAGGATATAAAGGTATATATTTTATTCCTGTTTCTACTAAATCTTGGAAAAAATGTGTTCCAAAAGATAAATCAGGAGTATAATTATCAGTTTTTTTAGCAATTTCTATTAAAACTGCTGTATTATAAATATCGGAATACGTTACTTTAACTCCAAGTCTAATATCATCTCTACTTCCCCAGCGTCCCGGTCCCATTAGAATAAATGTTTTTCTCGGTAATTTTTTATTTAATAAACCTACTGCTTTCCCTACATCGTATAAATGATTTAAATCTTTAATTTCTTTATATTTTTTTGGATCTACATAAACAATATAAACAATATCGGGTATTTTGCCATTAGATATATATTTATTTGCTGTAAATAATATTTTATTTTTAGGTAATCCTTCAGGTATAATAGCGGATTGTGTATCTGATGTAGAAAATTGTGGTCGACATTGCAACAAATATAAATTCTTACTATCATGTGCAAATTCTATATCAACAGGTCTTTGATACTTGTCTTTTAATTCATTAAGCATTGCTTTAATTTGCTCGATGAAAACTTTATTCTTTATTAAGTTGTCAAATGTAACTACAATTTCATCTCTATTTGTATCTATACCAAGTCCTACAGGTGCTTTTATATAATGACCTTCAACTATCGAAAATAATGAATTTAACATTGGGAAATTATTGCCAACTTCATTTATTAAATTGCTCAATGGTATGGTCTCGAAAGAATTTTTTTCTAAATCAATTACATCTATATATTTTGGTGCATAATTTACAATCTCTTCGAATGTTTGATTTACTTTTAGATTCGGATTTCCTGGTGAAATTAAAATTGGAAAATCCATCCCAATTCTATCTACTGCTCTAGTGCCTAAGCCTACAACCAATCTAATTAATCCATCTTCTCTTTTTATTCTAGGAGACCAACGAAAATCATTATAACTGAATGCAACTCCAGCAAAAGCTGGAAAGAAATATTTGCCTACTTTTTTACCTACAACTTCTTGTATTAGAATTCCCATTTCTTCATTGAAATCAAGTAATCCACGTTCTGTTCGGTAGCCGATGGGATCGGGACCAAATGTTGATGCATATACTTCAGAAATTGCATTCAATAATTCATCCATTTTTTGGATTTTAGTTCCTTGATTTGCAAGGAATAAGCTCTTATACTTACCCGCAAAAGCCGAACCAATCCTATCTTCTAACAAACTAGAACTTCTTACAATTATAGGATTATCACCAAAATCATCTAAAGCTCTTGACAATCCATTTAAAATTTCTGGTGGAAACTGTGCATTTTTAAATGCTTGGACGATATATGGATATTCATTTCGTATATCTTCTATATCTTTATATTTTTGTTCTATTACATCTTCCATATTATTGTAATACATAAAATGATATAATCCGTCTGAAGCAATATACCATGTCTTAGGAAATTTAATATTAGCTAAAATATTAGTAAATTCTGTAGACTTTTCTATTATTTTTTTGGCAACGAGCAATCCTGAACCTTTGCCACCCAATTTGCCATGACTATCGGGCGAGAAAATAATATTTTGTAGTATAACATAAAAATCCTCTACATCGAAATATGATTTTGCTATATCTATAAATTCTAATGAATCAGTTAGGAACCTTCTAATTAATGCTACTTTTATTCCCTGACCTGTTGGTGAGTTGAATGTATCGTCATTTGGATTAATTTGATGAACTTTTCTTAGAGCATCATTTATTTCGTTCATGCTTGCATTAGAATTTGCTAATAATTTTACTAAATAATGAGTTTTTTCTTCATTAATCCATTTAAGAATTCTGTTTATTATTTCATCATCGCTGAAATATTTCGAAGCTATTTGATAAATTTCTGTACTAAATTTGAATGCTTGGGCTAATACTCTTTTTTTACTTGGTCTATTAGAATAAGGATGACTAATATTAAAATCATCATTAGAACCCATTTTTTTGAATAATTCGTGAGATTCTTTTATACCTTTCGTAAATAAGAAATTCAACATTTTTCGCGATAAAATAGAATAAAGGTTTTGGTCAGTTTTCCTTATAGTTTCTAATATTATTTGCCATTCTTTTTGACGTGATTCAATTAATTTGGTATTTTCAGACTCTAACTCGTTAATAATAACTTTTAAATTTTCAAAGTAGACTATATTAGAAATTCTTTTTGATATATAAAGAATTAATTTTTTAGTTTCATTATCAATTTCTATTTGATTGTTTGATTTAATCTCTATTTTTCCAAAAAAATTATCTTTAAATTTTATTTCTTGTTCGATTATATTTTTTTGATTTTCTTGATTAATAACTTTTGATAAATATTTTTTATCGTTAATTACTATATTAATTAATATATCATCTCTTTTAAATATTTCTTCTTCTAAATATTTAATAATCTCATTAATTAAAAGAGTTAGGTTATCTGTATTATTATAGAATATATCTTCGAGTGTTAAGTTTAAGTCTAAATTCATATAAAATCCAAAAATTGTGTAATATAAAAGTAACAAATAATAATTAATTAAATTTTATAACTTTATGTGAAACAAGAAACATAATATTTAAAAAAAATGCATATAAATAACAAAAAATTTAAAATTATTAACATAAAATTTATTATTTTTACTAATGTATTAATAATAAATTTAAAAAATGGGTTTAAAAATTCCCATATGTTTTATAACAATTTGAGGTAAAATATGTCAGATAATTCATTCAATCCTTTTAAAATGGCTCAGCAGCAATTCGATTCAATAGCAGAAAAACTTGAATTAGACCAAGCAACAAAAGATTTATTAAGAAATATCGATAGGGAATATCATTTTAACATTCCTATTAGAATGGATGATGGAAGTTATCAAGTATTTCGCGGTTATCGTTGCCAGCATAACGATGCACGTGGACCATCAAAAGGTGGTATTAGATTCCATCCACAAGAAACTATTGATACAGTAAGAGCACTATCAATGTGGATGACTTGGAAAACTGCTGTTGTAGATATTCCATTAGGCGGAGGAAAGGGCGGAGTAATATGTGACCCAAGAAACTTGTCATTAAGAGAACAAGAAGCTATTTGTCGTGGTTGGGTACGTCAAGTAGTTAAAAATGTTGGTCCATTACAAGATGTTCCAGCTCCAGATGTAATGACTAATGGTCAGCATATGTTATGGATGTTAGATGAATACGAAAAAATAACAGGATACAAATCTCCAGGGTTTATTACAGGTAAGCCATTAGGTATGGGCGGTTCTCTCGGTAGAACAGAAGCTACAGGATATGGAGTTATGTATACAGTAAGGGAAGCATTAAAAGAATTAAATTTAGAAATTAAAAATACTAAAGCATCATTTCAAGGTTTTGGTAATGTAAGTCAATATGCAATCGAAAAATATTTAGAATGGGGTGGAACTGCTATAGCTGTTTCAAGTTGGGATAATAAAGAAAAGAAAGCTTTCACATACAAAAAAGATACTGGTATTAATCTTAAAGAATTATTATCAATTACTAATAAGTTTGGTGAAATAGACCAAGCAAAAGCTAAAGAATTAGGTTATGAAATACTACCTGGTTCTGCTTGGTTAGAACAGGATGTTGATATTTTAGTTCCTGCTGCTTTAGAAAACCAAATTAATGCTGATAATGTTCATTTAATTAAACCTACGGTAAAATTAATTGCTGAAGGTGCCAATGGTCCAACTACTCCCGAAGCTGATACCGTAATACACGAAAAAGGTATCTGGTTAATTCCTGATTTCTTAGCTAATGCAGGCGGGGTAACTTGTTCTTACTTCGAACAAGTACAATGCAATATGAATTATTTTTGGACAAAAGAAGAAGTTTTAGAAAAATTAGACAAAAAAATGACTGATGCCTATCATGCGGTTTCTAATTTAGCTCATCAAAGAAATGTTTATATGAGGGATGCTGCTTATATGATTTCTGTATCGAGAGTTGCAGAAGCTTGCAAAATGAGAGGTTGGGTATAAATAAACTTGAAAATATTTTTAAATTTTAAAATAAATCCGATGACAACAAATCATCGGATTTTTTTCTATATATATTTTAAAATAATTTGTCTTCATTAAAAATTAAATAAAAGTTATCATTTAGCTTGCCAATACCATGTAAATATTCTGAGAATTGATTATCTAACTCTGGCGATTCAATATTTTCTTTAGGTATTTCTATTATTCTATCGATTCTATCTACAATAAAACCTATTTGTTTATTATTACGAATAGAATAAAATACTATAGTTCTTTCGTTTGTATGTGTTTCTAAAATTTTGTATAATTCATTGAAAAGTGCTATCATAGATTTCAAAGTAGTAGAGCGGGTTGCTTCTATTATATCAAGTGCATCTTGAACACCTTTATTCTTCTTAGTATCTAAAGCTAAATTTGCTATTGAATGGATTTGATTGTGTGGTAATTCAAATTTATCTAAATGTGCTTTCAATGTATATGAATCAGTTTTAAAGGAATAATACCATCTTCCGAAATTACATAATCGCGGATCTCTTTGTAATTGAAATTCTCTATCTTCTTTTATTGATTTTTCTAACTCATTCAACCAATTTATATGATCTTGTTCTCTTAGTTTAAGAGTTTCTATTAAAGCTTTATTTTCTTCTTCTAATGATGGATATTTTAATCTTTTTCTTAATGAAATTATTGGAACTATATCATCTCTTAACTTAGACATTCCTAAATAATAATCAGGTAAATTAGGTACGTGGTTGATATTCGGTTTCCTTATTATTTCTTTTATATTTTTTATAGAAAAAGCATACTTTTCGTTTTTAATTAAAAAAATTAAATATTTGTTTTCTAATTCTTTATTTTTGATTTTGTATTCTTCAATTAAACTTTCCATTTTTATACCAAAATTAGATTATTAAATTATAACAAATTTAATATTTTATTAATTAAAAATAAAAAAAAATGGCTGAAAATCAGCCATTTTTAGAAAAAAATTATTTTATAATTATTTCTTTTTGAAAAGATTTCTAAATTTATTAAATAATAAATCAGTAAAGTAATTTGCTGTAGGTATTACAATTAAAGTCAGTGCAGTAGATGCTACTAATCCACCAACACTCACAATACCTAATGGTATTCTCATTTCTTTACCTACATCTCCGAAACCTAAAGCCATAGGTGCCAAACCTAAAATAATTGCAACAGTGGTCATTATAATTGGTTTTAATTTAACAGGTCCTGCCTTGATTAAAGCTTCTTTTAGGCTGATTTTTTCTTCTCTAACTAATTGATTAGCAAAATCTAATAACAAAATAGCATTATTTACAACTATACCGATTAACATAATTACACCCATTAAAGCAGTCAATCCAAAATTTGTATCTGTATAATACATCAAAATAACTACACCTATTAATGCCATAGGTAATGTTAGCAATATCAATACTGGTTGCCAAAAAGATTCTAATATTGCAGCTAATAACATATATGTTAAAATTATCGCTAAAAAGAATGCAAAACCTAAATCTTGTACCATTTCTATTTGCATTTCAGAAGTACCACCCCATTTTATTCTGTACCCTGGTGGCAATTCTAAACCGCCTTTGTATGTTCCATCGAGTTGTCTTTCGCCTTCTATAATTTTATTTATTTCATTAATTATATCGCCTGTAGGTATACCTTGAGCAGCATCACCAGTAAATTTAATAGCAGTAAATTTATCTCTTCTAAGAACTTTAGTAAATCCGGTTGTAAATGTTATATCTGCCAATTGAGCTAATCTAAATGAACCCATAGGAGTAATAATTGGAATTAATCCTATTTTTTCGGGTGTGTTTGTTGCTTCTTCGTTTAGAGTAATAGTTATATCATATTCTTCTCCACGATCTTTAAATTGAGTAGATAAAAGCCCTTCCATAGCTGTTCGTATAGTTAAGGCTAAATCTTGAGCTGTAATACCAACTTCAGATAATTTTTCTCTTTTTGGTCTGATTGTAATTTCTGGTTTGCCTGCACTTGAACTATTATCAAAATTTATTAAGCCTTTAATATTTTTACATTTTTCTTCAATTTCTAATTTGATTTCTTCCAATTTATTTAAATCTTGACCTAAAAGATAAAATTCTATTGGTGCTCCAGGACCTGCCATATTTTCCATTGCCATAATTTTTATTTCTGCATTGGGGATATCGGCTAAATCTCTATTAAATACATTAATAAAGTCGTTCATTCCATTATTTCTTTTATCAACTTTATTAAGGTAAACTTCCAACATACCTAAATTAGTTCCTGTATTTAATTCATCAGTTTTGCCGATATTTGTTAATATTTTTTCTACATCTTTATATTGAGAAACTCTATCTTCGATTGTTTTTAAAACTTTTGTAGTGCTTGATAAATCATATCCTTCGGGTAATTTTACATCTATTCTGATTTTTCCATTATCTTGAGTTGGCATAAATTCAAAACCTAATTTAGAGCCATAAATTATCAATGAGCCAACAAATGCAACAAATGCTAAAACTAATATACCTAACGCAACCCATCCATTTTTTAAAACTATTCTTAATATTTTGTCATATAATTTTTCCCAAATTTTTTCAAATTTTATTATACTTTGACTAAATTTTCCTAACTTAGGTTTGTCTGGAATTATCAAAGATGCTAACATTGGTGTCAATGTGAATGACATTATCAATGACATAATAGTAGCAAATGTAGCTGTCAATGCCATTTCTTGTAGAAATTCACCAACTAAAGAACTTATATTAGCCAATGGAACAAAAACCACGATATTTGTTAATGTTGCTGCTATTACTGCTACAAATACTTCCTTAGCTCCAATATATGCGGCATCTTTAGGAGCATAACCCATTTCTTTATGTCTAAAAATATTCTCTAACACTACGATAGAATTTGATACAAGAACACCTACTGATACAGATATACCCATCAATGACATCATATTAATGCTAAATCCCGCAAGATCCATTAACCAAAATGTAGAAATTACAGAAGTAGGCATAGATAATGCAATAATAATTGTGCTACGAAGGTCGTGGAGAAAAAGCAAAAGAATAAGAGCTGTAAATAATACACCTAAATATATATTGCTCATCGTATCATCAATAGTAGATTGAGTAAATTCTGAATCGTCATTTACAACTGTTAGTGTTGTACCTTTAGGAATTAATTTTTCTAATTCTGGTAATATTTTTTTTAATTCTTTAGATATATTAACAGGATTACCATCAACACCTTTAATTATACTTAGCCTAACTACATTTTCGTTTCTAGATTTTGACAAATTATCAAAATAGACAGCTCTTTGTCTTACAGTTTTCCCTGCATCTTCTACATTTGCTAATTCAGATAATCTTTTGTTCCCATATGGAGTAGGAATTATTAAATTCCTTAATTCATTTAAACTTTTAATATCACCATCGGCTCTTACAGTATATTCCTGACCGTTAATTTGAAAATATCCACCAGGTAAACTAAAATTGTGAGCTTTGATTATTTGAAGTAATTGTGGCATTGAAATATTTTTTTCAAAAATTGTTTTATCGTCAAAGTTGATTCTAATTTCTCTTTCTTGTCCTCCTACTATATTTACCTTAGCAACTCCTGTAATTTGAGATAATCTATCCTGTAGTAATTTATCTGCTATATCATACATTTCTTTAGGAGGCAAATCTCCCGAAAATACTATATCTATAATTGGGAATGCTTGTAAGTCTACTTTTTGAATTATTGGTTTTTTTGCATCTATTGGTAAATTATTAACTATTTCATCTACTTTGTCTTTAGTTTCTTGAACAGCTATATTTATATCCTTTGATAATTTAAA
>Ga0308414_1001190_pt1 | contig 16944 bp, 20 predicted proteins | sample HotsprSampleOS50_FD_205667 | JGI IMG/M metagenome (GOLD analysis project Ga0308414, IMG submission 205667) | Hot spring phototrophic mat microbial communities from Octopus Spring, Yellowstone National Park, Wyoming, United States - 20090730_OS50 ...
ATGTATGGTAGTAGGTCAAGATCAAAAGAACTTAGGTGCTATTATAGTTCCAGACTTTGAAAAACTTAAAGAATGGTGTGCAGCTAATGGAATTACTGAAACTGATCACCAAAAGCTTATTCAAGAGCCTAAAGTTATAGAACTTATCCGTAAGGAAATTAAAGAACTCAATAGTGCTAAAAATGGATTTAAATCCTTTGAACAAGTTACTCCATTTTTCTTAACAGCTAAACCATTTGAAGTAGGTGATGAAATGACAAATCTATTTAAACTCAAACGTCATGTTATCACTGAAAAATATAAGGATCAAATTGCTGCTTTATACAAGCAATAATTTCTTAATTTACAAAGAGACCATTTTAAATGGTCTCTTTTGTTAATGTTAAAATTTTTCTCAAAAATAAAAACTCACCTTTATGAACTCACTCTAAAAAGTAAATAAATAATTTTCTCTTAAAAAATAAAAACAGATCTCAAATAGCAAAATTTAAAACTTCAAAACAACAAACATATGCCCCAGCTTCTTTAAAAAGGTTACGGTGTAAGATAATAAAATTCTTTTATTTTTTAATATAATATATTTTACCCTTCTACAAAAAATCTCTTAAGGTAAAATTTTGCAGGAAAAAAAAGGATTTTTCTTGTGTAAATATCTGTCAAAGGTCTTGGATTAATTTGTTTTTTAAAAAAAATCCTTTTTATATCATTTTAAATTTAGTCAAAAAATATTTATTGAATATAAAAATCTTTACTTAATTTTTAGAAAAAACTTGAAATTTACAGTAAGGTCATATTTTATCGAAGCTCTAAAATATTAAAAATGTGAAGTTTGATTCTTAAAATGTTACAAAACCAAAGATAAGTTTTTTTATAAAATAATTTTTCCTTACTGCCGAAAATAAAGCAAAGGAGGAAGGAAAATGTTTATAGTTCGCTTTAATAGTTTTAATGTTCCTGTATTTCCTTTTCACCATGTAACTAAACTACAAATTCAAGGACAAGCTTCCCGTCCCACAATAGAAGATGGAGCAGTCCCTCAAATTGAGTTACACTACAAATCTTCAGAAATAAAAGTATCTTCTCTAGCTAAAGAAGAATTACTAAAAGCTTTGCAAAGATATTTAGAAGCTCCAGCTATTTTACGTTCTAAAACTGGAAATATTATTGATATAGTGAGATAAACTTGAAAAGTATTTTTAGCCTTATTACTTTAGATACCAGTATAGATTGGTTGGTTTTTTTCTTACTACTTTGTGCTGTGTGTATTAGCATATGGGTTTTATATATAAATATTTTAAAACCTTATATAGATTTGAAAACAAGTGAGATACCCGATCCGCCTAACGTCGGAGATACTTTTTATTTTTTGGTTGATGAGTCAGCACGAAGTTCTACTTTTACCATTGGAAGAAATATGGGGGATATAAAAACCAAATGTAGTGCTATCTCTGAAGGACATTTAGTTTTTACATTTAAAAAGCATCCTGTAAATGAGGAATATACTATTACTATTAAACGCTCTGGACCTACACTTATAAAACCCCCTAGAATGCAAACTTACTCTGTAATGGGATCATCTGAAAAATTAGAAAGTTATGAAGTAATCGGAAAAACTGCTGAATTTCGCATATCAGGACAACTTATTAAAGAAAGAATGATTAACTACATAGAAATTTCTTTAGGTTCTAAATATATTTTTACTAACAGTGGAAAAGAAAGACTTCAATTTATTTTTACTATTCAAAAAATCCATCCTGGTTTTAACTTCCAACGTAGAGACTCTGAAGGCAACTATTCATTTGGAAAAGAAGAACATAAAGAAACAACTTCTACAAATACAGTATTAGAATAAATTTTTATGTTGTAGAAGTTATTTCTGCTAGCTCTTCAGAAGTTAAGATTTTTTCAATATCCATTATAATAATAAAACGATTTTCTCTTTTTGCAATTCCTACAATGTACCTCGAAGACATCCCTTTGACAGAGGGTGGAGGAGGGTCAATTTGATTTGGAGAGAAACGTACAACATGTGAAACTTTATCTACAATGATTCCTAGAGATTTTCCTTGAATTTTTACAATAATAGCTCGGTTCATCCCAGATTCATTTGTTTTTCGATTCATAATTTTTTTACTTAAGTCAATCATATTTACAACTTTTCCTCGTATGTCCATAAGTCCGACAAAGTAATCTTGAGACTTAGGAACTTTGATGAGATCAGTAACCTTAACTATTTCTTCGACGTTTACGATAGAGATAGCGTAGTCCTCTTCTCCTATAGTAAAAGTAATATATTGCTCGTTTAAGTGGTTATTTTCTTTAGCCATATTAATACTGTGTATATCCTGTATAAAAAAAGTATGAACCTATTAGAAAAAAAAGCAAGACTTTTATCGTAAGAGGTTCACGGTTTCTTATTATCCAATCAATTAAACCAATAAAAACTCCAAAAACAGCTAAAACCCAACCAAGTAAGACAAAATCAAAAAAGTGAAAATACATAGCAGCACCAAAAGAAAAGCCTAAAGCAGAATCTTGGAGATCCTCTGTAGCACGTTTTTTAAACTGTGACCATACAGAGACTTTTGGGGATTCTACCTTCCGATTTGGAAATAATTTTTTCCAGAAACTAGACTTAGGATAGGAAATATTTTGTGAAAAATCTGGGACTTCAACAGAGAAGTTTTCTGCTTTTTTTCTAAAACTTGGAATCCAGATTATTCCATAAACTCCCCCAATAGATTTAACTGTATCTTCATCAGGTAGACATGAAAATAAGACTTTAAAAGGAAAAAATTTATTTTTTAAGGAAACAGAAGTACCAGAGTTTACTTCTCTTTCACGTATAATAATTCCTTTTTTAATTGTACAAGTGTAACAACTTCCTTTTTCATGAGCAGGTTCAAGTTGTAACTTTACTAAACCTTCGTGGAAGTTGGACTCCACTTGTAGGAAGTCACCTTGTGGAGTCTTAGCTTGGTAGCACTTCTGGTAACCTTGGGTAACAGGTCTAGATCTTTTCCACCATGTACGATATAGATCATAATCTGATTCATACAGCATGTTTAATCTATCGGATAGTTTATAAATGTGCTTAAGCTAGTTTTACTTACCCTTTTTTTTGTGACGATTGAGTCTTCTCTTTTTCTTTCTCTTGTGAGTAGCAATTTTTCTACGTTTTCTCTTTTTTCCTGAAGGCATTTTTTCACACTCCTTTTTTGTTAAAATTTATTTTAGAAACTTTTGTAGATTTTTATTTTTTTTTAATTCAGAAAGCAATTGTTTAATATCTTTTACGCTTGTTTTAGATGCTAGAAAAATCATATCGTTTTCTTCTACAATTATCATATCTTCCACACCTAAAAATACCAATTGTTTTTGAGCAGAAGAAATGTTTCCTTTGGATTTATAATGATAAACTCCCCCACCAATATGATAATTTTCATTTTCATCTCCATCTAGTACTCTTTCTAAAGCTAACCAAGAACCAACATCATCCCAAGTGAAATTTGCTTTTACCATTACAATAGAAGAACTTTTTTCTAAAATAGCTATATCTACTGGCTCTGCAGGTAACTGCTTAAAGATAGAGGCTAACTCGGTTTTTGTCTTAAACGGAAAACCTAAACGAAGTGGATTTAAAATATAGGGCGCATATTTTTCAAATTCAGAAAGGATTTTTTCTGTTCTCCAAATAAAAATACCCGGATTCCAGTAAAAATTTTTTTTCTTTATGTATTTAGTAGCTGTTTTGTAGTCGGGTTTTTCATAAAAACCTTTTACTTTGTATCCTCCCGACTTTAGAGAATTCCCAGCTAAAATATAACCATAACCTGTTTCTGGGCGTGTAGGTTGAACTCCTAAGAGAACTAAATTTCCTTCTGCACAACGAATTCCCTCCAAAATTACTTTGGCAAATTCTCTTTCTGGTTTGATAAAGGCATCTGATGATAATACTAATTGAATAGGATTTCCATACTTTTTTTGAAAATACAAACTAGCTAAAGCAATAATAGGAGCAGTGTTTTTTCCTTCAGGCTCAAGAATAAAATTTTGAGAAGGAAATTTGGGTTCAGATTTTAAAATAGCGTTTTTAAGTTCTGAATTTGTTCCAATATAAATTCTAGAAATATCTGTAATAAGTAAAGCTCTATCAATTGTTTCCCTCAGTAACGTCTTATTGGAGTAAACTTTTTGTAATTGTTTAGGGGAGGATTCCCTTGAACGAGGCCAGAATCTTTCTCCTCTGCCTCCCGCCATAATAAGTACGACTGGTTTTTCTGACAAATTTTCCCTATCAAAAAGAATCAAAGTTAGTCCAGAATTTTAAAAACCTATAAAAAAGCAATTAGAAAATAAGAACACTTTCTCAATTTCCGTCTTTTTGATCCTCTGGATGAAACTTAATTGCTTTTGCTGGAATAATGGTAGAGACTGCATGTTTATAAATGAGATGTTGTTTATTTTCGTTTTCAATGATAATAGTAAAATTATCAAAACTAGTGACCTTTCCCTTTAGTGGGACACCATTTAATAAGTAAATTGTAAGTTCAATTTTATCTTTACGAGCTGTATTTAAAATATAGTCTTGTATGTTGTTTTTTGAAGACATGTCTTGATCCATTTTTTATTTCTATAGTACTAAACCACTTTTCTGTGGAAGTTTCTACTCTAAAGAAATGATTTTTTCTACAACATAAAAAAATCAAGAATTTTTCTAAAAGTTACAGGTTTTACGAAAGGTTCTTTTTTAAACCAAGTAATTTGCTTTTTTGCATAGTTTCTATGAGCTCTAGAGAATTCTTCTAGTAGAGAGTCTTTATCTCTGAGTCCTTCTAAAAATTCTAGCACAGAAGAATATCCTAAACTTTTTAGGGCAGGACAGTCTTTTCCAAATTTTTGTGCTACAAATTTTGTTTCTTCCAATAAGCCTAACTCTAATATTTGCTTAGCTCTTTGATTGATTCTTTCGTAAAGTAAAGCTCTCGGCCAATCAATAAAAAAACCTTCTACTTCAGGATGAAATTTTTCTAAAAATCCATTTTCTTTGCTTTTAGATAATTCTGCCCAAACTTTTCCACTGAAATATATCTCTAAGGCTCTATGAATTCTGTAGCTGTCGTTAGGATGAATTTTTTGAAAAGAATAAGGGTCCTTCTCTTTTAAAAGGTTTAACTTTTCTTCTTTAGAGAGTTGATTTAAATAGGTTTGAACTTCTTCAGAAACTTCTGGGACTTGGTACATTCCATGAAGAAAAGCTTTTAAATAAAAACCTGTTCCTGCAGTTAGGATAGGAATTTTATTTTTTTCCCAGATTTGTAAAACAACTTCTTCAGCTAACTCAGAGTAAACTTTAGCATTTAGAGTTTGAGATGGTTCTAAAAAGTCTACTAGATGATGTGGAATTTGTTCTAGTTCATGTTTAGAAGGTTTTGCTGTTCCTAATTGTAAATATTTGTAAACCTGTCTAGAATCAAAAGAGACTACCTCGTACTGTTCAGCAGGAAGCTTTAAGCAAATTTGGGTCTTTCCACTACCTGTAGGTCCAGTCAAGAGAATAAGTTTTTTGGTCAGACTTCTTCCTCATCTTCAAGAATAGGCTCTTCTAGTTCTTCTCCTTCTAATTCTAGTTCTTCATCTAGTTCTTCTGGAATTTCATCTTCTGCTACTTCAAACTCTGAATACTTCTGAGAGATCCGTAACTTTTGTTTGAGTGCAGGTTTAGAGTTTTGATCTGCTCCACATTTAGGACAAATAACCTGTTCTTTGTTGAGATCGTAAAATTTTGTCCCACAATTATAACAAGTATGCTTTTTACCTAGGGGGTTGGTTTGTTCTGTTTCTTTAGAGACTAATTTTTTTTTAGTCTTTGAAGTTTTAGACTTTGAGTTTGCTTTCGAGTTAGACTTTTTTTCTGGCTTTTTCTTGTTAACCATATGAAAGAATTTACTTGTAAAAGAGCTGTTTTTTTAGCAATAAAAAAATTGTATTTTATAAAATTTATTTGTCTTAATTTGTTTTAGAATTTCTCTAGTCTAAAGAAAAGAGGGTACGATGAAAGTATTATTAAAAATTTTACTGATTAGTTTTTTGCTTTCAGGTTCTATTTTTGCAACTGACTGCGTAAAAATTTGTGAAAAATTTCTTTCTTGCACAGAAGAACTCAATCAAAGAAAGGCTACTCCTGCAGAGAAGACAAAGTTAAATGAAAATTGTGCTAAAACCTGTATGAAAAAAACAGCTCAAATCTCAGGTTGTTTTGCTAACAATTCAGGAAGTTGTCAGACTTACGCTCAGTGTATTATAAATCTAGCTCGTGTTTCTTCTAAGAAATAGTATGGAATTTTTACTTAAGTTAGAAAAGCTTCTAGAAGAAAGAAAAATAAATTTACCAGGTAATTCTTACACTGCAACTTTATTTAAACTTGGAGTTGATAGGATTTTAAAGAAAATAGCTGAAGAAAGCGGAGAGGTTTTAATTGCTGCCAAAAACGACTCTAGAGAAGAAATTATACATGAGGTAGCAGATCTAATCTTTCATTTGCAAGTTCTTTTAGTTTACAAAAATATATCTATTCAAGAAATTATTGAAAAGTTAGAATCTCGACATTCTAGTACATAGATAAAGAACTCCCCTATATAGGGGAGTAAACAACAAATTTATCTAGGCATGTCAGCTATACCACCACCATTTGTAACTTTAGAAAATCCAGCAGATTCTAAAATTTGCTTGGCTGTTGCTGAACGTCCACCGGATAGACAGTAGACTACAATTTCTCTATTTTTGTCCCCTAATTCATGAAGTCTACTTCTTAAGCTATCTAGAGGAATGTTAATAGCTTTAGGGTAGTGTCCCCCTGCATATTCGCTTGGAGTTCGCACATCTACAACTAAAGCTCCTGAATCAATTTTTGACTTTACTGTACTTTTATCACTCATATTCTTTCCTTTTGCTAAATATTGAAAAATAAACACTACTAAAAAAATACCTATTCCCAACAAAATGTATTTCATATTACTTACCTCATTTTACCAGTATTTCTTATCTAAAAAATCTGTCAAGCAATATACCATATACGGTATAGTATATTGTTTTGTACTATTCTTAGTAATTCTAGTAAATAATAACTTTTCTTAAAAATTTAAATATACCAAAAGTCAAAAAAAATCCAACTAATTTATCCTGGTCTTATAAAATAAGCTTCATTTATTTATGAAATGGGAAAATACTTTTGACAATTGGTATAATATATTAAAAAAATATTTTTTTATAAAATTGAAATAAATTATTGTTAGATAAAAAATTAGATATAATCATTCTGTAAAAACTAAACTTTATTGAGTATATTTGTATATTATAATAATTTAATATTTTATTTACTTTTGTTTGATATAAAAAATTAGGTATAAATTTTCTTTTTTTTGTAGAAAGAAGAAAAATTTCAAATTTAACATTTTGTTTTTGCATTATATAAGATGGAGGATTATTGTATGATAAGCTATTTTCATCGCAGACATGAGAAGAGAGTCGATTTAAAAGAATTTGATAGATCCACTGTCTCAACCTTACTTATCCCTAAGTACTTAGTTGAAAAGCTGGACCTAGTTATTCCCTTTGTGGAAAACTCTAAAACAAAAAGGAAATCTTATAAGTTTAAAGATGGCTTGAAAAGACTTTTAGAGAAATATAGAGGCTTGTTAGCTCGTGGGTATTTGCCGTTTCAGGGGAAGCCGAAGTTGACTTATCAGGAGGAAGGTTTGGAGTTACAGAAGTTTTGTTTTAGGCCGGATGATGCGGATTGGTATGAACTCGGGATTTTAGCGTATGGATGTGGAGTTTCCCGGTGTTGGTTGTTTAGCTTTTTAGTGGCCCTAGACTTGTCGTTAATGGGAGAATTTATAGACCGAGTAAAGGAGATATTTGGAGTTACTTCAGCCGACGTCAGTAGGCCTAGGCTTATTCAACAGATTTTTGGGAAACGACGCTACATCCATAGGATTTTACACTTTCGACTATAGGCAAAAAGCCTCAAAACAACAAAAAAGCTACTAGTTAGCCTATCAAATTTAAACCAATAGTCGTCAACCCATCTACTCCTATTGCCTCAAACTTTAAAGAATTAGTCAATATATTCTTAACTAAAGAATTAAGCTTTGGTATTTACGTTAGTTAGTTTAAAACCAAAACTTGTATTTTTCAAACAAAAATAAAATCAACTATTTATTGAGTAAATTTTAATCGATAAAATAAAGCTTTTTTAAAAAAATGACTTTCTGTAACTTAATAATAGAATGAAAATGAAAAATTGATTTAACTAAAGACCTATCTCAATCTTGTTTGAATTGTTTGAGTTGATCTGCTTTAAGCTTTCTAGAGCGAACAACACTAAGACGTTTCATTTGTATTTCATTTAACAAAGCTCGAGCTTTTAAGCCAAAAGTAGGAAGTTGAGTTTCGCTTTCTAGATTAGAAAAATAATGAGGTGATTTTAGAAAATTGCTTTTTAAATCTGGGTTTATTTGATCAAAATACATCTGTGCTTCCATGAGTCTACAAAAGCTAACTTTTGCCTCCTTGAAAAAGTTATTTATTCCTATTTTCTTTATCGATAAATCAAAAAAAAACTTGAAAAAATAAAAAAAATTTTATTTATTGAAAATATTAAAAAAAGAGCAAATAAGTAATGACAATTTTAATGGTAAATAAGACGGGTTCTCGCTATGGAAGGTATGTTGCTTATGAATATGGAGAAGACTTATTTGGCTATTTGTATTTAGAAAAAATTAAAGGAAAAGAAAAAGGAAAAATAGTCAATCGCTGGATTTTAAAAGATTTAGGAAGTTTAATTCGTACCTTAGATTTAGAATTGTATAGACGAGAGATAGAAAACTACGAAAATGTCCATATAGAAAATGGACATTGAAAAAATTTTACAAAACCAAAAAAATAAAGTTCAAAAACTCCAAAGAATACTCAAGAAAAACTTAAATAAAATTTCTATATATCGTTTTGTTTTCTTTGTTTTGTTTATATTACTGTTTATATTTGTTTATGTATATCGTGAGAAATATTTTTACTTAGCAATATTGCCTATTGCTAGTTTTATTGCTTTTATTTACCTCATTTATAAATATGAAAAGTTAAAAGATTTAGAAAACAAGATTCAGTCTTATAAAAGTCTACTCCAGAGAGATGAGTGGAGAAGTTTAAAAAATATCTCTATGCTATATAGAGAAGATCCTAGTTATCCAGAAGAACATTTTTATAAAGACTTAGATATTTTTGGAAAAAATGGACTATATACTTATTTGGATACTACAGTTACAGAAAAAGGTAGAAAAATTTTTCTACAATTGCTTTTACAAAAAGATCCTCCTTCTTTAGATTTTATTCGTGAACGACAAATAGCAATTCAAGAACTTATTGAAAAAAAGATTAGTTCTAGAAAAATTTTAAGATTATTTCATGAAATTTCTTCTAGTTCAGGGTATACAAAAATTTCTTTTTCCAAGTATCCTCCATCTTTGGAAAATTTTTGGAAAAAGCATAGGATAAAAAAAATTTTACATTATCCACTTTTGTTTTTTAGTTATTTTGCTGGTTTTTATTTGTTTTTAAATAGTAAGACTAGTCTGCTCTTTGCAATTTTAGTTTTTAACTTAGTTTTTGTATATTTTTCCAATCGTGAAACCTCAAAACTTCTAAGTTTATCTAGAAATTTTTTTAGTAAACTAGAAAATCTTGAAAGATTGTTAAAATTTATTTCTAAGCAAAATTGGAAATCTAATTTATTAAACGAAATTCATTCCTTAGAACTTCAAAAAGTAAAGAAAATTTTTCAAGATATAAAAAAAATTAATTCCAGGCTAAGCATTTTAAACTCACCTCTTTTACATTTTTTAGCAAATATATTTTTATTTTGGGACATAGGTATTTTAAAATATTTATATAAAATAGAAAAAGAAAATAAAGAAAGTTTACTTTCAGCTTTAAATGGACTAGAAAAATTAGATTCCCTGTTACCTTTTTTTAATTTTTACTGGCACAATCGAGAAGTCGAATTTCCAACTATAGATTTAGCTTTAGAAAGTATTTCTGCAAAATGGATTGGGCATCCTCTGATTTCCAACAAACTTAGAGTAAACAATCCTTTAGACTTAGTATCAAAAGGTGAGATAGTTTTAATTACTGGTTCTAACATGAGTGGAAAAACAACTTATTTACGAACCATTGGAATTAACGTCTTACTTGCTTTATGTGGAGCTCCTACTATGTCTAAGGGTTTAAGGTTACCACCTTTAAAAATCTTGACTAGTATAAGAAATGAAGATTCCCTACAAGAAGGTATTTCATTTTTTTATTCAGAAGTAAAAAAAATTGCTTATATTTTAAAGAATGCTGAAGAAAGTAAAACGTTTTCGCTTGTACTAATTGATGAAGTCTTAAAAGGAACAAATACAAAAGAAAGAGTTATTGCTACTACGGAAATTCTTAAACTCTTAAGTAAGAGGAACACTTTTAATTTTATAACAACTCATGATTTAGACTTAGCAAAAGGCAAGAAAGCAAAACAATATATACTAAAGCATTTTTCAGAACAAATTCAAGATGAAAAAATGTTTTTTGACTATAAAATTAGAAATGGGATTGTAAATTCTAGTAACGCTTTAAAAATCCTCTCCATTGAGTGTCCTAGTTTCCAGTTTAAGGTCTAAGTCTCTTTCTTTCCAAGTTTTTTTTCCACTTTTTTCAATAGGAAATTTAGCTTCTTTGTTTGGAATAGGTTCTGTAAAAAAAACATCTAGCCAAGCTAAATTTCTTGCTAAGTATTCTCGAAATCGATTTTTAGAGTCATCCTTGTAAGTTCTTAGATCTGATTCTAAGCAACTTACCTTTATCCCAAGACTTTCTGCGATGAAGGCTGCTCGGGGTTGATGAAAACTCTGAGTTACTATTATTAATTCATTTACAGAAAAAAGTACCTTTGCTCTGTGTAAACTATCATAAGTTCTAAAACCTTCGTAATCAACAAAAATATCATCTTTCTTAACTTTGTTTTTCATCATGTAAATTAGCATAGGAGTTAGTTCATTGTAATATTTTTTACCATTGTCTCCTGATAATATAATTTTTTTTACTTTTTTTTGTTTGTATAGTTTTAAGGCACATTGTAACCTATCTGTTAAAATAGCTGAGGGTTTTTTTCCATAAACTGCTGCACCAAGTACTATAGCTGCCATCTTAGGGGTAATTTGTTCGGCACTTTTACAATGTACTCTTTCGTACCTAAAATAATTTATTTCAAAATACATATCAACTACTATGCTTATTGTAAAAACTATAAAAAATAATTTAAAAAAAAATATAAAAAATTTTTTGAGTTTATCCCAAAACAGGCTTAAGTTTTTAGATTTCATGATTTTTCCCTGTTTCTTGAATAAACTTCTTCAATGTTTCTAAACATTTTATATAAAAAATTTATATCTCCTTGAGTTAAATAATTTTTTTCTAATATGGTTTTAAATCTTTTAACAGCAAGATTTTCACTTTTGTGAAATTGATTCATACCTAGAATACCAAAAATTTTTTTAGAGTATTCAAAAAAGTAATTAGTATTTACAAAGTGGAGGTTTGGTTTTTGAGTAGAGAAATTTCTTGTGGGTTGATAGATTTTTCCAAGAAGAAAGGCGACTGCGTGGGAAAGGTTCATAGACTTTTGATTACCCGGTAGACAAAAGTCTAACATAAAATCACAGAGTTCTACTGTAGATTTTTTTAAACCTAAGTCCTCTCTTCCAAAAATAATTCCATATCTCTTTTGTTGAATCTTGACAGAAAGTTCTTCAAAACTAATAAAATCTCCTCTATCTCGTCCGTGAATCATTCCTGTGCCAATTACAAATTCTAAATCTCGTCTACATTCCTCAAAGTTAGTGTAATATTGAATTTTTTCTATTTCTTGTTTGGCTCCATGAGCCATCCATTTCATTTCAAAGTTTGCTTCTAGTTGGTTCCCTAGAATTCTAAGTGGCTCTAGATTAAAGTTTGCAACAAGGCGACAAATCATGCCTACATTTCCAAAGTACTTTGGATTTTCTAGTATAATAACAGGTAAAGACAAAGTTTTTTCCTTTCTATTTGAAAATTTTATAGAAAATAAATTTGTAAACTATTTTTATAATGTCTCAAGTATACAATTGAAAGATGTCTTAAAATAAAAACAATATATGAATTAGATAAATAATTTATTTAATTTAAACTTTTATATAGTTTTTATTTTTATAAGTGTAGTAAAAACTTCATTGAGACTTTAATTTGTTTTATAATTTTTTGAATAATTTTAAGTAATTTTTATATTTCAATTAAATAACTCGAAAAAATTTTTCTTAAACTTAATAAAAAGTAAAGAATTAATTGATGTTCCTGAAAAGTAAAGTTCTACTTTTCACAATTACAAAATACAGATGGACTCAGATGGCCTGTATTTTTTACAAACGTATTAACACAGTATATAAACATAATAATTTATTTATTTTTTGTAGTGGGGTTATTTTTCTTAAAAAATTTCACCTTAGATAAGTTTTTAAAGGAGAGTCAATTTTTTACTTATCTAATATTCCCTATACTCTTTAAAAACTATAACAAAGATCCTGCTTGTTCCACAGCCTCTTTAAAAGCTTGATAGTCTTCTACTGAAACAGTAATTCCTTTTTGAGTAGGACGTAGGTTTCCTTCCTTATCTGTGTACCATATTCGAATATTGAGATTTTTCTTACCCTTATATTCAGAAACTGCAATTCTTAAAACTTCTCCTCGTAGTCTTTCAATATCTTTTATAACATTTTCAGTTTCACTCATTAGTATGTCTCCACAAATAGTTGTTTTTTGGATTCTAAGCTTTTTTCAAAAGCTTCATATTCTCCATTATCACCTAAAATTTTTTGTAGTTCACTCACTATACCTTTTTCCATACCTTTAGGTCCTCCACAAATATACATTCTAGCACCTTCAGAAAAAGATTTACGAATATTTTCAGCTAATTCTCGAACCCTATGTCCTATATACATTTTTCCCCCATCAAAAGGATTTTTCTCTTCTCTACTAATAGCTGTAATAAAATGAAAATTAGAATGCTTTTTTTGTAATTCTTCAAATTCTTCTCTTAAGACAATTTCATCAGAATAAGGTGCCCCATAAATTAAATACAACTGACCTGTAAAGTTAATTAGTTTGTGTTCTAAAAGTTCATAACTCATCCCATAAAAAGGAGCAATTCCCGTCCCTGTCGCACAAAAATAAATATCACCAGAAAAATCTTGATTTGGCAATAAAAAATTTTTTCCAGAGGGACCTGTTAAATTTACAATATCGCCTTCTTTTAAGTCACAAATGTAGTTAGAAGCTACTCCTCTATGAGTAATATTCCCTTCTGAATCATAAGTATTATCTCGCTTTACAATAAATTCAATACTATCTTCTTTCATACCCATAGAATAAGTAGGAGAAGAAATAGAATAAAGTCGAACTGAATAGTCTGTATTTTCTGAGCCTTTAGCTACTTTTTCTGGGTCTTTTCCTGGTGGGATAACCCCTGCACTTTGACCAACAACATAAGGATATTTAGAATGATCTAGTTCTAAAATAATCCTATGAATATCAGCCATACCTTCTTTTTTAGGTCGCTTACCTTTTCCTGGTTCTGGAGTTAAAGGAATGTTTTTTAATACCTTACAAGGTAGAGGGTTAGATTTTTTAAATAAATTGATTTTAGGTTCACGCACAAGTTTCATATTTTAGTTCCTTAAACCAAATTAAAAACATTTTATAGACTGAAAAGTTTTTTCTAAGTTACCTATAAGAATTTCCATGAAATTCTAACAACAAAAAACTTGAATCATCTGAAAGAACTTGATTAGCTGTAATTTTTTTCCATTCTTCTAAGAACTCTTCAAAAGAAGAATCCAAACTACTTCTTTGAGTTTTTAAAAAAATTTCATACAAACCATTGGAGCCTAAGGGTTTTCCTTGTAAAGTGAATACTTCTGTTAAACCATCAGTGTATAAAAGTAAACGATCTCCAACTTCTATTTTTGTTTCTTTTTGTTCAAATTTTACATTATCTTTAGAAATTCCAAGTAACATTCCTCTGGTAGAAAGTATTTTAGCCTTACCTAACTTAGTTCTAAATAAGAAGGCAGGGCGGTGTCCTGCTGAGCTATACTTTAAGTTACCATCTGGAGTTAAACTAATTAAAAAGACAGTGAGATATTTATAAGAATTTAAAACAGAAGTAATTTGTGCATTCATTTCTAAAAGAACAGTTTCTGGATCTAAAAAATTTCCTTTTTGAAGTACGTTACGAAAAGAAAGCTTATATAAAGCAACAAGCAAAGCTGCAGAAATCCCATGTCCTGATACATCTGCCATAAATATATAAACTGACCCATCACTTCGCTCTATTATATCAAAAAAGTCTCCTCCAATTTGTAAAAAATTTTCTTGAAAAAATCGAAATTCTACTAAAGAGTGGGAAGTATTTTGATTTGGAGAGAGAGATTTTAAAAGTTCTAGACTTAGTTTTAACTCTTCTTGAAATATTGCGTCTCGAGTTTCTAATTCATTTAAGGTTTGACTGAGTTTTAACGTTCTTTCAGTTACTTTTAATTCTAAATCTAAATTAATTTGTTTTAAAAGCTTACGGCTTTTTTCTATTTGATGAGCAAAAAAGAAAGAGAGTATAAATATTTGTAAAATGATAGAAATTTTTAGATTTTGATCAATAAAATATTTATCAGGTAAAATGTGGTAGCCTATAAAAAAATTTATTAGTGAAGTAAATATTAAGAATAAAAAATTTATTAAAAACCATAAACTATTTATTTCCCTTAAGATTATAAAGTATATTAAAATAAAAAATAAACTTAGTCCAATAATTATTCCAAAAAAATACAATAACCATCCTGAGGTTTCTAAGGGAAAAAACGCACTAATTATAAAATGTACTAAACTCAATCTAACTAAGAAGTTTATAAATTTTTTATTTTTTTCTTGAATAGAATCAAAAATAATTTCTTGGAACATAAGTAAAAAAAATACTATACTTAAACTACCTAAGGTTTTTTTTAAGAAAACAAATAATGAATTTGTAAAATATAATTTATTTATATTATCTAAAAAAACTAAACAAATTAAAAAAACTATATAATATAAAATTCCATAATGTCTAATAGCATAGAAACTTGTAAGAGAATATAGAATTGCTAAGAATAAAATCCCATAAAAAAATCCATTAAATAAAAATTTTTTTTCTTTTATTTTATAAAAATTGACTTCATCTAAAACCCAAACTTGGAAATAGATTGGCAGTTGATACTTTAGTTCAACATATAAAAAAATTTTACCTTCTGTATTTAGTTCTGGCATCACAAAAACTAAATCAGGAAAAAAAAACTTTTCAAAAGAGCTTTCTTGACTAAGAAAAGTTTTATATATAATTTTATTAGAAGATGTTTCTACAAAGTATAAGTTAATTTTTTCAAATTGCGCATATTTAAAATATACATAATTTTTCTCTAGATCTTTTTTTAGACTTATAGGAATTTGAAGCCAAACTACTTTAGATTGAAAACCTAAATTTACTATCTCACTTTTATTTTTTTGAAATAAAGCTTGAAAATTTTCATCGAGTATTTCTTGGATGTTAAAATTTTCATCCGTAACTAACCAAGATAATTCTTTTGTTAAATTTCTAGAACCTATATCTTTATGGACTTGTATTTCTTCTGATCTGAGAGAGAAGACAAAAAAACAAATTAACAAAAAGAACTTCATAAACACTTATCAAAAAATTTTTTAATAAGTATAATACTTTCTTTTGCTATGATTATAAAGCAATAAAAAATTTCATTTTGTTAAAAGCCAGAGAATTAAAGATAAAATTAGACTAATTAAAATAGAAGAAACAATAGGAAAATGGAAAGAAAAGTTTTCTCTCTTTATGGAAATGTCCCCTGGAAGATTTCCTAAAGGAAAAAAACCTAGAAACTGCCCTAATAAACCTAGGGCTAAAAACACAATTCCAAGGACAATAAAAAGTTTACTAATTTCCAACTCAATCTCCTATGTCATAGGGTTGAAAGAGAGGTTGGCTTAAATTTAAGGACTTATCTAGCATATCTTGTAAATCTTTTCTTAGACGTGTTAACAAACTTTGAATAGTTTCTTTTTTAGCTTTTTTGTAAGATGAATAAAATTCAGAAAGTTTGTATGGAGCTGCAAAAGAAACATAAGCTTTTCGAGGTAAGTGAGAAGGAGCCCCACCTAAAGCCCGAGGTGTCTCTCCAAATACATAGGATTCATATCGAGCAAGCCACTCATAAAACCTCTCTGGAGTAGGTCTTGAAAGTAAATAATCTCTTTTTATAACTATGAAGTCAAAAGCTTTAACAGCTTCTCTTTTACACCATTCTAGTTCCTCTTTTGTAAGTTTAGGCAATTTAGGATCGGGGTAGTTTATAGCAATCATCTCAATATAAGCAAACAAGAGACGTAGTTTATGAATAGCATCAGCCCCATAGTCGTAATTAGTAGGCTTGAGCTTGTCTGCTAGTCGATCTAAAATTTCATGTCGAACTCTTACTATTCTGTAATCAAAATCATGAGACTCTGCATCTTTAATTTTATACTCTTCTTCTGCCTCTAAGAGCATATACTTTCCTACAGTCATGAATCTACGCAAAATATTCTTATTTCCTGGATTGATAGAATATTTTTTTTCTAGTCTTTTTAAAGATTTATCTAAGTCGAAGAGGATTTCATCACGGCTAGCATCTACAATGTATTTAATGAAAGCAGGTAAAATAGTTATATCAGCATCAGGGTCTACCTTTTTTGCATCTTCTAATGCCCAGAAACTCAAGGCAGCAATCCCCTCTTGAAAAGGC
>Ga0308414_1001192_pt1 | contig 16927 bp, 13 predicted proteins | sample HotsprSampleOS50_FD_205667 | JGI IMG/M metagenome (GOLD analysis project Ga0308414, IMG submission 205667) | Hot spring phototrophic mat microbial communities from Octopus Spring, Yellowstone National Park, Wyoming, United States - 20090730_OS50 ...
TCGATGCGGGTGTCGGTGTCGGCATTCCGCAGGAAATTGTCATACAAAGCATCGACCTCCCGATGCGGACTACGGGAGAGATTGATACAGAGGCATTAAAAACATATGTTGCGGAGGGAGCAAAAACGAATAGAGATTCTTGGGTCAGCATTGGTGCGGGTGCGATGTTCCCCCGCGCTCAACCCATAGGCCCGACCTTGGAAAACTTGCCGCGAGCGAACACTACCCATATCAATCGAGATCAATTAGCAGACATGCTGCGCTTCGTAGGCAATCAGGCCGATTTTAATACGCTATCCAGTCTGGAAAACAAAAAACCGCATGAATTAATCAACGTGTACAACGAGGTTATAACTAGGCAACCAGAACTGGGTGCTGCACGTATACGCCTGTCACAACAGGAAATGGATCGAATAAATGGTCTAATGCAGCGCGTGCAGTCGCAGGCGGCCGCGCAGGCCAAGGCTGCGCCTGAACCCATACGCGGGGCGTTTGATCCTGACAAGACAGATCCAATTATAGCCAAGGTGATGAAAGAACTTGAAAGTTTTCCAAATAAAAACGACCCGCAAGCCGTGAGAGATCACTTCGCGGGTAAAGTAAAAGCGCTGCAAAATGATATTCAGAACGAGCTTAAGAATAATCCAAAGCAAGTGCCTTATAATAAGCTGGCAGAGATTGTACTATATCAGCAGCTGGCCACATTCAAAGATAATAAAGTCCCGAATAAAAACAGTCTGCAAGCGGCTTTAGATACGAATGACGATAAGTATATAAGCGCAAATGAATGGCGTATCGCATACAACAACGTCAGACGCTCCCTTGGCTTGCCGGAGTTGACGCATCCGGATCTTTGGACATGGTTTACTGAGTTTTTTGGTGATTTACCGACGATCCAAAAGGTTGCATTAGTTGTTGGGGTGCCTTTGTCATTAATTGGACTTGTGGGCACATTAATAAGCGGTCCGGACATAATGAGCCTGCTTGTATTTGGGCTGGGACTGGCAGGCATCATATGGCCGCTATATGCGTCCGGAACGTTGTCGCAGGTGATTGATTACCTGGCAGGAGGCGGCCAGCAAACGCAAGCTGGCTAATTGATCGTTTATTACAGTAACAAACCCTCATATTTAGGAGCAGATCATGAACATGAATGAATGTGTGAAGCGACTGGCGATTTTGTACATGGTAAAATCCGGGCGCATAGCAAAATCTGCGCAGGGCAAGACTAAGCTATTGTCAGATCTGTGGCGCAGATTTACTGGGCGGGCACAATACGTGCGCCCAGGCATGGCGAAGATAGAAGGCGCGATCGAACAAGCGGCTCCTTACCTGCGTCATGAGTTTACAACAGCATACCGCAAGGCAGTGGAGGAGTCGATTGATGCCGTGCTGGCGCGAGAAAATGTCCCACCCCGGGTGCGGAAGTTGGTGCTGGAAGCCGCTAGAGATGAGTTTAATAACGCGCGATTAAGTGAAGGCCGCTCTATTATGGAAGCAACTGATGCTGCGCAGAAAGCTGCGCAAAAAACATATAATCTATTGGTTAAGAACCGTAATATAGATCTTATAAATATACCGTTTCGCAGTCCAGACATGGACATGATAATATCGCAACATTATGGTCCTTTGCAAAAAATACTGCGGGATCTAGGAGATCTGGATGAGTACCCCTATGTCTCCTCTGAAATCATGGGACACCTTGCGGAAGTGGGAGGTGGACCTCGCCGCGCTAAACTAGAACTTGCGGGGGAAATAGAAGAAGCGCTGGCAGCTCAGAGGCCGATGAGTGATATTGCAAGAACTGCCGCGGGGCGCGCGCTTCAAATAGGCGGCGCCGGGCTGGGCGCATATGAAATTGGCAGGCGCGTTGTGGGCGCCGGTTCTAGCAACAAGCAGCCATCATCGCCGCAGGGCGTGCCCGCGCAGCCACAGAATGTCGGCGCCAGACAGGCTGCGCCAGCCAGCGAGCTGTTTGATTATGGCGCCAGACTATTAGATGCGAAGTAGGGTTTTTATTAACTATGTGGCAGACCAGTACGATAGCGCGATTGTGTAATGCTGCACTGGCTGTCAAGATGGCGCAGCGCGGCGATGCTGCGTTAAACAAAACACCTGCAGATCAGCCTACGCAGCAGCCACAGGCGCAGCGGCCGGCAGGTCCGGTTACATACCAGTCTCCAGTCGCGCAAGTATATGGTCCGCAACAGCCGCAGCATTTGCACACGGACGCGGCTTCATTACGACAACCGGCGCAGACTGCAGCCGCGCCTGTGCCGCAACTACTGCCGACCAATGCTGCGCAAGACGTTGTATATATTAGACATGGCGGTAAACCTCAGCGGGCGCTCATACTGCCTCCAGCCTGGCAAACGCACACGTCTGATCAGGATGTATCTGCGTTGCCGAGCGATGTCGGCGTGTATGAATTCCCAAGAGGTCGTGCGCCGCGGGACATTCTGCACGGCGCAGACCAAGGCATGTCTACCGCGCCGGCTAACGATAAGGAATACCAGGCGTATCGTCGCATAGATGAACTTGCTAGTGATCCGTTCGCGCGGCGACGAGAAGAGTACGATAAAAATCGCAAAATGTGGGAGCAGCTTTACTACCGCGGCGCCGCCGGAAATGTGCCGAAGTGGTCAGGCGACCCATATAGCCGTCCGATGGTTTATAGCGCAATCTGGCCGGAAACGGCGCAGCCGGCCGAAGATTATACCGTCGGCGAAATGTTAAATGCTATTAGAGACTACGACTGGTACGAGTGGGGTCCGTTCATGTATGCGTATTCGCGCCGCGACGGGAAGCTGGTAGATAATGCAGAAACGCGCAGACTTGCTGTGATGATGGCGCCCTTAATCGCACTCAGCAACCGGCGCGGACCATTTACGCTTGCAAGTGCTGATAGAGCGGGTGCTTCGCACGGCAAAGAACTGTATGGGGCATTAGCCGCCATGGCGGGTAATTTGAAGTTTGATAACAATCTGCTGAGTACGCTTTGGGCGGTTTCAGATGCAAGACCCAACAGCGATCCGTATGAACTTATTGCCAAGCACGGTGCTGATAGCGTAATTAACACATTTTTAGATGCGCATACGACTGAGTGGGATGTGATTGAAGGATGGCTATACCCGGTTGTGCCGGTCGATAATAACAAAAAGCAATACAGGTTAGTAACCGATAGGTTAGTAACCGGTACGCGTGTCAGTGAACTAGTATCCACTGTCAATTCATTACCAGCGTATTACGCGTTTGGCGTGATACGTCCGCACGAAAAAGCGCGCGATAAGTACACAAGGGTCGCACCATATTTGAGTGCGGCGGCCGAGGAACAGATCGATAAGGCTGTATCTCGCAACGTACTGCCTAGCCGGCTTTCACGCGATCTGTTCGGCGTGCCTTCGCGCGATACGTTAGGCGGTAAAGATGAACAGCGCGGCGGAAGTTGGCGTTCGATCATCGCTCTTTCGGGCGACGCCCACAGTTATGTAAGGGTTAATAAGCTGTTATTTGCCCAGGAATGTATGTGGGAAATATATAAAGCAGGGCAGCTGAGCGGTAAAGATGCCACGTACTCTGTTGAAGGTATTGTGAACCTTGACAAGGAGCGCGGCGGAGGATGGCTGTCGAAGTTTAATGAAGAGGTTCGAGACGTCAAATGGGCATACGAGCCATTTATGCGCTTGTATCTCCCCGTATCCGGTCATTTTAATATTGTCGATGAGAATGGGAGAGTTGTTAAAGTTGCCGTTGACGACGTTGTTGATATTAACAAAGCCGACGCAGTATATCGCAAAGCTGCGTTAGAGCACACCGCTATGTTGAACCGTTTTCCTGCTAACGTGCGCGAGTTTATAGTGAGCAATCCGCGCGATCCGAACTATGTGCCAGTCAATGTTGATACTTTCTCGAAAAAATATCTAACAAACGCTGAAAACAAAGATGCCAAATACAGAGTTCGTGAATCCGATACTAAATATTTTGTAACGCGGTCGATTGATTACTTTAGCATGGATCCGAGAACACAAGCGTTTGCGCTGAGTAAGACAGTAGATGATTTCGTTTCATTTTGTGCATTAATGCCGCGAGAATTGCGCATCAGATGGTATGTGGACGTTGCATTGGCGTCGAACTTTTTCTGGACCTACAAGGACGGGAAATGGATTCCGTCCTACCCTCGATCGGGAATTAATCTGCCCGGCGAGGGAAGACTGTCGCAAGAGGAGGCGGACGCTCGTGTTGAAGAGTTGAAAAGGTTGCAAGACATCGTAATACGCAGGATGAATGAGGCGCCTTTGCCAGTTCAGCGTATGATGGTCGCTGCAGCACCATCAATAGTTATGGCGTCGTACCAAGGACAATTGTCCGAAGCCTACGATGAGCAGCGAGAAAACGCATTTGAGGCTGCCATGCTGATCACTGACATGGTTCTGGTTATACTCACATCCCCGTCGAAGACGCTTTCCTCGCTTCCGGCGGGACTGGCTTTCGGCTATTTCGTAGATCCGCACAGGGTAGTCAAGTGGGTGTCCGCGCTAATAGGCGAGGACCTAAAATCGGATATCGGCCGCGCGGCGGTGCCCGCATTTAGCACCCCTGTAGTGCAAAATTATCCGGCTTTTGAAGCTTTGAGTCGGCATGTGCCGTATGAAATGATTCGTCAACGCAACTACAACCCGTCTATGCTTAGGGAGTAACTTGACATGAATGATCCGATACTGCGATTAGTGGTTTTACATATGGTAAAGTCGGGGCATATATCGAAATCTGCGATATCGTGGCGGAGTATTGGAAGAGGCGTAGGTAAGATTAAAGATGTTCTGACCGGGGTCGACGCTCGTTTATCGAAAGTAGTGCCAGAATTAGAGGACATTCTTACTAGGGCTACTGTTCCCGAAGGAACCGCCAAAGTGTTGGAGCCGCATTTAGACGAACTGGCCAAGGCACTGGGCAGGCATGATATGAAACTGGAAGGCAAGCTCGCCGATGACGTTATTAGTTTGCTTGCCGAACGTGCCGGAGTAGAAGCGCCGAAGAGAGTAAAATTATCTCCAGCAGCAATAGATGAATTACGTCGGCAGATACCTATGAGTGAAAAGGCAACTAATTTAGGCAGTAACTTAGCTAAGGTGACTGCGGGCGCTGCAGGCCTCGCCGGTACGGGGTTGTTGGCCGCGGAAGCATATCAATATTTGACGGACAGAGGCAGTAAAAGTGTTGCGCCTTCTAAGGATACTTATTCAAAACAATTGACAGTCCCACGGCCGGCAACAGAACAACCGTCGACTGAGACAGTGACGCCGCCCGCGCGGCCAGGACTTTCGCATCGCACATTTACGGTTGGCGGCGCAGATGCGCGACCGGCCAGCGAAGGCCCCGGCTTTGCGGGCGAGTTTCAGGATGCGCCGCCGTGGCAGTGATGGGAGGTGGTATTACCATGATGACTAACAGTAGTGATATTATATACCGCGTTAAGCGCGGACAGATTGATTCGGGCATCAAGCCACGACCGGACAGTCCGGCGGGCGCCAGCGTTGCAGCTGATGCGTCGGGCGCGCGGCCGGGCGGTGACACAAAATCAGCACCAACAAGTACCAAGCCGTCGCCCCCCGCAGGCCCGACATCTGCCGGCACGAAAGCCCAAGATTCGCCCGCAAGCGCGACAAACGTTGACAAAAATCTTGCCCAGCCGCCGTCGGCTGTTGGTGTGCCGCAGAAGGAGCCGGCGGTAGTCATGCCGAAGCCTGCCGCGCCTGCGGAAATCAGATATCCTCTAGCGCACGCGGATGTAGTCAATATCATGAGCGATATACAGAGTAAAATGAACTCTGTAATCGGAAGTAGTCCTAACAAATTTAAGCAATCCCCATCAGCAGTCCTTGATGAAGTTTATAATCGCTACAAGCAGGAGTTCGATTCGGCTAAAGATCCTGCAGATCAAGCTCGTGCGGCGTTTGCGATGGCGTCAATCAACATTGCGAGGAATTATCAACAGTCTGGAGTGCTTCCTGATTTTCACAAGCTGATGTTGGCACTAGATACAAACGACGATAAATACTTGGATATGGCAGAGATTCGCGCGATTTATAATAACGTTGCGTCGCAGACGCCCGGAATGCCTAAACTGCTGCGTCCTGAGGGATTCGGCGCCTGGTTTGCCGACTTCATGGATCAGCTTAATACTACGCAAAAGGTTTTGTTGGCAGTAGGTGTGCCGTTGGGCGCAATAGGGTTATTGAGCGCGTTAATACGGGGACCCGACGCCGGAAATATCATCATGGGAATAGGCGGCATTGGTGCAACAATAGCAGCGTTTACGGCGGCCGGTCTAATGCCTGGATCGCGAACATTTAATATTAGTCAATTACCATCGGCCGGATCCGACTATGTGTCGCAAGTGATTGATAAAAGACTAGCAGAGGCAATACATTTGCTCAGATCCACAGCCACGGACAATGACCTTAAAAACCTTAAGTACTGGTTCGGTCTGAATATACCCAAAAAGCATCTTCGTTATATAACCGACACCGATGTAAAGCAAGCAACCAAGCTGTGGCAGAGTATAGACGACGGAGTAACTCTGTCAAAAATGTTCGGAACTACTAAGGTGGATCTCTACAATGCTGTAAGGGCTATTAATAACATGGATTACGTCAGTCCGTCTGATGTAATTACGCTCAGCAAAGCGCTAGAGGGGCTATGTTATGTCGCCAATAAAAGCAAAGATAAAAACATTAAGCAATATATTGGACATTACGGATTGCAGCCTCTTGTACCGCAGATAAAGGACCATATGGAACTGATGGAGGAAATGGAATCGTATCTGTCGGATGCGGGCAACAACCCGGCCAATGCTATTACACAGTTTGCGCGCGATTACGGAATTCCGGCAAGTCGTATATTAAACGATGCTGCTGCAGCACTGAGAGATCGGATTCCGCCTAAATAACAGTAATGAACTATCTCGATACAATCAATTTCGGCATAAAAGAACTGCTGGCCGATCCGGACGAATTCGTGAACAAGTACAGCCCGGTAAAAGCCAGGTTGTACTTGGATAGCGATATCGATATCGGCGTAGAGCGATTAGTGCGCAGTATTATTGCATCAATCGCAGCAAATTCGGCACAGCATTTGTCGTTTAGCAGCAGTCCGAAGTTAATACGTATTGTGTATGGCAACGATGTTGGGCTGGAGATGATCGTTGCAGCAGCTAACTATAGGCTAAACCGCATCTATGAGGACGCTAGTAGCAGTCCTCCTGAGCTGACAGCGTTGATGTGGGAAAAGTTTACACCGGAGCGGCGGCTTGTAACACTGTTGGGCGTACCGTATCGACTGTATGCACAGCTTTGTGAATATATGTCGCCAACGAGAGCCGCCGCGTTGTTATTTCTTATATTTGAAAGGCTTAAGGACCACTTTATGCGTGTTGCGGAGGTTAACAAATGAAATCAGGAGTTATTAAAAACATCTTTGCGGATCGCGGCTTTGGATTTATTTCACCCGATGGTGGCGGCTGCGATGTATTTTTCCACGTAAGCGTATACGTGGGCAGCGTTCCGTTCGCTGCGCTTCAGAAAGGCTATCGCGTGCAATATGCGGACGAAGTAAGAGACTGTCGCGTGCGTGCGAAGTTAGTACAGTATCAGGGAAATGAACAATCAAGTAGCAACAGCAGTTAGTTAATATTAACAAACGAGGGATGCAGCTATGTTAAACGAGACTGAACGGCAGTGGGTGCAGGCGATCGTTCGCGCTGCTGTTGAAGAGGTCATCCATCAAACATATAAAGACACCAACAGCAAGATTGAAAAGCACGTCGACACATGTCCGCATGCAATGCGCAGCAGAGCTGTAGCAGCCGGGATACTTGTGGGCGTTGGCTTGTTCGCGACCAACGGCGCAATAACCCTTATTAAAACCCTGATCACGTTGCTGAACGGCGCTCCGCTATGAAGCTGATTAAGATAGCACAGCAGCCTGGCGGCATACCGATTCCTCCAATACTTCTGCAGCACCTTGAGTTGTTCTTCCGCAATAAAATGCGGGAGGCGGGGTGGGTGCCGCGGGCTGCTGACAAGCAGCTGGACGATCATAAACGGCGGATAATAGCTTCGGGCCGCTATAATACGCTATTTTCATTATGGCAAGAGTTAGATCAGGAGCGCGCTGTACAGGAACTTCTGCAGTTATTCGTGGCTGGCGGAATTAAAGATAAAGACGTACCCGCGATTGTATCATCTCTACTATCAATGGCCTACCTAATTGTGCCTGACGCGGTAGGCCAGCTTCTCTATCCGTACGGCTCGGCACGAAATATGATGGTATCGATAACGACGGCCATCGCAACAAGCCGTTATGATTTGTCCGTCGAACATGCGGCGGACCTGGCTGAACAGATAGGCATCGCCATACGCGTGAAATACTTTAACGACAAGTTGATGAAAGACACCAACGCGCGCATCCGCGCCACTGGTGGTATGTCGATGGATCAGATTGGCGATGCCTACTTGGCGCTAGTCATGAGAGGCGCAATACACCCATCGATGCCGGTAGAAAAGCAGATGGCAATGCTTGATAAGTTCCTGCCGGCAATAAACGCGGTAGCTGCACTAAGGGATGTACAGGGGAAAGAAACCAGTATAACAGATGCAGTTGATCTCGCCTTGCAGATGAACGCGCAGCTCGGGTGGAACATGCCCGATCGCGATACGCTGGCGAAGATGGTATACACATTGAAGGCGATCCACGATTACAGGGCACAGACTGGACTGCGCGGTGGTATGCCCGGCGCACTGGCGCATGATGAGGCAATGAAACAGTTTGCTAATTTCTTGCAGCAAGCTGAAAGGTCTATCGGAGCCAGGCGGCTAGGATCGGTTGTGCAGGCATATCATGACGGGAAGCTCGTCCCGGGCACATTAGCATACAGAATTGCCGAACGTGCGTTATATGGACTTGCGCCAGTAGACAATTTAGCAGAAGCACAATATCTGCTTACATATAACGGGACGGCAGAACTTTTGCGACAAGGCGGCGTTCCGAATAATCTAGTAAACTTATATCTACATCCGGCTGTCGGAAGCGGAATGCTGACGCCAACGGTGGTAATGGCTGCACAGCAAATGCAGTATTGGGAATTAGAGTATTATACACGCAAGAAGTACGACGCGTTGATGGCCGCATACGGGCATCCGACGGGGGAAACGCGAGAACTGATCGAAAAGATTGCCAGGGGACAAGTGGCAGCCATGTTTGGACTAACTCCGCCGCAGGTCGAGCAGATACTTAGGCCGCCGCCGGTACCACAAATAAAAGAACGTGTCGAGGCGATGATGGAACAACCGCCACGTTATCCGCAGCCAGCAGTTTCGCGCATAGCAGAAGCATTAAGATATGCTAAAGATAGTAAGGATATTAAAGATGCGCTGATAAAGTTCATCGGAATGTTCTTTGGTTACTTACCAGCTAAAAAAGAAGAGCAGCCGACCGAACGCGGCCAGGCACCAGAGTCGCCGGCGCCGGCGGCCCCGCCTGCGGCGGGCGAGCAGCCGCAGACTCCGCCAGGAGAGGGCGCAGCGTTCGACCTAGTGCGCCCGTCGCAAGGCAGTCCGGCAGTATTAACGCCAGTAGCGGCGCCAACCGTCGCGCCGCCAAAACCACAGCAAAATGACCGATCTTAGGTAAACCAGGGCACTATGCCTAGAATTTTAGGAATACCGAATCGTGAGTATTACGGAGATATTTCCAAACTCCGCCCTGGTGATATTGTAGATTTGATAGTTCAGGAACATAAAGCTGAACGAGCAGGCAAGCATTATGATATACGTATCGGCAGTCCAAAAACGAATCTGCTCTCCTGGTCATCTCGCAAATGGCTGCCAGAGCCCGGCGAAAAGCGGATGATAATCCGCCAGCCGCTTCATACTTATGAATATGGCGGGTTCGAGGGAGAGATTCCTAGCGGATATGGAAAAGGAACGGTCAGAAAGGCATTAAGCGGCAAGATAGTCATTACTGACGTATCACCAGAAAGAATTATATTTGCCACCGCCGATGAGCGGTATCCTGAACGTTTTGCGCTGATCGCCGGTCCTGGTAAGCGCTGGTTCTTGGCAAACATAACACCAACTGAATATCCAGAATACGAGAAACCGAAGTTTGTATCGGTCCCGGCGTCTGCTGTCGATCATTTTATTGAGAAAATGCGCGAGGGAGATACATTGCAGGAGAAAATCGACGGCGCGCATGGACTGATTAAACTGCTTGATAGAAGCGTTGACGTACTAAGCTATCGCAAAAGTGTAACTGGTCGTCCAATTGTGCATACAGAGCGAGTATTCCGCGGTGTCAGGCCACAGGTAGATGTTCCCGCTGGCTTGCGACAATCGCTGCTGGCTGGCGAAATCTACGGTGTTAGCGGAGAAAAGGCCATCCCTCCGCAACAGTTAGGAGGTATATTGAACTCCGCAATAATGCGGGCAATGGAGAGCCAGCGCAAGGGAGATGTGCGGCTGCGTGTTGCGCTGTTCGATATTGCTAAATTAGGAAAGAAGGATTTGCGCGATCTGCCATATCAGGAGCGTATGCGCATATTGCGCGAAACTATACTTCCGCTATTGCCAAAGGATGTATTTGAAACGGTAGTTGAGGCCAAAACGCCCGAAGAAGCGAAGCAGCTATGGCAGAAGATTCGTGAAGGCAAATATCCGCGGACTGAGGAAGGTGTAATAATGCGGCCCGCGGAAGGCAAGCCGATGAAAGCCAAATTGATGGAGGAAGAAGAAGTATATATTCGTCGCATATTTCCCGGCGAAGGTAAATATTCTGGAAATGCCGCCGGCGGATTTGAGTATTCGCTGACGCCGGATGGAAAAATAGTAGGTAGAGTTGGTACAGGTTTTTCTGATGAAATGCGGCGGATGATGTGGGAACGACAAAATGAAATGATCGGGCGCGTCGCCCGGATTAAATATCAAGGCAAACCATTCGAGTCCGGCGCTCGTCGTATGCCAGTATTTATAGCGTTACATGAAGGAGTTTAGCCATGCAACGTGCAAAGTGCTTTAAATTCAAAACTATAGAGTTCTGGCCCGAGAACGGCCGCGTTATGGTGCTAGACACTCGCAGGATTGATACTGCCAGCAGTCCGTTTGAGGCCATCCGAAGCCTGCGTCCTAAAGAATTCATGAAGCGGGCGCTGGCTGTATATGCTTTAAGCCAGGAACAGCCGCCATCTGAGCGGTTTTTGGCACGCAAGCTGGTTGACGAAGCGGAGATTGTTGTCAGACAGGCCTTGGATAACGGCGATATTGGTGATCCAGAAGTGTTCGAGTGGCATGTGCGCAATCAAATGCGAAAGTCGTCTATTCTGGTCCCGCGCGAGGCTGAACTGGTTGTGCCTGTCAGCCACAAGCCGCGCGTGACGTTAAAACGCGAACCTTCTGATAAAATACTATTAGACGGGTATACAATTATTGAACAGGATCAAATATCCGTTGGAGGCAGCAATGACACACAGACAACAGGAGCTTCTGGTGAAGTGCGCGTGTCGCCAGATAGTGGCGATAACAAAGGCAGCAAGAACACTGGGAGTTCCGCCTGATACGCTATTGCAATATCAGCTGATAAAAAGCGCGCAGAAGGGCCGCGCACTAGCCTTAGCAGGAAAAGCGCTTTCGCGCGCGGGCGCTGGTGCGTTGGAGTTGCTTAAGACCGTCGGCACGGGCGCCGCAGGGTTTTTTGGCGGTATGCTAGGTGCTAAATCGGTTGCATACGGCGTTGGTGATACGTTTCGCAACCTGGCTATACTGCTGAGTGTAGGAGTTCCTACCGCCTCTGCGCTATTGCTGGCTTATTTGCTGACTAGGAATAGAGCTAAAGATCAGGCCGAAATCAGGCAGATGCTGATCAATGAACTGGCGGAGGAAAGCAGACGTCGCGGTAGACTGGAACTTGCACAAACTATGTCTGCACAGGAAAAGGCGCAGGCGCGCAAGAAAAAGAAAATGCGGGCGCCGATAGAAAGTACGGGAACTACAGTATCGCAGCCGCAGCCGGAAGACGAATATATGCCGACTGCTGAATCTAATGGACGTCCCGCAAGTCTAACACCTGCTAACGAGTTATTGTGGCGGTAAGTTTATGGATATGTTGCGTCCTATAACCAAGTTCTTCGGAGAACAATCTACTCATCATCGCGGTACGTTGTTATGGCCTGGAATACATGGCCTACCATTTCGGTCGCTTGATGGAACAGTGCCGGTTATAGGCAAGGACAATATTAATAGGGTATATTATGCGGGCGACGCCTGCCATGCTGTGTTTGATCTATCGGATGACGAGCAGGCGCAAATGTATTGCTGGGTACGTGATAGGATACGAAATGGCTGGTTTATTCTGGACTACATAGAGCGCCACTGGGATCCTGATAAACGCAACATGGTGATCTACATGGAGTGGACGCAACCATATACACAGATGTATAAGCAGGAGTAAGCAATGGTATCTTCAGAAGCGCTAGCACGTGCTATAACAGCTCTTGGATTACTAGCTGTCGGCGGCGGCAGCTTAGCAGGCTACATGTCATATAGAAAATGGTTAGAAGAACGACGAGCGATTGAGGAGGCCAAAAAACGTCGAGAAGCAGGCGAGACTGATTATTTAGCGCTCACGTCTGATATGGATGAAGATGAGGACACAGCACGCGTAACAGAGCGCACGGTTAAAAAATCGTCGGTAGTTTATCCTACATACGACGAGCTGCTGCCGTGGGAAAAGCCGCTGGCTGCCGCATTCAAGCGTAGTGGTGTGCCTTATGGTGCTGCGTTAGTTTTGGGAGTACCAGCTGCCGTAATTATAACATTAGCCACAGAGAGACTGGTTGCTAATATGCTAAAGAACCGCAAAAAGAGGCAGCTGGAAGAAGAGGGATTAGAGAAAAAGGCGATCAGTATCTCGGATATTCCAATTATCGGTCCGGGACTTGCGCGCGGCGCCGAATCCATTGCTGGTGTGCTACTGGGTCTTGCACTGCTAAGCGGCGGTACGGCGTTCGCACTTGGTTATCCATATTTTGCGCACAAGCATAATATCGATGTCAATACGGCTCTACAGCGCGGTAAATTATTGGCAGCAGCTGGCACAGCTGCACCAGTTATGGTGTCGGCAGAAGATATTGAAGAAGAGCGCAGGGCCAGAAAGCCCAGACGAAAAAATTAGTTAATATTAACTAATCTTGCCGATGAAACCGCTCGGCGATATTCAGCAACTCCGCGAAGACATATTTGAGCGCGCACGTCAAAGCGTGTTGGCTGTGCCGGAAGTGTCGCAGGCGGATTATAAAATCTCAATCTCGGACGTAGATTATATTGATCCGCCGGACTTTACGCCGGATGATATAGCCGACGCAATAATGAACCGTCGCACGCTCGGGCGGCGACTGCGCGGCACAGTGCGATTCATAAGCCCTTCCGGCGAAATTGCCAAGAAAACCGTATTGGCAACAGTACCTACCGTTACTGATTGGGGAACATTTATTATCGATGGTGTAGAGTATTCTGTCCTCAATCAGCAACGACTGCGCAATGGAATATATGTACGCCGCAAACAATCTGGCGAGCCAGAAGCGTATGTAAACTTGGCTGCAGGTCGCACTCATCGTTATGTTTATAATCCTGATACCGGCATATTTACCATTGCCATCGGTCAGCGGAATATTCCGCTTTATCCTGTACTGAAAGCCCTAGGCGTCGAAGACAAGGTGCTTAAGAACGTCTGGGGGCCTGATGTGCTGGCCAAAAACCAAGCCGCAGATGATCCTAAGGCCGTAGAAACGTTCGCAAAACAGCTCGGCGCGCCGAACGCTGAAGCTTTGCGAACGCATCTTGTCGGCATGAGTCTCGATCCGAATGTTGTTCAGCGCAATCTGGGAATAAAAACGGACGCGCTAACGCCGGATGTGCTTGTGGCCGCAACTGGCAAGATGCTGAAAATATATTCGGGGGCGGCGGAAGAGGATGATCGCGACGCTCTGGTAAATCAGGCCGTGTGGACACCGGCCGACCTGCTCGCGGAATCGCTATCTCGTTCTAATTACATATTGCGCGGGCTGTTGTGGAAACTGATGCGCAAGCCAGATCGCAGCGCCATAAGCAGCTATTTACTGGACCCGCGCGTAAGTTTCATATTCCGCGAAGCTAAACTGGCCGATATCCCTGCCGGCACTAACCCGCTGGACCGCCTCGATCACATCTATCGACTAACCCGCATGGGCGAGGGCGGCATTGGCAGCATAGATGCCATACCCGATAGCTCAAGGATGGTACATCCGACACATTTTGGCTTCATCGATCCATCTACTACGCCGGAGTCATTGAAGGTCGGTGTTGATACGCGACTGACCGTAAATACGATGGTTGCGCCCGATGGACAGGTGAAGTCGTTGTTTACGGATGTTCGTACCGGTAAAAAGCAATGGCTATCTCCGGTGGAAATATACGATAAGGTCGTATCATTTCCTGGAGAGATCGACACCTCTAATCGATATATCCGCGCAATAAGTCGCGGGCGCGAAGTACTTGTACCGCGCGAGCGCGTAGATTATGTGCTGGCCGATGCGACGGATATGTACGGTCCACTGGCCAATCTTATTCCGCTAAAGTCTGCAACGTTTCCGCAGCGGATTGCAATGGGTAGCCGTATGTTGACGCAGGCTGTTCCGCTGCTGAATCGAGAGGCGCCGCTTGTAAGATCGGCCGCTGGCAATGGGCGGTCGTTTGTAGAGATATATGGCCAGGTCTGCGGCTCGCTACGAGCACCGACCAGTGGTGTCGTTGATAGCGTAACCGACAAAGGCATAGTTATTAAGGGAGACGACGGCAAAACATATAACATACCGATAGTAAAGGATTTACCACAATCGGATATGACAGGGCTGACTATGCAGCCTGTTGTTGCTGCGGGTCAGCGCGTCAAACCGGGGCAGCCGTTGACGGTTAGCAACTATACGGATAAAGACGGAAATGTGGCGATCGGCATGAACGCGCGTATTGCATACATGCCGACTGGCGAAACTTATGAGGACGCGTTTGTAATTTCTGAATCCTTTGCAAAACGGCTGACATCTGAGCATCTGATACGTCATGACCTGGATACAGATCAGTCGACGCTAATTGGCAAAAAGCAGTACGTATCTGTATTCCCGGGCAAATATACACGACAACAACTAGATGCCTATGACGAGGCTGGCGTAATCAGACCCGGCACCGTAGTTACCAAAGATACGCCTCTTATATTGGCGGTTACGGCGTTGCCTATGAGCACAGCGACCGGTCGTCGTCGGATGCTTGTAGACTCGTCCGTAACATGGGATCATGACCATCCGGGCACCGTAGTTGGCGTTATCAAACGCGACGGCGGATATACTGTGCTCGTCCGTTCGTTCTGGCCGGCAGAAAGCGGAGATAAAATCTGCGGGCTATACGGAAACAAGGGGGTGGTTATCGTACGGCCAGATAACCAGATGCCGCGCGATAGCGAAGGTCGTGTAATAGATGTGCTTGCCAACCCGCTGGGGTTGATAAGCCGCGGCAATGTCGGGCAAATATACGAGGCACTGTTAGGCAAGGTCGCTGAAAAGACCGGCAAGCCTATTATTATCAAAGACTTCAACGATGCCGGACGTTTGCACGAAATAGTAAAAGATCAGCTAAAACTTGCCGGACTGTCCGATACAGAAGAACTATACGATCCAGAAACAGGCAAGACAGCTCGCGTATTAACTGGCAAGTCTTATATTTTGAAATTGCGCCACATGGCCGACGAAAAATTGCAAGGCGTCGGTCTGGCTACAACGCACTCTGCCGAGGATATTCCCATAGCTGGAGAAGAAGGTAAAACGCGCAGAATCGGACAAATGGAGCTTAACGCGCTGCTAGCACATGGCGCTTTCGCAAATATTACCGACGCGTCGCTAGTACGCGGTCAAAAAGATGAGCAACTATGGCGGATGTATATGTCTGGTCATGCACTGCCAAAACCGCGCGTGCCGCAGATCTGGAATAAATTCATCTACATGCTAACGGCCGCGGGCATCAACCCAGTATATACACCGCGATCTGTAAAGGTATTCGCGCTATCGAACAAAGACGTTGATACATTGATTGAAGGCAGGTACATCGATAACGACGAAACTGTGCGTCTGAAAGATGATAGATTTCTGCCTGTGGGTGGAGGATTGTTTGATGAGCGTCTAACTGGCGGTCTGGCAGGCACACGTTGGGCTGGTATTAAACTGCCGGAACCTATGCCCAATCCGGTAATGCTTGAACCAATCAGCCGCATATTGGAGACAACTCCATCCCAGCTTGAACAGGTTATTATTGGCAAGAAGCAACTACCGAGTAAATGGGGCATCAATGCAACTGGGCCTGCCGCGGTCGCTGCGGCGCTATCCAAGTTGGATATCGATAAAGAAATCAAGATGTGCGAGCATGAATTGAAAGATGCCTCGCCCAGCCGTGCCAGCCAGCTTTACCAGAAACTGTCGTATTTACAAGCAGCTAAAACGCATAAACAACATCCAAAAGACTGGTTGTGGACTGCCGTTCCTGTACTGCCGCCGCTGTTTCGGCCAATTTCCGCGCTGCAGGACGGCACATTGATAGTTAATGATGCAAACTATCTCTATAAAGAGCTTATAAACGCCGCCAGTCTGCTACAAAAAGCACGCGCAGAGCTCGATGATCCGACCGTAGAGCGCGAAGCGGTATGGCGATCGTTGAAAGCCGTTGTAGGACTGGATGAGCCACAATCATACACACTGCGCCGTACAGGCGTGCGCGGGATCCTGGCCACTATTGCTGGAACATCGCCAAAAGCCGGCATTATGCAACGTAAGATGCTAGGAGTTGCAGCCATGACC
>Ga0308414_1001195_pt1 | contig 16908 bp, 13 predicted proteins | sample HotsprSampleOS50_FD_205667 | JGI IMG/M metagenome (GOLD analysis project Ga0308414, IMG submission 205667) | Hot spring phototrophic mat microbial communities from Octopus Spring, Yellowstone National Park, Wyoming, United States - 20090730_OS50 ...
CTCTTCGGACCCGCCGAGGTCGACTTCGCGCCGCGGGAGCGTTGGACCTCTCCGCGCACGCGCGGCACCTGGCCGGTGGCGCAGCGCATCCGCGTCGGCACGCGCGTCTTCGAAACGCAGCCGCTGTTTGCCGACCAGGAACTCGACTCGCGCGCCACCACCGGCGCGGTGTACTGGGAAGGCGCGAGTCTCCTCACCGAAAGCGGCCGCCGCATCGGCCGCGGTTACCTGGAGATGACCGGCTACGTCGAGCCGATCCGGCTGTAGGCCTCGGAAGCGCTCCTCGCCGGCGGCCGCGCGGTAGCGGGTCACCCGACGCGCGCTTGGATTCAGCCATGTGGCCCCCGCGACGCCGTGCCCCGCGTAGATGGGCTCACATCCATCGCCGCGGCACTGGCTTACGATGCGCCGCTGCCTTTCCTCACCGCTGTTGCCCGCAACATGAACGCCCTGCACTGGCCCGCCCTGGTCACGCTGGCCGCCCTCGCGCTTTGCTTCGCCACCGTGGCGATCGTCGGCCGCGCCCGCGGCAAGTACGGCGTCAAGGCGCCGGCGACCACCGGGCACGAGATGTTCGAGCGCGCCTTCCGCGTGCAGATGAACACGCTCGAAAACGTGGTCATTTTCCTGCCGGCGCTGTGGCTGTGCGCGATCTACTTCGGCCCGCTGACCGCCACGGCGCTCGGCGGCTTGTGGCTGGCCGGCCGCATTTGGTATGCCGCCGCCTACCTGCGCGAGCCGAAGTCGCGCGGCGGCGGCTTCGTGCTGGCCTTCGTCGCCTGGGGCGGGTTGATGCTTGCATCCTCCTGGGGCGTGCTGCGGGCGCTGGTCGCCGGATGACCGCGGTCGCCGCCCGCGACATGTCGGGCAACGGGACGCCGGAGTCGCGCTCCTCCGCCTCGGCGGCGCTTCGCGCACGTTGTTCCGTAACGCTGGCGGCAGCAGCCCGGTGAGCGCATCGACCGCCCAATCCACCCCGCCTGCGGCTGCGGCCCCGCCCGCCCCCAGGCTGCGGCCGCTGCGCTCGCTGATCCCGTACCTCGCGCCCTATCGACCGCAGATCGCGCTGGCCCTGCTGTTCCTGCTGCTGGCCGCCGCCAGCACGCTCGCCCTGCCGTACGCCGTGCGGCTGCTGGTCGACGGCGGCCTGGCCTTCGACGCCGGCGGCGACCGCGCCGCCCGTCTGGCAGCGATCCGCAACCATTTCCTGCTGCTGTTCGGCGTCGCCGTGGCGCTCGGCATCTTCACCGCGGCGCGCTTCTACATGGTCACCTGGCTGGGCGAGCGCGTCACCACCGACCTGCGCCAGGCCGTGTACGCGCACGTGCTGCAGATGAGCCCGCAGTTCTTCGAGACGCTGAAGACCGGCGAGGTGCTGTCGCGGCTGACCACCGACACCACGGTGATCCAGAACGCGGTCGGCTCCAGCATCAGCATGGGCCTGCGCAACGCCGTGCTGTGCGTCGGCGGCCTGGCGATGCTGATCGCCACCAGCCCGCGGTTGATGCTGACCGTGGCCGGCGTGATCGTGCTGGTGGTGCTGCCGGCGGTGCTGATCGGCCGCCGCGTGCGCAAGCTGTCGCGCGCCAGCCAGGACCGCATCGCGGATACCAGCGGCATCGCCGGCGAGATCCTCAACGCGATTCCCGTCGTGCAGAGCTTCACGCAGGAGGCGGCCGAGGCGCGCCGCTTTTCCGCCGCCAACGAGCAGGCCTTCGCCGCCTCGGTGCGCCGCACCGGCGTGCGCTCGCTGCTCACTGCCTTCGTGATCGTCGGTGTCTTCGGCTCGCTGCTCTATGGCCTGTACGGCGGCGTCAAGGCCGTTTTCGACGGCGAGATCACGGCAGGGCAACTGAGCCAGACGGCGCTCTACATCGCCGTCGTCGCCGGCTCGGTGGCGGTGCTCGCCGAGGTCTGGGGCGAGCTGCTGCGCGCCTCCGGCGCCACCGAGCGCCTGATGGAGCTGCTGAACGCCCGCTCGGCCGTGGCCGATCCGCCGGCGCCGCTGGCGCTGCCGCCGCCCGCCGCGGGCGTGCGCATCGAGTTCGACGCCGTGCGCTTCGCCTACCCCTCGCGCAGGCAGCAGCCGGTGCTCGACGGCCTGTCGCTCGCCATCGCGCCGGGCGAGAACGTGGCGCTGGTCGGCCCCTCGGGCGCCGGCAAGACGACGATCTTCCAGCTGCTGCAGCGCTTCTACGACATCGACGACGGCGGCCTGCGCATCGACGGCATCGACGTGCGCCGACTGCGGCTGGCCGACCTGCGCGCGCGCATCGCCGTGGTGCCGCAGGAGCCGGTGATCTTCTCCGGCACGGTGCTGGAGAACATCCGCTACGGCCGTGCCGACGCCACGGACGACGAAACGCTCGCCGCGGCGCGTGCGGCGTTCGTCGATGAGTTCGTCCGCACGCTGCCCGACGGTTACGCCACCTTCGTCGGCGAGCGCGGGCTGCGGCTGTCAGGCGGGCAGCGGCAACGGGTGGCGATCGCGCGCGCGATGCTGAAGAACGCGCCGCTGCTGCTGCTGGACGAGGCCACCTCGGCCCTGGACGCCGAAAGCGAGCGCGCCGTGCAGGCTGCGCTGCGCGCGGCGATGGCCGGCCGCACGACCATCGTCATCGCCCACCGCCTGGCCACGGTGCAGCGGGCCGACCGGATCTACGTGCTGGAATCGGGCCGCATCGTCGATGCCGGCACGCATGCGCAGCTCGCCGCCCGCGGCGGGCTGTACGCACGGCTGGCGGCGCTGCAGTTCGCGGTTTGAGGCGGCTCAGTCGTCGTCGCCACCAGCCGCAGGCGCGTGCCCTGAGCAGCGGACCCGTGCCACCGGTGTACGGCAGGAAGCCGCCGTGGCCAGGATCGGCACGCGCTGCAGGTTCGTTCACGGCCTGCCCAGCAGCGCGGTCATCGTCGCCAGCAGCCGCAGGCTCGCCGCGGCAGCGCAGCCGCACCGAGGCCTCAGTTGCGCGGTGCTCGTGCCGACATCGCCCTGCGCCGCCGAATCGCACCCTGCCGCCGACGCGGATCCGGAGGAAGCGGCAGTGCGCGACCGAACGCCGGGCCGCCTCGGATCACCTCGACACCCAACCGGAGCTGGCGAGACGCCGCCCGGATGCGGCGGCGCTCAGTCGGGATCCCGCCGATCGCTATGCCCGAGGTCCCTGCCTGGCGCCACGCGGTCGCGGATCGCCTGCTTGATTTCCTTGGGCTCGGGAAAGCGCCGCTGCAGCGCACGCGAGAAGAGCAGCTCGCCGTCGAGCGACACGTCGAACACGCCGCCGCTGCCCGGCACCAACGCGACGCCGCCGAGCTCGCGATCGAAAGTCGTCAGCAGCTCCTGCGCCAGCCAGGCGGCGCGCGCCAGCCAGCGGCACTGCGTGCAGTAGCGGATCTCGACACGCGGACGAGCGGATTCTCCCGTCATGTCCCTGCCATCGAAAGCATGGATCGCCAAAGAATACGCCGGCGTTCCCCGCCGCGGTCGCAAGCGAACGGCCAACCCCGCCGACGGCCACCCGCAGCGGCCGGGCGCCCATGTCGCCAGCAGGCGCGTGTATCGGCCAACCCCCGAAACCGCCGCGCCCAGCTGCCATGGCGAGGCCCAAGCTACCGCGCGCCGCGATCGTGGCGCCGACGTCCACGACGCCGCACCGGCACTCATCGCGGCGCTTGCCGTCGCGCTTTGCGTGGCGCTCGTCCTGGCGCCCATCATGCCGCTCGTCGTCGCGCTTGTGGCGGTGCGAACGAAGTTGCCGCACCGGCCGACGCCGGCTCCGGCTCCTGCGGCTTCGCCAGCTTGCGCTGGCCCGGCAGCAGCGGTGGCAGCGGCCGCTGCCACCGATTTCCTTGCGACGTCGGTGCCGGCACCGCGTCCGGTCACGAATGCCGCCGCGGCACAGCCGTTGCGGCCTGCGCCTGCGAACGAGACACCCGGCGGCGGCTTCGCCTCGTCGGCGCGTCGGAACCTTTTCCGCTGAGGCCTTGCGCTTCAGCGCGCGATCGCCGAGGCGCGCCCGCCGCCGCAGTTTCGATCGCGCAGCACCCGGTCGATAGAATCCGCCGCCATGCGCCAGTACGAAGACTTCATGCGCCACGTGTTCGAGCGCGGCGTCGACAAGCGCGACCGCACCGGCACCGGCACCCGATCGGTGTTCGGCTACCAGATGCGCTTTCCCCTGCGCGAGGGCTTTCCGCTCGTCACCACCAAGAAGCTGCACCTGCGCTCGATCATCCACGAGCTGCTGTGGTTCCTGCGCGGCGAGTCCAACCTGCGCTACCTGCACGAGCACAACGTCACGATCTGGGACGAGTGGGCCGACGAGCGCGGCGAGCTCGGCCCCATTTACGGCGTGCAGTGGCGAAGCTGGCCCACGCCCGACGGCGGTCACATCGACCAGATCGCCAACGTGCTGGCCGAGATCCGCCGCAACCCCGATTCGCGGCGGCTGATCGTGTCGGCGTGGAACGTCGCCGACCTGCCGAAGATGCGCCTGCCGCCGTGCCACCTGCTGTTCCAGTTCTACGTCGCCGAGGGGCGGCTGTCGTGCCAGCTGTACCAGCGCTCGTGCGACATCTTCCTCGGCGTGCCATTCAATATCGCCAGCTACAGCCTGCTCACGCACATGGTGGCGCAGCAGTGCGATCTCGACGTCGGCGACTTCGTCTGGACCGGCGGCGACTGCCACATCTACAGCAACCATTTCGACCAGGTGCGCGAGCAGCTGGCGCGCGAGCCGCGGCCGTATCCGATGCTGCGGCTCAGGCGCCGGCCGCCGACGCTGTTCGACTACGCCTACGAGGACTTCGAGATCGTCGGCTACGACCCGCACCCGCCGATCAAGGCGCCGGTGGCGGTCTGAGGGGCGTTCACGAACTGGTCGCGAGCGGCCCGAGTTCGCACCGGGCAACGGATCCTTGCCGTGAAGGACGGCGGCAAGCCGCCGGGGCGGCATGCCGGTGCGCTGCCGTCGATTCGCTCCCAGGCGCCAACCGGCACCCGGCCGGGCGGCGAAAACGGCGGGCGCCTGACGACGCCAACCTGTCCTGAACGTGCTGCGCGGCGCCGCCCTCGCCGGCCTCGTCGGCCTCACCCTGGCGTGGGGGCTGAACTGGCCGATCATGAAGTTCTCGCTGCGCGAGCTGTCGCCGCTTTATTTCCGCGCCGCGACGATGACTGGCGGCGCGCTGCTGCTGCTGGCGTGGTTCAGCGCCCGCGGCGAGAACATGGCGCTGCCGCGCGCGGCCTGGCTGCCGGTGGCGGCGCTGGCCCTGCCCAACGTGCTCGGCTGGCACCTGTTCTCGATCCTCGGCGTGCAGGAGCTGGCCTCCGGGCGGGCGGCGATCCTCGGCTTCACCATGCCGATCTGGACGGCGCTGATGGCGGTGCTGCTTTTCGGCGAGCCGCTGCCCAGACGAGTCGTCGTCGGCATGGCCTGCGCGGCGGCGGCGATCGCCCTGCTGGTCGCTGAGGAGGCGATCTCGCTCGCCGGACGCCCGCTCGGCATCCTGTGGATGCAGATCGCAGCCCTGTCGTGGGCGCTGGGCACGATCCTGATGCGGCGCACGCGGCTGCGCCTGTCCACGGCGGCGATCACCGTGTGGATGATGCTGCTGTCGGCGGCGGCGTTCTGGCTGCTCGCGCCGGTCTTCGAGCCGTGGCCGCGCTGGCAGTTCTCGGCGCCGATGTGGCTGGCGCTGGCGTGGGGCGTGGCGGTGAACTACGGCATCGCGCAGGTGGTGTGGTTCAACCTCGCGCGCACGCTGCCGCCGACGGCGAGCGCCTTTTCGATCATGGCGGTGCCGCTGGTGGGCACCGTGTCGGCGATTGCCATCGTCGGCGAGGTGCCGCGCTGGCAGGACTGGGCAGCAGCGCTGTTCGTGGTCCTCGCCATCGCCTCGGCGCTGCTGCGGCGACGGTAGCGACGGGGCGCTCCGCGTACGCGTCTGCCGGGGGAAAGCCACGGCGCCTGACCATGGCTGCGGCCGGGCGCTCGGCGCGTCCATACCGGGATGCGGCATCATTGCGCGACGCCGCCGGAGCCGGCCGAAGCGCCACGGCGGCGCAGGCCGGATCCCGTCGCGTGCTGCGACGCGAAGCTGCGCAAGCCGGCGTTGCCGGACGACGCATCCCGCCTCGCTCCTTGACCGCCCCGCGTCCGCCCACCGGCCTGCAAAGCTCCGTTCTGCCCTGAATGCCCGCGCCGCGCCTCACCCTGATCGTCGCCCGCGCCCGCAACGGCGTCATCGGCCGCGCCGGCGCGCTGCCGTGGCACCTGCCGGAGGACCTGGCCCATTTCAAGCGCACGACGATGGGCCATCCGATCGTGATGGGCCGCAAGACCTGGGAGTCGATCGGCCGGCCGCTGCCCGGCCGCCGCAGCATCGTCGTGTCGCGGCAGCCGGGCTTCGTCGCCGCCGGCGCCGAGGTGGCCGACAGCCTCGAGGCGGCGCTGGCCCGCTGCGTGCAGGCGAGCGAGGTGTTCGTCATCGGCGGCGCGCAGCTTTACCGCGAGGCGCTGCCGCACGCCGAGCGGCTGATCGTCACCGAGATCGACGCCGACTTCGACGGCGATGCCCACTTCCCGGCGCCCGACCCAGCGCAATGGCAGGAAGTGTGGCGCGAACATCACGCGCCGACGCCGGCGCGGCCCTACGGCTTCGACTTCGTCACCTATCTGCGCCGCCGTTGAGGGCTGGCCGGCCCGCGTTCTCGCCGCCCTGCGGCGAATGACCCGTCGCGCGCGGCAGGCGCTCCGCGGCCAGACCCTCGCGCTGCGGCTCCACCTACTGCCGCGGCAGGCGCTGCCGCTCGCCGGACGCTTTCGCCAGGGCCGCATCGGCCGTCGATAATCCGCCCTCGACGCGGCGCCACCGCCGCCACGGATCCCCCATGCGCCAGCTCAGCAGCAACGACACTCTGTTCCTCGCCTCCGACAGCGCGCACTCCAAGTCCAACGTCAGCCTGATCCAGATCTACGACCCCTCGACGGCGCCGGAGGGACGGCTGCGCTTCAAGGGCATCCTGGCGCTGATCGAAAGCCGGCTGCACCGCTCGCCGATCTTCCGCCAGAAGCTGATCCCGGTGCCGCTCGGCCTGGACGAGCCTTACTGGATCGAGGACGAGAACTTCGACCTCGAATACCACGTCCGCCACATCGCCCTGCCGAAGCCGGGCGACTGGCGGCAGTTCTGCATCCAGGCATCGCGCATCCACGCCCGCCCGCTCGACCTGAACCGGCCGCTGTGGGAGCTGTACGTGATCGAGGGGCTCGACAGCCTGCTCGACCTGCCGCCGGACAGCTTCGCGCTGCTGACCAAGCTGCACCACGCGGCGATCGACGTCGAGCTGGGCACCGAGATCATCACGCTGCTGCATGACACGTCGCCACAGCCGCCGCGGCCCGAGCCGGCGGAACCGTGGTTCCCGGATTCGCCGCCGACTTCGCTGGAGCTCGTCTGGCGCGGCGTGGTCAATGCGGTGGCTTCGCCGCGGCGGCTGCTGCGCCCGCTCGGGGCCGCGGCGGCGAAAATGGTGCCGGCGGTGCGCGACTTCGCCGCCGAGCTGCTGCAGAAACAGGAGCCATTTTCGGTCACGCGCTTCAACTCGGTGGTCTCGCCTTACCGGGTCTTCGAGACGCGGCGCTTCCTGCTCGACGAGTTTCGCGCCATCCGCGCGTTGGTACCCGGCGCCACGGTCAACGACGCCGTGCTGGCGGTGTGCGGCGGCGGCCTGCGCCGCTATCTGCAGGCCAACGACGAGCTGCCGGCGCAGGACCTCGCGGCGCTGATGCCGCTTTATGTGCGCGACCCGCAGGCCGGCCCCGGCGCCCGGCCGCAGGTGGAATGGATGCACGTGATGCTGGGCACCCACCTTGCCGACCCCGTGCGGCGGCTCGCGCACATCCGCCGCCAGACCGCGGCGTCGCCGCTGGTGGCGCGGGCCATCGGCGCGCGCGAGCTCACGGACCTCGGCACGCACGCGCCGGCGGCCACGCTCGCCATCACCGGCAAGATGCTCGGCCGCGCCCTGCTCGACGCCGGCCGGCGCACGCCGCTGGCCAACTGCGCTATCGCCAACGTCCCGGGGCCGGCGCTGCCGCTGTACCTGAGCGGGGCGCGAATGACCTACTTCTCGGCCATCATGCCGATCAACGACGGCCTGGGTCTGGTCTTCGCGGTGACGAGCTACGACGGCCGCGTCATCGTCTCGCCGACCTCGTGCCGCGAGCAGATGCCCGATCCGGAGTTCTTCGCCCAGTGCGTGCGCGACTGCTTCCAGGAGTACCTGGCGCTGGCGCAACGACGCGCGCTTGCGAAGGCCGCGCCGGCACCGGCGCGCGGCGCGAAGTCGTCAGCCGGTAGATCCGGCCGAGCAGCCCCGGCGGCGGCTCGAAGCGCCGCCACTGCCCCTCGGGCTGCGCCAGCCGGTCGGCCACGATCCAGAGCACCAGCGGGTTGAAGCCCAGGCCGAGGTGGCTGCCCGGGACGCGAATGTTCTCGTGCAGCTCGCGGTTGCCGTCGATGGTCGCCTCCTGCGGCGGCACCACGCCGTCGGACAGCGAGTACAGGCACGAGATCGGCAGCGGCAGCGCCTTCGGCTGCCACAGCCGCTTGGCGCGCTGGTGCGTGACGTGCGCGCGCGTGCCCATCGGATGCGCGACCAGGCGATACAGCGCCTTGACCAGCGGCGCCGACTGGCTGCCGGCGCGGTCCATCGACACCGGGCTGCCGAGCGTGATCACGGTGCGCACGCACTCCGGCGCCTCGTGGGCGCCGTGCAGCGCGAACATGCCGCCGAGGCTCCAGCCGACCAGGCTCACCTTGCGGCCGCTCTTGTGGTGCAGGTAGCGGATCTTCTGCTCCAGCGCGCTCGCGTGCCGCGGGTTGAAACCGACGTTGCGGCCAAAGCCCCACGTCTGCACCTCGTAGCCGCGGCCGCGCAGGAAGATCTTCAGCGCGATCAGCGTCGTCTCGTCGGCCATGAAGCCCGGCAGCAGCAGCACCGGGTGGCCGTCGCCGCGCGGCGCGCGCGCCAGCAGCGGCCAGTTCCAGGGCAGCGTGGCCATCTCCAGCAGCGCGCGGCCTTCGATCAGCTGGTGCAGCAGGCGCGGTGCGCCGACGTGCGGTTGTCTGCGGGTCATGCCGGCCATGGGGCGGGGTCAGGTCGCGGCGAGCTTACGCCGCTGTCGCGCGCCAGCGGCCGCGGTCGAGTCTTTCTTCGACTCGCCGGCGCAGGCGGCGCGAAGGGCGGCCAGCCCGCGAGACCGATGCCGCGGGCGCTGCGGCTTGCGCGGCCGAGCGCTTGCCCCGCTCGCGCCCGCCCATGCTGCGCCGCACCAGCCGCAATGCCGCAGAGGCTCCCGGGGCCCGCGGCAAGAGCACAATGAGCGAGCGCGATTCCCATCGACCCTGCCGCCGCGGGCAGGCCCACCCGATGCGCCACTGGCTGCTGCTTTCGCTCTGCGCGCTGCTCGCCGCCTGCGCGTCGCGGCCGACGGCCACGCAGGCGCCGGAGTGGCTGTTCGACGAAACGCTGTTTGCGCCGCCGTCGCAGCGCGTCGCCGCCGACGACATCTTCGCCGTCAGCGATGCGATGCGGCAGTACCTGGCGCGGCCGGAGGTGGTCGCGCAGCTTCGCCGCAAGGGGCCGCAGCGCGGCCTGCTCGACGCGCTGTACGAGAAAGGCGAACTGAAGCTCGACTACGACGCCAGCGTCACCCGCACCGCGGCGCAGGCGTTCGACGCCCGCGCCGGCAACTGCATCTCGCTGGTGGTGATGACGGCCGCCTTCGCGCGCGAGCTGGGCATTAGCGTGCACTTCCGCGCCGCCGTCATCGACGACCTGGTCAGCCGCAACCAGAACCTGCTGCTGCGCAACGGCCACGTCAACGTCACGCTGGTGCGGCCGTTCCGCGAGCCGTTCCGGCCGCAGCAGGACCTGCTGACCATCGATTTTCTGCCGCCGGAGCAGGTCAAGGGCCTGCGCACGCGCGAAATCAGCGAGGCGACGCTGATGGCGATGTTCATGAACAACCGCGCCGTCGAGACGATGCTCGACGGCCGGCTCGACGACGCCTACGCCTGGGCGCGCGAGGCCGTCCGCCGCGATCCGCAGTTCCTCGGCGCGCTCAACACCCTCGGCGTCGTCTACCTGCGGCGCGGCGCGCTGACGATGGCCAGCCGCGTCTTCGCGCACGTGCTCGAGCGCGACGCCGACCACCGCGCCGCGCTGGCCAACCTGGCCAGCGCCTACGCGCGCCTGGGCCGCAGCGACGAGGCGGCGGCGCTGCAGCGGCGGCTCGCGGCGCTGGAGCCCGAGCCGCCGCTGCACCAGTTCGACCTCGGCCTGGCGGCGATCGAGCGGCAGGACTACCGCGCCGCGCGCGAGCACTTCGCCCGCGAGATGAAGCGCGGCGAAGGCAACCACGAACTGCACTACTGGATGGGCATCGCCAGCCTGCGGCTCGGCGACCTCGAGCAGGCGCGCCGGCACCTGGGGCTGGCCTTCCAGTCCGGCCCGACCGCGAAGGACCGCGAGCTCTACGCTGCCGCGTTGGAGTCGATCGCCGGCGGCGGTCGGAATTGACGCACCGGCTGGCTGCGGGCTCGGGCCGCAGCCGGGCTCGCCACTGCGGCCGCCGTTGCCGAGCCGCCGGCGTCCTGCCGCGCGACCCCCGTCGGTCCACCGGCCTGCGCGTTGTCCCAATCGCCCGCCACGCAGGCCGCGCAAGCCGGTCGCTGTCTCAGAGGTCGTGAATGAATCTGCTGCGCGTCCCGATCTCGCGCCCGCGCTGCTCGCCGTACTCCTTTGTACGGGTGCGCTGCTGAGGCAGCGATCCTCGGGCCGCTCGCGACGATTTCTTCACAACCTCTCAGCCGACCGGTTCTCGCATGGTGACGAACTCTTCCGCCGTCGTCGGGTGGATGCCGATGGTGCCGTCGAACACCGCCTTGGTGGCGCCGGCCTTGATCGCCACCGCGAAGCCCTGCACGATCTCGCCCGCTTCGGCGCCGACCATGTGCAGGCCGACCACCCGGTCGCTGGCCTCGTCGACCACCAGCTTCATCAGCGTGCGCTCGCCCGATCCGGACAGCGTGTGCTTCAGCGGCCGGAAATCCGTGCGGTAGATGCGCACCCGGCCGTACCGCTGCCGCGCCTGCGCCTCGGTCAGCCCGACGGTGCCGACATTCGGGTGCGTGAACACGGCGGTGGGGATGTTCTCGTAGTCCATCGTCCGCGCGCCGCTGCCGAACAGCCGGTCGACGACCACCATCGCCTCGGCCAGCGCCACCGGCGTCAGCTGTACCCGGTCGATTACGTCGCCCACCGCGAAAATGTGCGGCACCGAGCTGCGGAAGTGCTCGTCCACCGCGACGGCGCCGTGCTCGGTGAGGCGCACGCCGGCGGCTTCCAGGCCGAGACCGGCGGTGTTCGGCCAGCGGCCGGTGGCGGCGAGCACCGCGTCGACCTCCAGCCGGCTGCCGTCGGACAGCGTGGCGATCAGCCCACCCTCGCCACGCCGCAGCGAGGCCACCTGCGCGTTGAAGCGCAGCTCGACGCCCTTCTTCGCCATCTCGGCGGCGACGAAGGCGCGCACGTCGTCGTCGAAGCCGCGCAGCACCTGGGCGCCGCGATAAAGCTGCGTCACCCGGCTGCCGAGTCCGTTGAAGATCGACGCGAACTCGCAGGCGATGTAGCCGCCGCCGATCACCAGCAGCCGCCGCGGAAATGGCTCCAGGTCGAACATCTCGTTCGACGTCAGCGCCAGTTCCTGGCCGGAAAAATCGGGCCGGTGCGGCGCGCCGCCGGTGGCGATCAGGATGTGGCGCGCGCGCACGCGCTCGCCGCCGATCTGAACGGTGTGCGCATCCGCCAGCCGCGCCCGCCCGCGCGAGAGCTGCACGCCGGCGCCGACGAGCAGCTTCTCGTAGACCCCGTTCAGGCGCTGGATCTCGACGGCGCGGTTGCGCTTCAGCCGCGCCCAGTCGAAGCCCGGCCGCAGCCCGTGCCAGCCGTAGCCCTGCGCCTCCTCAAAGCTCTCCCCGTAGTGGGCGGCGTAGCTGTACAGCTTCTTCGGGATGCAGCCGAGGTTGACGCAGGTGCCGCCGAGTGCGGCGCACTCCGCCAGCGCCACCCGCGCGCCGCGGGCGGCGGCCATGCGTGCCGCGCGCACTCCGCCGCTGCCCCCGCCGATGACGAAAAGATCGACCTCCTGCATGCGTGCACTCCCTCTGTTTGCGCCTCGCGGCCCAAGCGCCGCGACACCGTGAGCGAATCTACCGTGCGCGCCGATTGCGGCGCTGTCGGCTTTGCCGCCGCAGCGCTGACCGACGGGCGCGCGGCAGACGGCGACCCCTGGGACTGCCCGTGCCGGCGTCGCCGACGCTGACGCGGCGGGCGAAGCTTCCGCCGCGACCGTGGTTCAGACCGCGATCACCTTGGCGCAGCGCGCCTGCAGCTCGACTATCATCGCCATGTTGCCGATCTCGCCCACCCGCACCTGGTCGATGAGGCCGTAGAAGTCCAGGCAGGTGCGGCAGGCCAGCAGCCGCACGCCGCGGCCGGCAAGCTGGCGCAGCTCGTCCAGGCACGGCGAACCCTCCGCCACCAGCCTGACGCCATCGCCGTAGAAGGCGATGGCGCTCGGGGCAAGCTGCAGCTCCAGCAGCGTACGCAGATAGTTGACCGCGAGCTTTTCGGTCAGGCGCGGATCGCCGTCGCCGAGGCCGCGCCGGGTGAAAACGATCAAGCTGTCGTCGAAGGCGCTTTGCTGCATCGTGTCCGTCCTGTGTGGTGAGGCAGCGCCGCGGCGCCACTGCCGGTCAACGCGCGCCGCCGCGGACGCGGCGCAGCAGAAAGCGGGCCGGATCGATCGCCGCCGCGAGTTCGCGCTCCACCGGCCACGGCTCGCCCTCGATCTGCGCGGCGACGAGTTCCGCCGCCAGCGGCGCCAGCGTCAGCCCGCGCGAGCCGAAGGCAAACGAAGCGTACAGCCCGCGCTGCCGTGGCAGGTCGGCAAGATGCGCCCCGCGCAGCGCCGCATCCCCGAGCGCCAGCGCCTCGTCGGCCACGGCGCCGGCGAGCGGCAGCCGGTCGCGCGCCACGCAGCGCACGCCATCGAAGACACCGCGCACCGTCACTGGCGGCATCGGCGCCAGCAGCTTCGCCAGCCGCTGCAGGTTGCCGCGGTGGATTGCCTCTTCCGGCGCGTCGCTCTCGCCGGCGGCGGGGGCGAACTCGTAACTGGCGCCGATGGCCACGCAGCCGTCGGGCGCGCGCAGGGCGTAACCGTCGCCAGCCAGCCCGACACGCAATTGCGGCAGGTCGTGCGCCGAAAGCAGCGTCAGGCGGCCGCGCACGGGTCGCACCGGCGCATGGCGCAGGCGCAGCAGCGTCGGCGTGTCCATCGCGGCGGCGGCGATCAACACCGGCGCCTGCCCCAGAGGCTGCCCGTCGGCGTCCTCGACGCGCCATAGGCCGCCTGCGGGTGCGATGCGCGTCGCCGCCGCGCCGCATTTCAGCGTCACGCGCTCGCCGGCCGCAGCGAGCATGGCGCCACACCAGCGCGCCGCGGCGATCAGCCCGCCGCCTTCGAACCACAGGCCGCCGCGGCGCACGGCCACGCCGGCGCGGTGCGCCGCTTCCGGCACCTCGAGCCACTGCGCATACGACGCCGGCACCGCACGGGCCATCGCCGCCATCGCCGCCGCCTCGCCGTCGTCGCCAGCCTGCTGCAATACGCCGCAGCCATGCCAGCACGACGCCCCGCGTTCGCCCGCCAGCGCCGCGTCGCGGCGGGCCAGAAAGAAGCCGGCCCGCGTCAGCCGCGACAGCAGGTTGTCGTCGCGCGACAGTTGCGGATGCAGCAGCCCCCAGGGCAGCGCCGAAGCGCCGGCCGCCGCGCCGGCGCCGGCGTCGATCACCTGGACCTGCCAGCGGCGCCGCGCCAGCGCCTGCGCCACGGCGCAGCCGGCCAGACCCGCGCCGACGACGATCGCCTGCCGCGGCCCCTCATGGGGCTGCGGCGGCTCGTGGCGCCGCAGCTTCCAGCGCGGTGCGAAGCGCGCCGCCAGCATCTCTCGCTTGTGCCCGTAGCCCGCCCTGCGCTCGACGGCGAAGCCGGCGGCCGCCAGCGCGTCGCGCACGCCGCGGGCGGTGCACCAGGTGGCCAGTGTGGCCTGCGGCCGCGCCAGTCGCGCCAGCGCCTTGAGCAGCCGGGCCGACCACATGTCCGGGTTGCGGTCCGGCGCAAACCCGTCGAGAAAGAAGGCATCGGCGCCGACGACGAGCTGAGGCAGCAACTCGGCGGCATCGCCCAGCGCCAGGGTGAGGACGACGCGCTCGTCGTCGAAGGCGACCCGGTGCAGGCCGGGCAGCGGCGGCGGCCATCGTGCCGCCAGTTGCCGCGCCAGCGGCTGCAGCGGCTCCGGGCAGCCGCGTTCGAGGTCGCGCGCCGGCAGCGGATGCCGCTCGACCGAGACGAAGTGCAGCCGCTGCGGCCGCGCCGGATCGTCGCGCCACGTCTGCCAGGTGGCGAGAAAGTTGATGCCCAGCCCGAAGCCGGTCTCGAGGACGACGAACTGCTCGCGCCGCGCCCAGCGTTGCGGCAGGTCGTTGCCGCCCAGGAAGACGTGCCTCGCCTGGCCGAGCGCGCCGTCGCGGCTGGCGTAGACGTCGCCATAGCGGCGGCTGAACGGGTGGCCGCCGCCGTCGAAGTCGAGTTCGACCGGTTCGATGCCGCGCATGGGCCAGGGCGGGTCAGCGGCGGTCAGGGAATCGGCGCGAGCGGCCGCAGCCTGGCCGCCCGCGGGCGCCGCCTCGCGGCGGACGACGCGACATCGCGTCGCTCGACGCACGCTCACGGCAAGCAGCGCCGCTGCGAGGTCGGCGCGCGCAGCCATGCGCTTCGCCGCCTGTCAAGGTTGGCGCGGCAGCACCCGCCGCAGGCCGATGCAGGTGCGCACGCGGCGAAATCCGGCGGAGGCGTAAAGCGCACGCGCCGCCAGGCGGTCCTTGCGCACCGTCAGCGACACCGCGCGCACGCCCGGCTGCGCAAAGCTCCAGCGCAGCGCCTCGTACAGCAGGGCGCGGCCGATGCCACGGCCACGAAAAGCGGCCAGCACGGCCAGGAAGTCGACGTAGCCCTCCTGCCACTGCGCGTCGAGGTGCACGCGCACGTAGCCCGCCGGCTCGCCGCCGGCCAGCGCGACGCGCATGTGCACGTCGTCCGCATCCGGCGCGAATAGGCCGTCGGCCGTCACGTAGGCGCTGGGGAACTCCGCCTCGTGCAGGCCGCCGATCGCCGCGCGCCAGCGCCGCTGCGCGGCGACGAGCTGCACGCCGGGCGGCAGCGGCCGCGCCGGCGGCGGCTCGGCGGCCGAAAACTCGTCGAACGCCGCCTCGCCGCCGAAGCCCTGGGCGCGGAAAAACGCCAGGCCCTCGGCCCACCGCTCGCAGACGAAGACGTCGTGACGGAGCACCTGCGGCGGTAACTCGCGCTCCAGGGCGCGCAGCAGCTCCGCAGCCACCGCAGCGAAGTCGAACCCCGCTGCCACCAGCGGCCCGCGCAGCCAGGCGCGGCCGAGTTCGACGTCGATCTCGGCGCCGGCCATGCCAACCAGCGCCGCGCCCGCATAGGCGGCGACGTAGCGTCCCTCTTCGGCGGGCAGCGTGCGCAGTTCCTCGGCATAAGCGGCGGCATCGAGCCCGGTGTGGCTGTGCAGGCAGCACACGTCGCCTTCGCTGTGGTTGCACGCGAAAATGAACGGCGCCAGCGCCGCCCAACCCGACGGCGGCACCGGTTCGATCTGCAGCGCCCTCATGCCGGAAGCGGCGGCGCGCCGCCGGAGCACAGCGGCCTGGCGGCCGCCCCGTCGCGCCGAAATGGCAGCGTCATTCCGCGCAGACGCGGTTCTTGCCGGCGCCCTTGGCGCGGTACAGGCGCGCATCGGCCAGCCGCAGCAGGTCCTGCGGCGAGCTGGCCTCCTCGCGCTGCGCCAGCCCGATCGACACCGTGACCTGCAGCCCCGGGTGCAGGCGCGTCCAGTCGAACTCGGCCACGGCGGCACGGATGCGCTCGGCTGCGGCGCGCGCCGGCGCCGCCGGCGCGGCCAGCAGCAGTGCGAACTCCTCGCCGCCGAAGCGCGCCGCAAGGTCGCCGTCGCGAAGCTGCCGCTGCAGCAGCCGCGCCGCCACCCGCAGCACCTCGTCGCCGACCACGTGCAGGCAGCGGTCGTTGATGCGCTTGAAGTCGTCGATGTCGACCAGCGCCAGCGCCAGCGGGGCCGCGCCGGGGCGATCGAACTCCGCCTGCAGGCGGGCGTCGAAGTGGCGCCGGTTCGGCAGCCCGGTCAGGCCGTCTTCCATCGAGGCGCGCTCCAGCTCGGCGACGCGGTAGCGCACCTGCAACCGCTTCAAGGCACGGTCGGAGTCCTCGTTGAACACCGCCCGCTCGAGCTCGTGGTAGGCCTCGTGATGCGCCAGCGCTTCGGCGAAGCGGCCGGCGCGCTTGTGCAGGTCGGCAACCGCGCGATGGCACTCGGCGCGCTCCGGGCGCGAGCCCATCGCCTCGGCGATCGCCAACGCCTCGGCCAGCAGCGGAGCCGCCTCGTCGAGCCGCCCGCTTTGCGTCAGCAGCGCGCCGAGATCGCGCAGGGCGTTGATCTCGGCCGCCAGGTAGCGCGCGGCGCGGGCGAGCTGCAGGGCGCGGCGATGGCAGTCCTCGGCGAGCGCGGCTTCGCCGCGCCGGGCGTGGACCAGGCCGAGGTTGGTCAGCGCGCCCACCTGGCCGCGCGGGTGGTCGAGCTGCGCGAACAGCGCCAGCGCCTCGTGCAGCGCCGACTGCGCCTCGTCGAGCCGCCCCAGGTTCTTGCAGTTGATGCCGATGTTGTTCAGCGTCTTGGCCGCCG
>Ga0308414_1001196_pt1 | contig 16907 bp, 17 predicted proteins | sample HotsprSampleOS50_FD_205667 | JGI IMG/M metagenome (GOLD analysis project Ga0308414, IMG submission 205667) | Hot spring phototrophic mat microbial communities from Octopus Spring, Yellowstone National Park, Wyoming, United States - 20090730_OS50 ...
GCCCTAGTTCCACAGAGGACACTGCACCAGAGACAACAGCGGGCTTTGGGGAGGCGATGTTGCTGGCATTGCTTGGGGGCATAGTGCTGAACCTGATGCCCTGCGTTTTGCCCATTCTCTCTTTGCGTGCTCTGTCTATTGTCAACCTGTCCCAGCAAAGTCCGCAGATGGCAAGGCTGAGTGGCTTGGCATTTACTGGCGGGGTGCTGTCCTGTTTTGGGGCGATCGCCATTGTTTTGGTGATCCTGCGGGCGTTAGGACAACAGGTTGGCTGGGGTTTTCAACTGCAATCTCCGCTGGTAGTGCTGACTTTAGCGTACCTGCTGTTTGCGGTGGGGATGAACCTGTCGGGAGTGTTTGTGGTGGGCAGTGGCATTACGGGTGTAGGGCAAAAATTAGCTAGCAAGTCTGGGCTGGCGGGCGAATTTTTCACGGGCGTATTAGCGGTCTTGATGTCCACCCCCTGCACGGCTCCATTTATGGCAACGGCAGTCAGTGCCGCTCTGGTGCTTCCCTACCTGCAATCAGTGCTAATCTTGCTCATGCTGGGTTTAGGCTTTGCCCTGCCCTACCTTGTGCTGTGCTTTGCTCCAGCTTTGCAGAGACTATTGCCCAAACCGGGGGCGTGGCTAGAAATTTTGCCACAACTGCTGGCTTTTCCCATTTATGGCACGGCGGGTTGGATGCTCTGGGTGTTTACCTTGCAAACGGGAAGCGACGGACTAGCGATCGCCCTTGTGGGTCTTTTGTTGATCGGCTTTGCGGGCTGGCTCTATGGCAAAACCCAGTTAGCTCGCCTGTTTTGGCGCAGAATTGGCATTTTGGGTGCAGGGATTGCCCTCACAATTACCATGCTGGTTATCCCTCTTGCGCTCAGTTCAGGACAAGGGAATACTGCATGGCATAATGCTCTCACTAAAAATGGAATGTGGGAGACCTTTTCCAGCGATCGCCTTGCACAACTGCGCCAACAGGGTAAGCCCGTATTTATCAACTTCACAGCGGCTTGGTGTGTTACTTGTCTAGTCAATGAGCGCACCACCCTCTCGCAAATAGAAGTAAAAAATGCCTTCCAACAGCGCAAGGTAACTCTTCTCAAAGCTGACTGGACTAATCAGGATAGGGAAATTACCGCAGTTTTGCGCCAATTTGGCAGTAGCGGAGTCCCCCTATACCTTCTCTATGGAGCTAATATAGAACAGGTGGAACCATTGGTTTTGCCAAAAAATCTGTCACCTCAGATTGTGCAGTCTGCTTTGGAAAGATATGTACCTCTATCTTAAGGAGTAAATTATGAATTCAATTCTCAGGAATAGCTTGTTCACTGTAGCACTGGTCTCGGTGTCTGTGGTTGGGGTTGCCAGCCTGAATAGCCTCCTCAAAAGCGATAACATCTCTGCCGCTACTGAGGTCAAAATCGGTGCTCCTGCGCCCAATTTTACGGCTGTAGATAGCAATGGCAAAAATCACAACCTCTCTGATTTCAAGGGCAAGACCGTAGTGCTGGAGTGGACAAACCACGACTGCCCCTTTGTCAAGAAGCACTACGAAACCAACAATATGCAGAAACTGCAAAAGTCAGCTACTGCTCAAGGGGTAATCTGGCTGTCGATCATTTCATCAGCCCCCGGTCAGCAAGGCTTTGTCAATGGGGCTAAGGCAAATGAACTTACCAAATCCCGCAACGCCGCCCCTACCGCTGTAATCCTCGACCCCGATGGCAAGCTGGGCAGGCTCTACGGCGCACGCACCACGCCCCACATGTTTGTAATTGCCCCCAACGGCAACTTGGCTTACATGGGAGCGATCGACGATAAGCCTAGTGCGAATAAAGATGATGTAGCAACTGCCAAAAACTTTGTAGCCGAAGCATTGAGTGCTATAAAAGCTGGCAAGCCCGTAGCTGTTGCCACTACTCAGCCCTATGGTTGCAGTGTGAAGTACGCAAAATAACTTCTGAATCTAGCCTTGTTGAGAAACCAGTGTGCAGATGCGATCGCTGTAGGTCTGTCACTGGTTCTCACTATAATTTCGGTAGAGATGCACTTCATTCCTTAAGAGTTTCTCTTCACTGATGACAGAACTGTTTTAGGAAGATACAAAACTTTGTACTGCGATAAGATGTAGTGTATTTGTCAAAAGTGAATTAGCCCTAAAACATCAGTTATCCTTGTAGTGGTATAGAAGTAGAGAGAATTTCACCCTTCCCTGATAGGACTGCAATTATCCAGTTGCTTGACTAATGGAATGATTAAACTCCTGTTCCATTGATCCCCAAATTCTCTTACAGCTGTTTGGAAGTTCAATTGTAAATTTACTGTTAAAGATAGGGAAAAAGTTTGTGTCCTCAAATTAAACTTGACACTAAGAAAGATAAAGTTAGGAATAGCTGTCATTATGAGTAGTCTTTTCTGGCAAGCCAAGATATGGGGGCTACTTCATGATCCAGCTCTCAAAGCCTTGCACGGCAACTATGGGCGAGGGGGACAGGGCTTCTGGCAGGATTTGCAGGTAATGCAGGGGTGGCAAGACCCCGCTCAAAGTACCTCCCACAGACATCTGCTTAATGCCGACTACATCACCTCAGCCAGCGATCGCGCCGCCGTAGGCAGTCTCAGCGTCAGCATTGACTATGACACCAATGGACTAAAAATCTATCACCTATTATCAGGGGCAGAACAGGAATGGAAATTAAGTGAACAACATCATCAGCGAGCCATGGCACTGCGCCCCCAAGAACGCTCCCAATACTTCCAAAGCATTGAGCAGGGCTTATTTCCAGAGGCAATCCAGCAATGCCCAGACCCCCGCCTTGTGTTTTGGTGGCTGTGGCGTTGTCTGCCAGAGAAAGTATGCCAAGTTTTCCAAAATGATTCCCTCCTACTCATGCCCGCCGAAACACGGATTCCCGATGGTTCCATTTGGAGTCATACCAGCCTCACATCAGCGATGGCAGGAGCCTTAGCAGGCTATGATCTGAATGAAGCAAAATTCTCCCGTCCCTATCTATCAGCTTTCACCTTCTCTCCTGTGCAGGAAGTCATCAAAGCCAGTCGCAAAATGCGAGACCTTTGGGCTGGGTCATGGATTTTGCACTATCTTTCCGCAAGGGTGTGTTGGGCTTTGGCATGGAAGTATGGTCCCGACTCCTTCCTCTATCCCAGTCTCTACGCCCAGCCCCTGATTGACTATTGGTTACTTCAGAGCATTGGCAGTGGCAAAGAATTTCAGGAACTAATTCCTCAGCCCACCCTAGGACAATTACTAACCGCAGGATTTCCCAATGTAATTGTCACTATCCTACCACAGGAAGGAGTTCCCGCCGCCATGCAATGCGCCGAACAGACCCTAAGAGAAGAATGGCATCGTTTGGGAAATCTATCTTTTGCATACATTCGCCAATCATATCCCGATTGGATGCCTGATTTGACCCCAGACAGTGAAACTTGGTCAGGGTGGCTCAATGCCCAATGGCAGACCTACTGGTCAGCTGTAGCGATCGGCGATCCCCAGCAAGAGTTGGGGAGTGCAGAATTATACAAAACCAAAGAAGGCAAAAAGGATCAGTGGACAGAAGCGCAAAATCGCTTCTATCAACTGACTGAAAAAGAAGCCATGTTCCCCTCTGAAGAATTGGAATTCTTACGCAGTGCGGGGGAACTGAGATACAAAAATCCATTCAAAGCCAATGTTGGCTCTTGGTGGTGTCATATATTTGATAGCTTGCGCCACGCTTTGCAGGCGGTCAAATCAGCCCGTGATTGGCAAATTCCCACCGCCTTTGGTGTGCGTTCCACCATCTCTGGCATTGGTTCAGCAGTACATCCCATTCCCAAGATGTCTGAGCAGAGTATTAAGGAGCATTGGCAAGTTAGAGCAGGATTATTTGACGGCAGGGAGATGCTGAACGCTACGGAAGTAACCAAACGGACTTTGCATCAAGTTCTACCCCAACTGTTTCCCAATAGTTTGATAGATAATCAAGAGAGCATTGCCTATCCAGACCTAACAGCAGGAGTAGCAGGCTTTTTGAAGACAGCAGATCAGCAAATTAGGGAGCAATATATTCAATCCTGTCAGCAGATTATCAGAGAATTTCCCATAGTAGAAGAAGTAATTCTTGTAATGCGTGGGAAGTGGGGTATTCCTTACGCCGATGAACATTTGCGCTGGCAAAAATACCATCCCAGATTACTCAATGCAGGTTGGTTAGTTGAGGATTTGCAGATTACTGATGATGCAGAAAGGAGAAAAATGAAACAAGAAATAGAACAATACATAAATCACCTCTATCCCAATAATAATCCTACAGATTGGTATGTGCTAGCTAGAGGGGATGGGGACAATATGAATGGTTGGCTCAAAGGAGAAATGCTCCTGAATTATGCAGAATATGTCCCCCAAGAACTACGGCAAAAACTGCAGGAAACAGCCCAGAATGCTTCGAGTGAATTACAAGAATTAAAACGGAAAGTACAACAGGATTTTGAGCAATTCCTCACCCAAAAGAAACGCATGGGACCCTCTACCCATGCCGCTTTGTCCCGCGCATTGCTTGACTTTTCTAATCAGCTTTTGCCCTACCTGACAGAGCAACGCTATGCTGGCAGATTGATCTATGGCGGCGGCGATGATGTATTAGCTTACACCAACCTTTGGGAGTGGGATGAATGGCTGTGGGATGTGCGTCAATGCTTTAGGGGACAAAATGATCCCAAAGATGAATTTAGCAGTACAGGGGATTATTGGAGTTGGGGAGGTGAACCAATAGCCAATCTAGCAAAACGCCCACTATTCACTATGGGTAGTAACGCCACAATTAGCTTTGGAGTTGTTATTGCTAATCATGCAGTTCCTCTGGCGATCGCCCTAGAAAATATGTGGCAAGCAGAAGATGAGGCAAAAGAACATGAGTATTGCTCATCTTCAGGAAAGAAACACACTAAAGATGCTTTACAAGTGCGGATCATCTATGGCAATGGTAATGTTCTCAAGGCAACCTGCAAGTTTGATACATTCCATCAGTGGCAGAGATTATTAAAAATTCCAAACCTAGAACCCGCCATATTTGAGCAAGCCGCACACCTTTGGGAACAACACCCTGTACCACTGTATGAAGCGATCGCCTGTTGGTGTGATGTTTTTTGCGATCGCCGTGAAAAATTACATGATGACAATAAAGATACTTTCCGTGAAGCACTTTCTCAATTTATCCAAGCTCTACGGATTACCACCTCAAAAGATAAGTTAGATAAAGAAATTAAAAATTGGCTAAAACTTACAGCATTTATACTGCGTAAGCGTAATGTAACTATCAACATTTAGGGGTGGTTAACTATGGAGCCAATGACATATAAATTTACTGCTGAGCAATACCAACTTATGGGTAAGGCAGGTGTATTTCATCCAGAGACTAGGGTGGAGCTTATCAATGGAGAAATAGTAATTATGTCACCAATTGGATTAAAGCACTCTGTAACAATCAATCGTTTAACTCGCTTTTTGGTTAAAAATATAGACGAAGCAGGCATTGTCAGTATCCAAAATTCATTTCGCATTCCTGATTATTCTGAACCCGAACCTGATATAGTAATTCTACGACCCCGTGATGATTTCTATGCCAACAAGTTTCCCCTACCCGAAGATATTTTACTAATTATTGAAGTTGCTGATTCTAGCCTCAAATATGATAGAACTACCAAACTATCACTATACGCAGAGCATGATATTTCTGAATACTGGATCGCCAATTTAGAGAGAGATATTTTAGAAATCTATCGCCAACCTCAAAACAAAACTTACCTGAAGCAAACCCTAATTGATATGCCACATATTACATTTGCTCCCCTAGCTTTCCCAAACATGACAATGACATTGAAGGATATTTATGGCTAAGCAAATGTTCTGGTATAAATTACCCCCTTTAGATGTGCTAATGTTTCGGGATGCCAAGCCTTTTACCCCACAGGAACGGGCGTGGGCAAGTAGTGTATTTCCACCTAATAATCATGCGATCGCTGGGGCATTGCGCTCTAGTTTTAATATCAATGGTCATATTCAAATGAAAGGGGTATTTTTATGTTGTGGTGAAAAACTTTATTTCCCCCGTCCATTGAACTATGTCAATAGAAAACCACTGACACCGCTCACTTGGCTAGAGGAAAATCATCCAGCTAGGCAAATGCTTTGGGATCAGAGTAAGCCCGTTCCTTTACTATTAGACCGCACCAAGCATCACCCTGACGAGGGGAAAGGAGGTAATTATCGTCAGTTTTTGCCCTATGATGTCGTGCTAAAACTACTCAAAAACGAACAACTCACTGATGCAGATTGGTTAGTCGATGAAAGTAAGGAGAAACAGGCACAACCTTGGGAGATGGAAACGCGATCGCACAATGCTCTAGAAGACAGTAAACGCCAAGTTAAACAAAGTGATGGTTTCTTCGTAGAGAATGCATTGCGGCTGATGGATGGTTGGGGTTTAGCGATCGCTGTTGATGAACTAACCGACAAAAAACTATACCAGAGAGGACAATCTTTAGTTATGCGACTTGGAGGAGAAAGTCATAGAGTTTTACTTGAGAGATGTGAAAAACTTGATCAAAATTGGCAGACACTGCAAACAATTTCTAACAGAAATTTTCAGCAAGGTGGGAAATCTTTAGCATATTTAATCACTCCTAGTGTTTTTGAGCGCAAACATAATGGTCAGTCCATGTGTCGTCCCTATCCTTGGGAATGGAAACTACGACATACAACTAATAGAAATCAGACCAGTGGAAATTTAGTCAGTGTAGCCACCGATAAGCCAATACCAATTAGTTGTCGTTTTCGCAATAATGGTAATAGCATTCCTGCACCTCAAGTTTTTGCTGTGCCCTCCAGCACTGTTTATTATTTACAAGAACCACAGATTTTATTTCAAGATCAAGAACAATTACCTAATGGTGAACCAAATAAACAACATACATGGCGACAGCTTGGTTATTCGGAAATACTCTGGATTTCTTATAGTGAATAGTGAGGTTAAAAATGATGCACAGAAATTTTGTATCAGGAGACAGTACAATAGTAATTCATCGTTATCGGTATTATATGAACAGGGTGGCTGATATTATTATTGTCTATGCACGATCATGAAAGAATCTATTAACTAAGGAGTAAAAATGAGTACCAATACCATCAACCTAGTCCATCTGTTTTTACTATCTCCCCTACACACAGGCGGCACAACCCAAGAAGGAAATTTACTGGGCATTGCCCGTGAGTCCCACACTAATTTGCCCTACATTCCTTCTAGTACCATTAGAGGTCGTTTACGATCGAGTGTTCCTAACAACGAACAAATTTCAATCAATGGTAATGCAAAATCAAAGAAATTCTTCTTATTTGGCAATGAAATTGCTGATGGTGAACAGCTTGAACAAGGTGCTATCTGGATCGGTGATGGTGCAATTTTATGGATTCCCATTCCTTCCTTAAGTCATGGGGTGATTTGGATTAGTAGTCCTTTTCTATTGCAAAGGTGGGCTAGATTGAAAGGGGGAACTGTAGCCCATAATGCCGCAATTCCAAAACCATTCTCGACTAATCTTCAAGGCAAAAATACAGTTTATCTTAAAGATGTTATTCTCAAAAGTGATGACTTAAAACTATGGGATGAGGATCATAATGATTACATTCCATTTAAGGACAATTCCACGATCAATAATGTGCTTGTTTTACCAGATAAATTTATTAGCATGATCGTGCAGATGAGTTTATGGCGACAGGTCAAAATTAAACTGGATGAACACAAAACGGTATATGGAGGATTTCGTTATGAAGAAGCGATTCCTCCCGATACTTTGATGTATTTTTCTTGGGGAGTAACATCGCAAGCGCATAGCTTGAAAGCCAATGGTCAACAAGACAATTCGCCAAATGGTAATGATGCCAACAAACTTTTTAGAGAATTACTAAACAGTTTAGATATTCTACAGATTGGTGGGCAAGAGAGTTTAGGCAGAGGTTTTGTACAATTGATGTATGATACATAGGCAGGTGTACCATGACAACTTTAGCAAAGGAGTATCAAACTAAGTCCTATGCTCAATGGCAAACAGCCACTTGGGAGGACTACAAACGGCTAAGGGATGACCCATCCATTGAACGCGTGCAGTTATTCTATTACAATCATCAACTTTTGGTAGAAAACATGGGATGGGAAGGAATTTTGCACTCAGAAGTGCGTGAACTTCTGTCAGCAATTTTGGTAATGTGGCTAATGCGACACCCTGAGATTAAATCTAAAATCTTGGGTAGTTGTCTAATGGAAAAGGCAGGTAAACAAGCCGCCGCTCCTGATATTTCCATATACTCAGGAGAAAATTTACCTAAATACCAAGTAGGAGAGTCAAGAATAATTGATCTAGAGCGACAGCGATCGCCTGATTTAGTGATTGAAGTTGCAGATACTACCTTAGATTCTGATTTAGACCAAAAGAAGCACCTCTACGCTGAACTTTGTATCCCTGAATACTGGGTAATTGATGCCCAAGGTGGTCAAGTTTTTATCTTTACTTTACAAAATCAACAGTACTACAGAAGTGTCATCTCTAAGCTTATATCAGGGGTTAGCGCTGAGCTTTTGTCTAAAGCAATAGATCAAATGAAGCTAGGTTCAAATATCTCAGCCGCATCTTGGTTCAATCAACAGCTTTCCCAATCTTTATCTACGGAGGAGTCCTAATGTCTAAACCAAACAAACCAAATCCTCAAGCTCACCAGCCTCATCAACAACCATCATCACCAGTTAAGCCTGCCGCAAGTACACCGTTATCTCAGCCATCTCCTCCATCAAAAGAGGAAATTATGATCTTTGATCCCCGTTCTATTGCAACACCTGTTTATGAACGCTTGAGTGAGCTTAGGAATACCACTACAGATCAAGCCAAGCTCAAGAAACAGAAAAGTATGGCACAGGAAATTTATACTTATCTTTCCACTTGGGGATTGATGCGCCTTAAAGCTGAAGAAACTATTCTTAAAGATGGGAGGGAAGACCCTGTAAAGAAATTCTTTGAATGTCTAGAGGAGCTTTCTGGAAAATCAAACTTAAGTTTGGATAATCTGAAAAATTTAAGCGCTGATGAATATCTTGGTCTGACTGGTTTAGCCTTAGAAATTGCCCGTGAGTTTAGTTTTTGGGTATCTGCTATTTATCACGATGTCGATGTATTAGGAGACGATCGCTAATGTCTATATCTAGTCCGCTGAAGTGCATTGATTTACGAGAAGGAAGCACTATCACCCTTCATTGTCAAACTTGGCAAGACTGGGGAAACATTCTTAAGGAATTAGGCGAAGACCGCCATACCCACATTGCATACTATCAAGGTACTTTAGAAATTATGTCGCCACTATCCAGACATGAACGCCCACACCACATTATCGGTCACATTGTAACAGCAATTTTAGACGCTCAGGGCAGAGATTGGGAAGATTTTGGCTCGACTACTTTTTATCGCAAAGATAGGGCGGGTGTTGAACCTGATACTTGTTTTTATGTAACTAACGCTGATTTAGTGCGTGATTGTATGGAAAGAATTGATGTAGATGTTTATCCACCGCCTGATTTGGCGATTGAGTCAGATGTAACTTCCAAAACTTTTCTTTCTGCCTATGAGGCGATCACTGTACCTGAGTTATTGATATATAGTAATGATAGGTTAAGTATCTTTTTGCTGAACAATGGGAAATATGTAGAATCAGATGATAGTTTGCTATTGCCCAATTTAGAGATTAGAACTCTAATTCCCCAACTGATCAAACAGGGAATGTCGATCGGGGCAAGTGGGATGTTAAGGGAGCTTCGCAAATCTTTAACTAATAGATTCAAGGAGAGTTAATTATGGCTAATCCTAATTCAAGAAGGCAGAACAACGATCAACATGGAGGGAATAATACGCCACCTTCGCCATGGTTAGATCACCCACTTGACCCAAATCCTCGCCCTCATCAAACAGCAAGTTTTGTTGAGTATTTGCGGTGGATGCGTGAACCAAATCGCAAACCAAATAATCAAGGAAAAGACCCAACCGACCCGACAACAAAAGCACAAATTATGCAAATTGCGGAGGAAATGGCTGATTATGAAAACAGACTTGAAAAGCTGAATAATCGCATAAGAAGACTGGCTGGAGATGGTAATTGGTTTGAGGTTACCTGTCCGTGGCGGATTTGTGTCGGTGGGACAAAAGGACCTGAAGAAATGTTATTAACTGCCTTTGGCAATCTGGGCATACCATACATTCCTTCCAGTAGTTTGCGAGGTGTTGCCCGTAGCTTTGCAATTCGCCATTTTATGCAGGAGAAAGGTCTAACTTGGGAAAAAGCTGATCGCTATGTAGAAGAATGGTTTGGACATCTGGAGGGGGAAAAAGATAATCGGGTTGGCAAAGTGATTTTTTTGGATGCCTATCCTATCCCTTGTAAAAATGGCGGCTTAGCAATGGATATGGCAAATAGTATTTGGTGCTGGGAAGGAGATAAACTTGGTAAATATAGCCCCAATCCTAATGCTTTCTTTTCCTTGAAAAATGTTTCTTTCCTCATTGGCATTCGTCCTATCAAGCCAGATTATCAAGAGCAAGCCAAGCAAGTGCGAGAATGGCTGATTGCAGGGCTTGCGCAGGGGATTGGCTCCCAAGTTAATTCTGGTTATGGGGTATTGCAGTTAGATAGCGGTAGGATAGTCAATGGAGCTTTTCTTGAACTAGAGTTTGATGTGAAGGGACAAAAAATTCATGGAGCGCATCGTTTTCATAATTTTAGGGAGCCTTTTAGGAGGAGAAATGGGGTTTTAGAGACTGATCGACAGGGCAATCTGAAAGCAAATATGTTTTCCCAAGCAGAGGTACGAGCCACAGCTCTAAAAAATATGATGCGCTACTGGTTTCGTGTCCTTTCCTGTGGTGTTTTGCCTTCTCACAATGTCAAAGCACTTGAGACAAAAATTTTTGGAAGTATTGAACCCAAACCGAGTTTGGGGTGGTTGTGTGTTCGCGTTGAGGAGATTGATCCACCAGAAGACAGCCACAATACCCAAAGCGGGATATTACGCCTATTTACTACAATCTCTCTGCCTGATAAAAAAGCAAACTCTTTCCAAGCTCTCTGCAAAGAAGTATGCTGGGTCATGTTCCGATTAGGTGGAGTTGGTCAGGGGGCACGCCGTCCGTATTATGAGCGTCAAGGCAATCCAAATATACGCGGCTCTGATCTTACTCCATATAGTGCGGACAAGTTTTGGCAAGTACCCAATAGCCCAAATGATTTCGCCAAATTATTCAGACAACGATTAATCAGCTTCTACCAGTGCTTAAGTGAAATCTCGGCAACACGCCCCAACTTTCAACAACCCACTAATCAGCCCACTCAAGACCAATGGAGTGAGGTTGCTGACAGGCATTGTGTAATTCTGGTTTTTCAAGGACAAGTTAGGAATAATAAATCCCATGCACTGGCAGTTTTACATAGTAATCAATTCAAATGTAATGGGAACTATGATCGTTTTTTGTGTGGTTCAACAGCGATGCCTTCTCCCGTTTGGATTGCTAATATAGAAGATAAAAACTACCAAGTAGTAACTGTATTTGGGGCAGTGGCAGAGCCACGCAGAGGTTTTGTTGAGAAGCTCAAAGAACAGGGAGCTATCCAAGTTTTTCCATTGCAAGGAGGTAAAAATGATGATCGCCATAGAAAAGACCAGTAATCAGGCTGAAGACCAAACTTGGCAAACAGGCTCATGGGAGACTTTTCTTGCCGTTTCTCAGCAACCCACTTATCAAAAAGTCAAAGCCTACTATTTCAGAGGAGCATACCAATTTGTTATAGGTGTAGGAGCCAATCACGGTGATATTAATGCGGTTATTTTTTTATTGCTCAGTTTCTATTGCACAATTCGCAATTTGCCGCACAAGGCTTATGTGAACACCAGCTATCGTAAAGAGGGTATCCGAGAGTGTCAGCCTGATTTATCTTACTACTTTTTGGAGAGAGGTAGTCCGCTTCCTAGAGGTAGTAGTCTTGTCAATCTCAACGAGTACGCTCCCCCTGACTTGGTGATTGAAATTGCTGATTCTTCTTTGGCTGATGATCTGGGGATGAAGCGTTTGCTCTACGAAGAAATGCAGGTGGGAGAATACTGGGTAGTTGATGTTCAGACAATGAAGATTATCGCATTTCGGATTTTAGACAGTTTAGGAAGCATCAGAATTGCTGAATCTTCAGTTATAGCAGGTTTACAGTTAAGTTTCCTAGAAGAGGCTTTACGCCGTAGTTCGGAATTGGATAATTCCCAATTGGGAGCTTGGTTTATGGAACAAATTAAGGAAAATAATTGATAATCATAGAAAGGACAGACAATTATGGCATTGGTTAAAGAACCAGTACAAGCACCGATTGGGGAGAGGCGGATAACTTTCAATTGTAATAGTTGGGATGAATATCAAAGAATTGTTCAGGCACTAGACGATCGTCCTGTGAGGATAAATTTTGATGGAAATCGCTTGGAAATTGTGATGCCCTTAGAGTTACATGAATTTGCCAGAGCAATGTTTGAGCAATTTGTACACATTTTAGTCATGGAACTAGGATTGAATATAAAAACAATGGGTTCAACAACATTAAGTCGACAAGATTTGACAAGAGGGGCTGAGCTTGATAATGCTTACTATATTCAGAATCAGCCTTTAGTGAAAGGGCGCAATGTAGATTTGACTAAAGACCCGCCGCCTGATTTAGTGGTGGAAGTGGATATTACTCATACAGATCTTAACAAGTTAGAACTATATGCCACGCTGGGTGTGCCTGAATTTTGGCGCTATGATGGGCAAGTGTGGCGCATTTATACTCTAAAAGATGGGCGTTATCAGGAATTAGAAAATAGTCCGACTTTTCCCCATGTTCCCAAGTCATGGCTGTATGAATTTTTAGTGGCGGTGCGGGAAGATGAAATTACCGCCATGCGAGATTTGCAAAGACGAGTTAGAACGATCGCTTGATTTAGACCCTACGATTAGACTTTATGAGGAGATAAAATTATGACTTTTGCTGTTGGTAAGGAAAATGTCGTAAAAGTGTCCGATGAAAAGCCAAAACTGACTTTGGCAGAATTTTTGAAGTTGCCAGAATCGGATGAAAGTTTAGAATTAGTAGATGGAGAAGTAGTACCCAAAATGTCTCCTAAATTTTTTCATTCCCGTTTGACAACTGCTTTTTGGGCTGAACTTTCGGGTTGGTGTGCTGGGCGTGGTCAAGTAGCGATCGAGTGGGCGGTGGTGCTAAAGCGTGGGGGGCAGGATTGGGTTCCTGTACCTGATTTATTGTATGTCTCTTATGATCGTTTATCTAAGGATTGGTGCGAGGATGCGCCTTGCCCCGTGTTGCCTGAGTTAGTGATCGAGATTATGTCGCCCGAGCAGACATTTAATTTAATGACTCATAAAGCATTGGACTATTTGAGTGCGGGTGTCGATCGGGTGTGGGTGGTGTTTCCACCGATGCGGAGCATTACAGTATTTTATGCTGATCGCCCACCTGAGACTTACAGGAACGATCGCATAATTAACGATGAACTATTTCCCGATTTGACGGTGACGGCTGAACAATTTTTTATTAGAGCAGGAATTTCATAGGAGTTTAAGAAAATGAAAATTTTAACTATTACAGTGGGGAATCGGCAAATTGGATGGGTTTGTCAAGATGGAATAGTCAGATGCCTAGGGGTAAGCGCTAATCCTAAAGATAATACTCCCGATCATGTATCTCACCTTTACGCTGAAATGAATGTAGAACAACCAAAACAAAGGTACTATGCTAGACATTTAGGTAAACTTTTGTATGATGAATGTCAAAAAAATGGCGATTTTTCTCGAGTTGAATTACTGCTTGATCGTAAAATTATCGAAACAGAGTACAAACACGAAGAACGATTGATAGAAGTATGGTTAATTGGTACAGACCAACCTGAAGATGTTTCTCCAGAGTATCGATCGTCAGATACACTGTGGCTCACTGAACTAATGGCGGGCAAGATAAAACAAACATGGCAGAATTTACAAGTACACATTGAGAATTTGCAAGGAAATTTAAGCGACATAAATAAAGTGCGTGAAAAGTTTGCTGAATTTGTTATGCGCCTTACCGATCGGTATAAAGACTGTGAAAAAGTGACTATTTTAATAGAGAATAAAGGCTCTGTGCCTGCAATTGCAAAAAGTTTGGAAATTTACTTAGTCGCCTTAACTAGGTCATTTACTGTTAAGCGTATTACTCCCCAAGAACCAGACCCCATGTTTGATCCCCAGACTGGCTCTGCACGGATTGCTGAAACATTTGGCTATCAACTACTCAATCAATACTTTTTCCCTTTAGAAAAACAAAAAATTATTTCTGCTTGGGAAAAAGGAAACTTTGGCGAAGCTAAAGTGTGGTTAGAGGGACATAAAAATAAATTTGCACCTCTAGAAACTCTTGCTGGTTATTTGCATGATGCCAGAAATAATGAACTCAGAACAATTATCGAATCGCAAATTAAGGAGTGGCTAAATTCTAAACATTTGAAAAAACTCGCTTCTCCAGAAATAATCGAGTTATGGAAAAACTATCACTGTCTCAAGAAAAATCAAGGAAACACCACTGCTATCATTTGGGAATCTGCATTCTCCATCACGATTGATGCTAAAAATGGCAGGCTCACCACTGCATTCTTTACTATGGCTCAGACTCTGGAAAGACTTCTATTTGAGTTATACAAAAAAGACAAATGGTTAGAAAAACAATGGATTGCTATTCCTGAAAATTTAGTGGAGATGGGTATAGGCAGAGAAAGTTTTACTCCACGCCTTGAAGAAATGAGTAAAATTTGGAGTGCCAATTACAATTTAGAGTCTAGTTTTAGTGAATTGATAGATGTAATTAGAACAAGACGAAACAAAATCGTGCATGAAGCGAAGAATGTAACTTTTGCAGAAATTAGAGATTGGTGGAAAAAAGCTAATTTGAATGCTGACCTGATCGATCAAGCTCTGCTATTACCCTTGAGACGAATTGGTAGCCATTTCCCAGAATTACCAGAAAAGCCATTATTACTCTCCTTGTACGAATGGGGGTTAGAGATATTAAAAAATGAAATTTAGTGCTTTTAAGAGTTTAAGTTTAGCACTCAAAAAATTTCAAGAACTCGATCCGTTATTTTTTGTTGTAAACTATGTATTTAGTGAATGTCATACAATTCTTAACTATGTACCTTACTCCCCGATCGGCTCAAATTCGTAATATTGCTATAGCTACTGTTAATGGTTGCATTACTTTAGTGATCTTGCTAATTGCTCCTCTAGGGCTTGCCGCAGTAATTTTTAACACGCTCTTAGTTGCCCTTGCCTCCTATGGAACTGCCACCCTAGCTAGCCGCATAATCTTATATTTGCAAGGAGGTAAAACAACTATTGATATACCCCCCCAGACAGGACTATCCCGATCGAGTAACGATGATTCTATATCCAATCAATGAAAACTCTATATGTATCCCAGCAAGGTTGCTACTTATCCTTAGATTTAGAATTAGTACTGGTTAAATATAAGGGCAATACAATCCAAGATGCACAACTGCCTCATTTAGAGCAAATTCTCATATTTGGCTATTCACAATTAACCACTCAATTAGTCAGAGAATGTCTAAAAAGAGATATTCCCATCGCTTTCTTGTCAAGGATGGGCTATTGCTACGGCAGGATTATACCCATTGAGAGAGGCTATCGCCACCTTGCAAAATATCAACAGCAATTATTAGTTGTAGAACGATTATTAGTGGCTAGGCAAATAATATTTGCTAAAATAAAGAATTCTCGTGTTATTCTGCAAAGAAGATATAGAAATAAGCCTATTACTAATCTGCAAACTGCGATCAATCGCTTAAACGAATATGCTGAACAAGCATTAAAAGCTGATTCAATTGAGCAGTTGTTTGGTTTAGAAGGTATTAGTGCGGCTACCAGAAGTGTTGAAAGGTAGTTTAACGGACAAAAAAAGGGGCTAAAATTGTATAAGACTACCCCTTGAAATCAAAAAATAATAACTTTATGGTACGCTCATTTCCTAACATTGTCAAGCAAATCTTGAAGTACCTACCAACGAACGACTACCCTGTATTGCACTCATTCCTGTTTTGTCAAATCTGGCTGACCTTCATTTTAGATAAGAGTTTAACCAGTATGCGAGACTTGTTTTATCTCCTAAACCGTAGCGGTATTACGGTTGATATATCTACTTTCTCTAAAGCCTGTAAGCAACGGTGCGACCAACACTTTCGGCGTATTTATACCCAATTAAGACAGCAGTTAATGCGTAATAATCCGACAGCAGGAAAGATGTTATTTCCTATAGATGCAACCATAGTTAGTTTAACCAGCAAGTTATTTTGGGCGCAAGGACAACATCAAGTTAAGTTGTTAAATGGGGTACATATAAGTCAGGGATATGTCAGTGAATGTCTCATAGATTTTGGACAAGGGCATGACGCTAAATTTAGTGATTACATTTTGGGTATGATCCCAGAAGACGGCATTGGCATTATGGATTGTGGTTTTGTTGCTTGATGCTCTCAGTGAGACAAATACATTATTTGTGGTGCGGATAAAGAATTTAATCATAGTTGGTATCGGGTCGTATGGTTTTGTGATGTAGAGAGTCGGACTGAATTTCGCTTAGCTACCAATTTATCGGCAGAAGAGTTTAGTATTTATCGTTGTCGCTGGCAGATTGAGCTTTTATGGAAGTTTTTGAAGATGCATCTAAAACTGGATAAGTTGATAACGAAGAATAGGAATGGGGTAACGCTACAAATCTATATGATACTAATAGGT
>Ga0308414_1001197_pt1 | contig 16889 bp, 17 predicted proteins | sample HotsprSampleOS50_FD_205667 | JGI IMG/M metagenome (GOLD analysis project Ga0308414, IMG submission 205667) | Hot spring phototrophic mat microbial communities from Octopus Spring, Yellowstone National Park, Wyoming, United States - 20090730_OS50 ...
TTAGAATCGGGGAGAGGCTTTAGCCACATAAATATATTTGTTTTGGACAGATGTTATTTAAATGAAATTATCACAGATAATTCTTTTTCAGTTACTTTATTTATCTTTGAATTAGTATTAACATTAAATTATTAAACGATGCAAACGATATTAACTCTTATTTTATTAGGTGCCGTTGCCGGATTTTCAGCGGGATTCCTCGGAATTGGCGGTGGAGTAATTGTAATTCCTGGTCTTGTTTATTTATTGAATTATTCTCAATTGCAAGCTCAAGGAACTTCTTTAGCAATGATGCTGCCACCTATTGGTTTATTTGCTTTTTATAATTATTACAACGCCGGCTACGTAAATGTTAAATCTGCTGTGATTTTAGTTTTAGCATTTATGATTGCCAGTTATTTCTCTTCAAAAATTGCTGTAAATATTCCGGAACAAATTATAAAGAAAGTTTTCGCTGTGTTTTTAATTATTTATGCTTCTAAATTGTTCTTTGAAAAATAAACCTGAATCAGAAATGGAAATTAACTTATTGAAATATTTTACATTCAAAAGATTTATTAACGTTATCAAAGTGCTTTCATCATTTCTGATTTCAAGATTAATCAGAAAACCATTTATTTGGGGAATGCCAATTTCTTATTCAATCGAACCGACAAATCATTGTAATTTAATGTGTCCTGAATGTCCGAGTGGTTTGGGAATTCTCACTCGTCAATTAGGTTTGCTAAAATCTGAAAATTTCAAAAATTGGATTGATCAGATAAAAGATACCGGTTTTTATCTTCAACTTTTTTTTCAAGGTGAACCTTACTTAAATAAAAATTTAACGGAGTTTATTAAGTATGCACAGGATAATAATATTTATGTCTCAATTAGTACAAATGGACTTTTGATTAACGAAAAAAATGTTGATAAAATTTTAGAAAATGCACCTGATAAAATGATTTTTTCTGTTGATGGCTTAGATGAACAATCATATCAGAACTATCGTGTTGGCGGGACTTTTGAACAAGCCGATAAATCGTTAAGATTATTAGTAAAAAGAAAGAAAGAACTTAAAAGAAAATTACCTTACATCGAGTTTCAATTCATTGTGATGAAACAAAATGAACATCTTTTAGATGAAGTCAGAAATTATTGTAAAGAAGTTGGAGTTGATAAATTAGTCTTCAAGACAATGCAAATTTCATCTTTTGAAAATGCAATAAAATTTCTTCCAACTAATCCAAAATACCGAAGATATATAGTTGAAAATGGAACTTACAGGATGAAAGGTGAAATCAAAAATTATTGTTTTGCTTTGTGGCGAACTGCTGTAATTACTTGGGATGGTAAAATGGTTTCTTGTTGTTTCGATAAAGATGCCAACTATGCATTAGGAACTCTTAATGGAAACTCAATTGAAGATGTCTGGACTTCAGAAAAATATCAGAATTTTAGACAAGCTGTTTTAAATAATAGAAAACAAATTCCCATCTGTACAAACTGCACAGAAGGATTAAGAATAAATATTCTGGAAATGGAACAATAATGTTATTTTATTCAAGGTAAAATTTTGTTGAATCTAATTAAATCAATTACTTCGGTTTTCAAAGACGGGTTTCTAAGCAATAAATATGTTAAACTTGTATTGAAACTACTTATCACATTTGGAGTATTTTACTATCTTTATACGAATATCCGAATTGATGAAATATTAAATCAGATTCAAAACTCTAATCAGATTTTACTCATTTTAGTTCTGATGCTTGGTATTGTTAATGTTCTTTTACAATACTATAAATGGAAAATAACTGTAAATACAGTTCTTGATATTTATGATCAGCGTAAAATTATCTCATCATTATTGCAAGGATTTGCTGCTGCAATCTCAACTCCGGCAAGAGTAGGTGAATATGTAGGAAGAGCATTACCATTTTCTGACAAATCATTTTTACAGGTAACACTTGCAACTCTTATAGACAAATTTTTTTCTTTATTGATAGTTATGATAATAGGTGCTTTATCGAGCATTTTGTTTATACATTATTTTTACAATGTAATAGAATTTATTACGATTTCACTTTTAATTCTGGTCGCTTTGTTGTTTTACCTTTTGTTTCTTCTCCTTTTCAACAAGAACTTTTGGGATAATCTTCTTTTCGAAAGAATACAAAAATCAAAAAGATTCGGAAAGTATTACAAAAAATTTGAAGTTCTGAAAAAATTTGATAAACGATATAAGACGAAAATGCTTTTATTATCCTTTTTATTTTATTTATGTATCATAGTTCAGTATTCATTATTAGCAATGTCGTTTTCTCATAAAAATGAATTTGTAAATTATTTGTGGGTTGGAAATTTGATTATGTTTACTAAAACAATAATCCCACCATTTACTTTGGGAGAACTTGGAATAAGAGAAAGTGCTTCTATTTATTTTATACAGCGATTTGGTGAAAATGCTAACGTCGGATTTAATGCTTCAATATTTTTGTTTATTATAAATATGATTTTGCCTGCTATTTTAGGGCTGTTATTCCAGTTGAGAAAAAATAATGATTAGTTTTAATTTAACTGAAATAGCTTTATTAATTTCCATTCTACTTCTAACAGTTCATTACTCATATTTTCTGGTAAAAATTTATTATGGATTAAACGAACTAATCGGATTAAAAAAATCAAAAATACCGGATGAATTTGTTTCTGTTTTAGTGCCATTTAGAAATGAAGAACATAATATCCAAACAGTCTATGAAAGTTTAATCAATCAGAATTATCCTGAGGATAAATTTGAAATAATATTCATAAATGATAATTCAACTGATCAATCTCTTAATATATTATCGAATTTTAATTTGCCTAAAAATTTTAGAGTTATAAATGTCCCTGATGATTACTCAAGAAATGCACATAAGAAAAGAGCAATCAGATTTGGAATTGAAAATTGCAAAGGCGAAATAATCGTAACTACAGATGCAGATTGTATTCATAATAAAAACTGGCTGAAAAATCTTTTGTGCTATTTTGATGAAAATACTGCATTTGTTTCAGGACCAGCAGAATTTATTGAAGAATCAACACTATTTGAAAAAATGCAAAAAATTGAATTTGCTGGTTTAGTGATTGTTGGCGCTGGATTGATAGGTGCAAAAACTCCAACTATTTGTAACGCTGCAAATATTTCATACAGAAAAAAAGTATTTTATCAAGTAGATGGATTTCTGCATAATATGAATCTTAGTTCCGGCGATGATGAATTACTTATGCAAAAAATTTATCAGGATACTAATTACGAAATAAAATTTGCAGCTTTAAAAGATGCAGTAGTAAAAACAAAAGCAAATAACTCTCTTAATCAGTTTTATCAGCAAAGAAAAAGATGGGCAAGCAAAGGATTGTTTTATAAAAACAAATTTTTAATTCTCAAACTGATATTAATATATCTTTTTTATCTTTCGTTAATTATTCAGCCTCTGCTTGGATTTTTTTCAGAAGTATTTTTCCTCTCTTTTGTGATTACTTTTGGTTTGAAAATATTTTTAGAGTATTTAGTAATGAAAAGAGGAATCAGTTTGATATTTGAATTACGCTTGATGAAATATTTCTTTGTTACTGAAATTTTTCAGGTGCCATATATAGTTATTATGGGATTGTCAGGTGCATTTGGTAATTTTGTATGGAAAAATAGAAAGGTTAATAGATAAAAGAACTATTTATTGTTCAACTCTAAAAATTACATATCTGATGAGAAATTCTTTCGCACTAATCAATTTAAAAAATCTTAAATTCAATTATCTAAACTTGAGGAAAAGAACAAAACCAGCTAAATTTCTTGCAGTTGTAAAAGCAGATGCTTACGGACACGGTGCAATTGAGGTATCTAAATTTCTTGCAAGTTTAAATCATAAACCTGATTACTTTGGCGTTGCACTATTTGAAGAAGGTATTGAATTAAGAGAAGCAGGAATTACTGAGCCAATACTTGTTTTTGATGTTATTACTTTAGATTCATTACAACTTGCTCATAATTATGATTTGACTATTACAGTTAGTCATAAATCTGATTTCGATATTCTTAAAAAGTTCTATAAACTTGCCTCGCCATCAAAAAAACTCAATGCGCATATTAAAATAAATTCAGGGATGAACCGTTTAGGAATCAGATGGGATGAAAAGATAAGCGAACTATTGAAGTTTTATTCAATTGATAAAATTAGTTTTACTGGTATTTATACACACTTTGCAACTTCGGATATCCCTAATTGTTCTTTCGCAAAAATTCAATTAGACAGATTCAAAAGAGTTCTGGATAATCTTAATCTACAAAAAATAGATTTAGGAATAATTCATACTGCTAATAGTGGTGCAATATTGAATATGCCCGAATCTTACTTCGACTTGGTTAGAGCTGGAATTTCTTTATATGGTTACAAACCTGATTTGAAATCATTAGAAACTGTTAAACTTAAACCTGTTATGTCTTTGATTTCAAAAGTTGCAAGCGTTAATTGTGTTAAAAAAGGAGAATCTGTTAGCTACAGTCAAAAATATTTTGCGAAAAAGAAAACCAATATTGCATCTGTTTCTTTTGGTTATGCTGATGGTTATTCCCGAAATTTGACCAACAAAGCCAAAGCGATTATAAAAAATAAATTTTACCAACAAGTTGGAATTGTTACGATGGATAGAATTATGTTTGAAATATCGAATGATAAAATTTCTAAAGGAGATGAAGTAATTTTACTCGGTGAGAAAAATAATCTTAAATTTGATGCGTGGGATTGGAGCAAATTATTAAATACAATTCCTTATGAAGTTACCTGTAACATTAGTAAAAGAGTTCCAAGATTATATAAAATTTAATGGACTTTACTAAACAATATATTACCCAATGTATAAGCGCAGCTGCTAATAGCTTGAGATTAACTACTCAACAAATTGAGATAGTTGCACTATTGAAAGAGGAAATTTTATCTTCGACTGATCTTCAAGAGGATATAAGGTTAATGAAGAAGATTACGGAGCTTTCTACTTTGGCTATTAAATTAGGCGAGATTCTTAATTATCTTGAAAATAATACGATTGATTTCTTTAAAGTAAGTGAAATATTTAAAGATCATTCCAGAAATCTTATAAGAGATTTAAGTATTCTTCTTGAATCAACGAATCCTTCAGCTTTTAAGTTGTCGTTGGAAAAAATCAAAAATCTTAATGCTGATTTTAATGAACAGAAGTTAGAACAATTTTCAAATAAAATTTCACTTCAAAGTGATTTTGAGTCAGATAGACTAAAGGAGAAATTTATTCTTGAAGATGAAATTGAGGATGATGATATTTTACTTCAACAGTATGAAGCGAATATCCTTTCACCAATAAAACCTTTTGATGAATTCCTTAACAGAATTTATTTAGACGATTATGAGTCAGAGGAGATTTCTTATTATATCAATATGTTTTCTAATAATCTTAACAGTTCAAAAAAATTTGGATTTGACTTAATTGCTAATATGCATTTGACAATTAAAAATACATTAGAATTATTAAAGAACAGGAAATTAAATGCTGATAAGGATATAATTGATAGTTTAAGAGCTTGTTTAATTGTTATAGCAGCAATTATTAAACGAAAAGATATTGATATAACTAATTTTTTAAATAAAGCGGATTCTTTAAATAGAAAAATATCAGGCAGATTATAAAAAGGAAAACAAATGAATTTATATGCTGTAATTATGGCTGGTGGAGTTGGTTCCAGATTCTGGCCAAGAAGCAAAAAAGCAATGCCCAAACAGTTATTGAAAATTTTTGATAACGATACAATGATTCAAGCTACTGTTAAACGATTAAAACCATTGATTAAATATGAGAACATTTTCATAATAACTAATAAAATTCAGGCTGATGAGGTCAAAAAACAATTAAATAACATTCCTGAAGAAAACATAATAGTTGAACCATTTGGAAGAAATACCGCTGCTTGTATTGGACTTGCAAGTGTAATCATAAAGAATATTGACCCAAATGCTGTAACAATTGTACTTCCTGCAGACCATATTATTAAAGAAGAAGAAATATTTCTGAACACTTTGAAGAATGCAGCAAAATTTGCTTATGAGTCTGATGGATTATTAACAATTGGTATAAATCCTACAAGGCCTGAAACTGGTTATGGTTATATTCAGATAGATGAAAAGAAAGTCTCAGACAATATTTATAAAGTATTAACCTTTGCTGAAAAACCCAATTATGCAACTGCACTTCGATTTCTTGAAAGTGGTGATTTTATGTGGAATAGTGGAATGTTTATCTGGAAAGTTGAAGCAATTCTATCTGAAATAAAAAATCTTATGCCCGATTTATATGAAGGTCTTGAAGAAATTGAAAAACATATCGGTAAAAAATCTTTCGAAGAGTCTCTTACAAGAAATTATGGAATGATGAAAAAGATTTCCATAGATTATGGTATAATGGAAAAATCTTCGAGAGTCTATTTAACAAAAGGTTTCTTTACGTGGAGTGATGTTGGTAGTTGGGAGGAAGTTTATCAATTATCAGAAAAAAATCAGGATGGAAATTCTATAAATGGAAATGTTTACACAGAATCTGTAATTGATTCTTATATTTATTCACCTGATAAAGTTACTGCGGTGATTGGCGTAGATAATCTGATAATTATAAATCACGATGATACTCTGCTTGTTTGTAGAAGGGATAAAGCACAGGATGTTAAAAAAGTGGTTGATTATCTTTTGACTCATAATCTTGAGAAGTATTGTTAATATTTGTTTGGCAATTAAATTTTTTATTATTTTTGAACAACAAATCAGTAATATTTACTTATCAATATTCAGCTCAAATTTTTAATTGAGGATTTTTATTGTTTATTATTCATTCACCTGTTGTTGAACTTTCGGAAATTCAAAAGGGAATTTTTCTACAAAAAATAAAATCTCCTGAACTTGCTGAAAAGCTTTTACCAGGTCAATTCCTGAATATAAAAGTCAGTGAAGGATATTTCCCGTTGTTGAGGAGACCTTTCAGTATTTGCGATGTTGAAGATGAAAATATTTTTTTAATGTTTAATATTTATGGTGAGGGTACAAGAATTCTTGCTTGTAAGTATAAAGGTGATATAATCAATATTCTTGGTCCGCTTGGAAAAGGTTTCAATTATAATGACGATTATGATTTAGCAGTATTTGTTGCCGGGGGTTTAGGAGCTGCTCCTTTCCCATTTTTGAGCAGAAAATTAAAAGGCAAGAAAGATATTATTTCATTTATTGGCGGCAGAACTAAATCAGAAGTTATCAAATACAATATCCCAAATTTTTTAGTTGCAACAGAAGATGGTTCAGATGGTTATAAGGGAAATGTTGTACAATTATTTGAAGATGAGATAAAAAATCATTTTAGTAAAAAAATAAAAATTTTTGGCTGCGGTCCTAATGCAATGTTAAAAGCTCTGTCTGATGCCGTTAAAAAATTAAATAATCAAGGTAACAATATAGTCTGTGAAGTTTCCACTGAAAGTGCAATGGCTTGTGGCTTTGGAATTTGTCAAGGTTGTCCGATTCAGGATGCTAATAATCCAAACCATTATCATTTGATTTGTAAAGATGGTCCTGTTTTTAATATAAATGAAGTAGTTTTATGAAAACAGTTGACCTTTCTATTAACATAGGAAAATTAAAATTAAAAAATCCCATATTATTAGCTTCCGGTACAGTTGGATACGGTAATGAAATTTCTGATTTCATTGATTTGAATATTTTAGGTGGTATCATTACTAAATCAATTAGTCTTAAACCAAGAAAAGGGAATAAACCTCAACGTATTGTAGAAACTTCTGCTGGAATGTTAAATGCAATTGGATTGGCTAATGTTGGATTAGAGGAATTTATCAATGAAAAAATTCCGTTTTTAGCAAAGTATGATGTACCAATAATCTGTAATATTGCTGCAAGTTCAATTGAGGAATATGTTGAATGTGTGAAAACTTTAAATGATTATGATACAATCAAAGCATTTGAAATAAATGTTTCTTGTCCGAATGTTAAAGAAGGTGGGCTTCAATTTGGAAACAACCTTACTATGGTTGGCAATATTACTGATAAAGTCAGAGCTGTTACTGATAAAACTCTTATTATTAAACTTTCTCCAAATGTTTCTTATATTTCTGATTTCGCAAAGATTTGTAAGGAAAACGGAGCAGATGCAGTATCTGCAATCAATACATTAGTTGGAACAGCTTTTAATATTAATACAAGGAAACCAAAACTTAGTAATATTTTTGGTGGACTATCAGGACCCGCTATTAAGCCAATTGCATTAGCTAAAGTTCTAGAAATTCATCAAACTGTGGATATTCCTATTGTAGGTGTTGGAGGAATTATGACATGGCAGGATGTAATTGAATTTATGATTGTTGGTGCTTCTGCAGTTCAGATTGGCACTTTGAATTTTATTGATCCAACAGCAACAGTTTCAATTCTCAAAGGACTTACAGATTATTGTATTGAAAAAAACATTGAATCAATTTTTCATTTAACAGGAACTTACATTTTAGAATAATGGAAATTCAATTAGCATTAGATAAACTTTTTTCTCTTCATACGTTTGGTGTAAAATTAGGTCTTGATAATGTTCAGGCTTTCCTTGATAAAATAGGAAACCCACAAAATAAACTTAAATGTTTTCATATTGCTGGCTCTAATGGAAAGGGAAGTACGGCTTCTTTTATCACAAGCATTTTGGTTCAAGCGGGATATAAAGTTGGTCTTTATACTTCTCCGCATTTTGTTAAATTTAATGAAAGAATCATTGTTAATGGTAACTATATATCGGATGAATATATTACAAAATTCTATACTAAACACGAAAAATATATTAAAGATAAGGGACTTACTTTTTTTGAAGTTACAACAGCTTTAGCTTTTGAATATTTTCTTGCTCAAAAAGTTGATTTTGCTGTGATTGAGACAGGTTTAGGTGGACGACTTGACGCAACTAACACAATAGCAAAGCCGTTGGCTTGTATCATTACTGCTATCAGTCTTGAGCATACAAACATTCTTGGTGATAAAATTTCTTTGATAGCAAAAGAAAAAGGCGGAATTATAAAAAATAATTCAAAAGTTTTTGTTGGTAAACTTCCCAAAGATGCAGATGAAGTAATCGAGCAAATCTGTATAGAAAAAAAATCAAAACTGATACGACTTGAAGATTATTTAATTGAAAAAAACGGAAACGTAGAGTTATATTCTGAAGAAATAAATCTTGAAGATTGGTCTATTCCATTACAAGGAAAGCATCAAAGATATAATGCTGCTCTTGCAACTTTAACCGTTGCAAAAACTTTATTTATAGATGATCCAAAAATAATTTATGATGGCTTAAAGAATGTTATTAAAAATTCTCTTATTCAAGGTCGTTATGAAGTTGTTTCAGAAAAGCCCAAAATTATTCTTGATTCTGCTCATAATCCTGCAGGTATGAGTGTTTTTATATCTGAATTTCTAAACGAAAAAAATAAATATAAAGAAACTTTTTTATTATTTAGCGCACTAAAGGATAAAGACATCTCGTCTATGGTTAAAATTATCAGTAATACTTTTGATAAAGTTTATGTTACTGATATAAATTATGAACGCAAAGAAGAACCTGAGAACATTATTAGACTATTTAGCGAAAACGGTGTAAATGCAGAATTAGTTTTAGATAAAAAGAAATTTTTGAAACAATACCTTATTAAAAAATCTGAAAACTGTCTCGTTATAACGGGAAGTATGTATTTATTAGGAGAAGTTAAATCAATATTAAATGAAATTAAAAACTAAATTTTGGAGATCTCTGAAAAATTTATTTAAAAAGATTACAAATGTCATCCTTCGACAAGCTCAGGATGAGAAAATAATTATTTCTCAGAAATCTATTTAATCAAAACAAAAATCAAGTTTACAAATTAAATGTTAAAAAAAAATAGGACGATAAAATAATGGCAATGGATGTCTCAGAACTTAAGTCAAAAAAAATTGTTGAGTTAAACGCAATTGCTAAATCACTTGGAATTACAGGATATAGTGATTTGCGTAAACAGGATTTGATATTCAAAATCCTCGAAGCTCAAACAACTCAGGATGGTGCTACATTCTCTAAAGGTGTACTTGAAGTACTTCCGGATGGATACGGCTTTTTAAGATCTTCGGATTATAATTATCTGCCTTCTCCGGATGATATTTACGTATCACCATCACAAATCAAAAAATTTCAATTAAGAACGGGTGATTTTGTCAGCGGACAGGTAAGACCACCCAAAGAAGGTGAGAGATTTTTTGCTTTACTGAGGGTTGAAGCTGTAAACAATCAATTACCAGAAGCAATAAGAGAAAGAACGCTTTTTGACAATCTTACTCCGGTTTACCCAACAAAAAGAATTTATCTTGAATCTGCACCTGGTGAATATTCAATGAGAATAATGGATTTACTGACTCCAATTGGTAAAGGGCAGAGAGGTTTGATAGTATCGCCTCCTAAAAGCGGTAAAACCATTTTGCTTCAGAAAATTGCTAATTCAATTACAAGAAATCACCCTGATGTAAAATTGATTATTCTTCTTATTGACGAACGACCAGAAGAAGTAACAGATATGGAAAGAATGGTGAAAGCTGAAGTAATAAGCTCCACTTTTGATGAACCACCTGAAAGACACGTTCAGGTTGCTGATATGGTAATTGAAAAAGCAAAACGACTTGTTGAAGCTAAAGAAGATGTTGTCATCCTTCTGGACTCAATTACAAGATTAGCACGGGCTCACAACGTTGTTATTCCTCACAGCGGTAAAATTCTTTCCGGTGGTGTTGATTCAAATGCACTTCATAAACCGAAAAGATTTTTCGGTGCAGCCAGAAATATTGAAGAAGGCGGTAGTTTAACTATTATTGCAACTGCACTTATTGATACAGGCAGCAGAATGGATGATGTTATTTTTGAAGAATTTAAAGGTACCGGTAATATGGAAATTGTTCTGAATAGAGATTTAAGTGATAGAAGAATTTTCCCGGCGATTGACTTAAACAGATCAGGAACGCGAAGAGAAGAATTACTTATGAAAGAAGATGATTTACAAAGAATTTGGATATTACGAAAATTATTAAGTGATTATAATCCTATTGAAGCAATGGAATGGCTTTTAGATAAATTAAGAGGTACGAAGAATAACAAAGAATTTTTAGCTAATATGAACAGTTGATTTTAACTTATGTTTAGAATTTTAATTGCTGTTTTGATTTTGAATTTTTCTAATTCAGCTCAAGTTGATATTAAAAATTCACTTCACAGCAAAAATAAAGTTCAATCTGAAATTTTTACTTTTGCTAAAGATTCTTTTTATAAAGCGTATTATCTATTTAAAGTGCCTTACAGCAGTCTTGTATTTGAAAAAGACAATTCAAAATTCATCTCAAAATTTGAAATAACACTTGAGGTTAAAGATAGTAAGGAACAGGTAGTCCAAAGAAAATTTATTAAAGATATTATTGAATTAAATGAATATCAAAAAACAATTTCTGATAATGATGTTTTTTCAGATTTTATTGAATTTGAATTGCCTGCTGATACTTTTCTGTGCAATGTTAACTATACCGATTTGATCACTGGCAAGACTTTTTGGATTTATAATCAGAAAATAGACCTTTTAAGAACCAGAGATTTGCCGAGATGGTTATTGGTTAAGCATAATCAAACAAATGGAACGCCATATTTTGAAGTTGATTTTTTTGGTAATACAGTTCCTCATTCGCAAAATAATTATGATTTACTTTTAATAGGCGATTTCGATTTTTCAGATGTTGAAAAAGTAATTGCTAAGTCTGATGATTCAATTTTAGTTAACTATGAATTTCTTAAGTATAATTATATCTCTCCGATTTTTAGAAAGAATAAAAACAAGCTTATTCTTGAAATCAATTCTGAACCTAATCCTGAACAAAAAATTAATTCTATTCTTATTAAAAACTTTAATGAAAAACTTTTTGAAGGTAAATACTCAGTTGAGTTATTTGGTAATAAAGATAATTTAATTAGGTCTTTCCCGATTTCAGTTAGTTGGATTGATAAACCAAAAACATTAATGGACTTTAACTTAGCACTTGAAATGATAGAGTTTATTGAGGTAGATGAAAGTTTCCGAACTTATTTCAGTTCTGATAATGAAAAAAAGAAAAAATTATATAATTACTGGAAACAAAAAGATCCAACTCCTGCTACTGCCTTTAACGAATTGATGAATGAATTTTACTTAAGGGTAGATTATGCTCAAAACGAATTTATTTCTATTTCTCAGCGTAACGGTGCGAAAACTGACAGAGGAAAGGTATATATATTAAATGGTAAACCAGAAAGAATTGATAGAAATGTTAACTCTGAAGGGAAAGTGGTGGAATCTTGGTACTACGAAAATCCTTATAGAGTTTTTTCTTTTATTGATTCCAGAGGTGATGGTAATTTTAAGAGTTTGCAGTGAAAAAAGAAAACAAAATATTATTTACCTGCGGAGATGTCAATGGAATAGGTCCGGAGATTTCCCTTAAACTTTTCTATTCCCTTCTTAAAAATAAATCAAAGCATCATCTTGTGTTTTTTTGTCCTGCGAATGTATTCAGATTTTATTATGAAATGCTTCCGCTAAAGTTTAAGTATCGGGTTATAAAAAACATTGATGATACAGAAGCCAATTATCTGAACCTGATTGAAATGTCTGATACAAAAATGGAAATTGGAACTCCTACTGTTCAATCGGGAAAAAGTGCTTATGATTCTTTAATGCTTGCAATCAACGAATTAAAGAACCAAAAATCTTCGATAATAATTACTTCTCCTGTTTCCAAATATGCAATCAACTTAGCAGGCATTAAATTTACCGGTCAGACAGAATTATTTGCCAATGAGTTCAAAGTCAAAAATTTTCTTATGATGTTCTTATCAAAGAAAATGAAAGCAAGTCTTCATACTATTCATATTCCGCTTAAAGATGTTTCATTTGAAATCAAATCATCAACTATTAGTTCAAAATTATTATTGCTCCAAAAAACCCTTCAAAAAGATTTTGGGATAAAAAAACCTACAATTGCAGTACTTGGATTGAACCCACACGCCGGAGAAAACGGCAAAATTGGTAAAGAAGAGATTCAAATAATTTCTAAGGTAATCAATAAAACAGATTTTGCTAAAGGTCCTTATGTGTCGGACGCATTTTTTGGAAATCACCTTTATAAATTTTTCGATGCTGTTTACGGAATGTACCACGATCAAATTTTAATACCATTTAAAATGATGAATTTCAGTCAAGGTGTGAATTTTACTGCCGGTTTGCCAATTATTAGAACATCCCCAGACCACGGAACAGCTTTTGACATCGCAGGTAAAAATCGTGCTGATTTCTCAAGCATCCTGTCTGCCTTTAAGTATGCTATTCAAATATTAAACTCACGTAAAAAAGTTGAAAGATAGTTATCAGTACGTTTCACTAATTTATGACCATATAATGTCCGGAATCAATTACAGATTTTGGGCAAACTATATTTATCAGCTGACCAGAAACTATTGTAAATCGCGAAAAAGTTCTGTATTAGAATTAGCCGCAGGAAATGGAAATATTTCAAAATTTCTTTATAAAAAATTCTCTGATTATCTCGTTTCCGATAATTCAATTTCGATGTTAAAAAATTTTAAAGTTCAGAATGTAAATTCTATTTGTTTTGATATGTTATACCCTGCAGTCAAAACAAAATTTGATGTAATAATCTGCTCTTTCGACAGTATTAATTACATCTTGTCAAAACTTAAATTGAAAAAATTCTTCAAGAATGTTTCTTCTCTATTAAAAGATGACGGAATTTTTTTATTTGATGCAGGATTAGTAAGAAATAGTCTCCACCATCAAAAGTACGCCTCAAAGCAGGGGAGAGTTAAAGATATCTGTTTTGAGCGTGAAAGTATTTTTCTGAAAAAAAGCAGAATTCATAAAAACATCTTTAGGTTTTATTTTGAAGATGGTTCAACTAAAGTTGAAATCCACAGGCAAAAAATATTTGAACTGAATGATCTTTTTGATATAATTGATCAGAGCAATTTATATGTTGTGGATTGTTTTAATGCTTTTACATTTAAAGATTGTAAAGAACAAAATTTCAGGGCTCAATTTATTGTTAAAAGGAAAAAGTAATGTTAGAAATTCGTGATTTAACTTTTCATTATAAGAATCAACCTTTGTTTGATAATGTATCAATGAGTTTGGATAGGGGAGAATTTGCCTTCCTTATTGGAAAGAGCGGTACTGGTAAAAGCACTCTGTTACAAATGATTTACCTGAACTTATTCCCTCAATCAGGCAGCGTAACTATAGGCGATTATGAAACAACTTATGTTAAGAAGAGACAAATTCCTTTAATCAGAAGAAAAATTGGGATAGTATTTCAAGACTTTAAACTATTAAAAGATAGAAATGTATATGAAAACTTAGAATTTGTTCTTCAGGTAACAAATCATTCAGGTAAAGAAATTAAAAGGATAATTAACGATGCACTAATGGAAGTGGGTCTCTCACATAAAAGATTGAATTATCCGAATGAATTATCCGGCGGTGAAATGCAGCGTGTTGCGATTGCACGTGCTATATTGAACAACCCTATGATAATTCTTGCAGATGAGCCAACCGGGAATCTTGATCCTGAAACTTCCTACGAAATATTAGAGCTATTACTAAAAATAAATAAGAAAGGTGCTTCGGTTTTATTTGCTACTCACGATTATGATTTGGTTAAAAAATATCCTTCAGCAAAAATATTTAAAATTGTTGATAATAAAATCATCAAAGGATATTTGAAAAAATCCGACTAATCTATTAGAACTTTTTCTTTTAGTTTACTGACAAGATTATGATTCACTTCTTCAACTGTACCCAAACCGTTAATTGTAATAGCTCTGTTTTTTGAAAGATAATAATCGAGCACAGGCATTGTATTGGTTTCATAAACTTTTAATCTTCTCCTAATTACTTCTTCTTTATCATCTTCTCTAAGATAAAAACTATTCTCAGCATTACATTTAGGACAGAAATTCAGTCCTTCAATTTCTTTTAATGAAAATATTGCACCGCAGACTTTGCAAGCTCTTCGTCCTGTCAATCGTTTAATAATTTCATCTTCATCAGCGGTAATGTGGACAAGCATAGCATCTTTGATATTAAGTTCATCAAAAAGCGAATCTAATGCTTCAGCTTGAATAACAGTTCTGGGAAAACCATCAAGTATAAATCCGTTACTGCACTGGTCAGATTTAAGTACTTCTTTAATAATTCCAATCATAATATTATCAGGCACTAATTCACCTTTATTCATAATTTCGGCTGCTTTAATACCGAGTTCTGTTTTATCTTTTACAGCTTTACGTAATATATCACCTGTTGAAATGTGAGGTATGTGTTGTGTTTCTGATAAAATTTTTGCCTGAGTGCCTTTTCCCACACCAGGAGAGCCAAAAAGTATAATTCGCATTAAATTCCTGAATTTTTATTGCAAATTAGATTATTCATTTTATTTAATCAAGATTCAGGTGAAATTAGAGGAATTAGGTTTATTCCTTAATCTTTCAAAAAAATCTCTCAAAAGACTTGAAGATTCCTCAGCCATCAAACCAGAATAAACCTTCAAATGATGGTTAGTTCTATTCTCATCAGGGATATTATAAATACTGCCACAAGCACCGGATTTGGTATCATAAGTCGAAAAATATACTTCGCTTATTCTTGAATTGAGTATTGCACCTGTACACATAATACAAGGTTCAAGTGTAACATATAAACTGCAATCATTAAGTCGCCAGTTTCCTAAACGATTTGCAGCAGAAGTAATTGCAATCATCTCTGCGTGTGCAGTTGCATCTTTTAATTTTTCAATTTGATTATATCCGCGGGAAATTATTTTATTTTGATGAACAATCACTGCTCCAATTGGAACTTCATCTTCATCAAAAGCTTTAACTGCTTCCTGTAATGCTGCATACATAAAACGGTATTTTTCTTCGGAGAAGATCATTTATAAATATGTGAAGTAAAATTTGGTATAACAATTAAATTGAGAGTAAAAGATAGATTTTATTTATTATGAATTATCAAACTGTTTACTTATAAAAAAAATCTAAGTTTCTAAGAACTCCTTCAATCAAAATTCTACATTCTAAATTCTACATTCTACATTATTAGCATTGTACGCCCGTAGGGACTCGAACCCCAAACCGTCTGATCCGAAGTCAGATGCTCTATCCAATTGAGCTACGGGCGCAAAATATTTTGAACAGATAATTACATAGTAAAAATAATGAAGATTAAAGGATTTGAAAAGACCAAGTGAAATATGTTAAAGCCAGTGCTGTCCAAATAAACTTAAACCTTAGATTCCGATCCCGAAAGCATTCGGGACGGAATGACATCTATGCGACAGCCACCATAATATCCTTGTCTTTATAATAAGGGGCTGTCTATAAAGTTAAAAAATGTCAGTCTGAACCCGTCGAAGACTGACATTTTTTTGTAAAATCAAATATTTTCATACTGTTTATATAAAAAAATTACTTTTTAGACAGCCCCAAAAAATAAAAGCAGGAACAGGCTTTCGCCACATAAATGTATTTATTTCGGTCAGATGTAGTTAGAGCTTGTTTATAGTTGATTTAAAAATAATGTTTAAAAATCTTTATATTTACAAAAAAAATAAGAGAATTTGTGTTTTGTAATAACTCTTAAGAAATGTCAGTAATATAACTCAATAGAAATGTCAGTAAAAAAACACTGAAATTAGGATTCTCAAAAAAAAGGAGAATCTTAATATGGAAGGAATACTGACAATGAGTAA
>Ga0308414_1001198_pt1 | contig 16887 bp, 14 predicted proteins | sample HotsprSampleOS50_FD_205667 | JGI IMG/M metagenome (GOLD analysis project Ga0308414, IMG submission 205667) | Hot spring phototrophic mat microbial communities from Octopus Spring, Yellowstone National Park, Wyoming, United States - 20090730_OS50 ...
GTCTTCAGCCGCCGGCGGTTGAGGAACGGCCCGGCGCGGCAGCTTGAAACTCTCGCCCCACGAGGGCAGCGGCTTAATCTCCGGCAGGTGCTGCTCAAGCTGGCGCTCAATATCGTCAATCAGCGTGTCGAGCGAGAAGGAGTCGGCCGGCGTGCTCTCGTCCTGAGCGGTCTCCAGAATCAGGCGGGCGGGAATGCCTGCGCTGAAGGTCTCGCGCGGCGGCGGGGTGGGGGAAACGAACGGCGGCGTCTCGGCCTCTTCCAGCTCAGCGAAGAAGGCGTCAATCTCCTGCCCGGCGCTGTCGCGGACTGTTTCGCCCGCGTCGTAATCCTCGGCCTGGGCTGATTCAGCGGCCGATGGGACATAAAAGGCGTCGAAGTCCGCGTTGAATCGCTCTGCCTCTGCTCTTTCGCTGGGGACAACCTGCTCGCCGCGCATCAGCGCCAGCACATCGCGGAAGCTGCTGTCGCTCACGCCGATCATCAGATCGCCAATTGTGCCGCTTTCCTCTAAAGTGGGCAGGGGCGGCTCCTCGGCAGCCAGAGCGGTAAACGAGTCCGCTTGTGGCGCAGGCTCGCTGTCTTCGGCGCTCACCTGCTCAAACTCGCCGGTCTTAGCCTTTTCCAGCTCGGTGAGCAGGGTGTCCATCCCGCCTGTCAGGATAAATTCGATAAACTGCTGGTGGCGATCCGGCAGCGGAGTGTGCTGGCGGTCAGCCCGCATCGAGTTAACCAGATCGTCGAAACTGCCGGGGGCGTAAGTCTCACCCTCTGCGGCCGGCACTGCCGGATCAATAGCCTCCAGCACATCGCCAAATGTATCGCTCTCGCCAGTGGGGTGGTATGTGGCGAGGAATTGGCGCACCGCGTCGGAGTCAACAGCGGGAACCGACGGCGTGTCTTCATCGCCAACCGCTGGCTCGAACATCTCGCTCGGCGCTTCATCCATTAGGATGCTGCCCAAGCTGGAGAAGGGCAGCTGGCCGCCCTCATCAGGCACAGACCGTTCCCAGGGAAGCGGGCTGTCATCATCCACGTCGTCCAGGATGCGCGTTTCGGTGCCGTAAACCGGCGGCGCCGGCAGAAAATCAGCCGCGTCGTCCTCGAAAGACATGTCAAGCATGCGGGTATGCAGCGGCGTCGCGCCTGATCCTGCCTCGTCTGGCGCATCGTTTAACGGCCCGGTGTACAGCGGCGCGCTGCTCAGGTCTGGCGGCAGATCAGCCAGTTCGCGCTCAGGGTCAACCAGCACATCGGTAGCGCTGGAGTCGGGCGATGTGTCGTCAACCAGGCTGCGGGTGCGCGCCCAAAGCGGCTGCTCGATCAGCTCGACAGCGTGCTCGATCACCGGAATGATAGTGCGCGCGCTGAAAGGCGCGTCTACGATGCCCTGCAGGTCCAGCTCCTGCATCAGCGCGCGGGCGTTGGGCTGCGCCGGGCTGACGATGACCGCAATGCCAGGCTGGATAGCGCGCAAGCGGCGCACAAGCTGTGGGCCGTTGTAGTCCGGCAGCGTGAAATCAACAAGGGCGACGTCGTGCGGGTGATCGCGCAGGTACTCCAGAGCTGCATCAGCAGCCGTGAACGGGTGCACGGTAAACGCGCCCGTCTGTTCCAGGGCCTGCTTGATTGTCACGGCAAATACAAGCTGCCGGTTGATGAGAAGCACGCTCGTTGTCATACCACCCATTGTATAGCCAGCGCCGCTTCAGAGCAACACGCCTTAATGTCAGCGGCGGCCCTGTCATGAGCCGCCGCGCTGCAAGACGGGATACAGAACAGGCGGCGCTACGGCCCCGCCTGTACCACCACGTCCAGCGTGCCGATGTTGTTCACCTTGCTGACTTCGTTGACCTGCGCGTCACTGTCGGCCAACACGCGCAGCATGAACGCGCCCGGCGTATCGAACGTCAGCGTAATTGTCAGCGCAATGCTTTCGCCGGCGCCCAGGTTCGAGACCACACCCAGGTCCTGGGGCGTGCCGCCTGGCAGCACAGTGATCGTGTTGTTAAACACGCCGGTGTTGCCGCTGCCGGTGTTGGCGATAGTCACCGAGTAAGCGGCGGTCGTTGAAGGTTCGCCCGGCGGGATCGTCACCAGCGTCGGCCCGATGATGCTCGCCACCACCAGATCGGGCAGGCCGGGGGTCGGCGTGAGCGTGCGCGTCGGTGTAGGTGTGAACGTGGGGAACACCGTCCACGTGGGCGGTATAGTGGGAGGCGGGACCGGCGTGACAACGACCGGCACGCCGGTGCACACACCGTAAACAGTCACGAACTGCGCCGACACCCAACCGACAGTGGCGCCGAAACGCACCTGCCACCATTGGTTGCTGCCGATGCGCCCGATAATCGGCACGACCGTGCCGGCGGGCAGCACCGTGATCCGGTCGAACTGCGTGCCGGGGCCAGTGCGCAGGTTAAGCCCAGTGTTAACCAGCGCCCGGCACGTTGGGTCGGATGGGTTGATGTCCGGCACGCGCGTCTGCGGCGCGACTGTCGCCGTCACCTGGGCCTGCGAAGCGCGCACCGTGATATCAACCACAGCCGGGTCGCTGGAGATAGCGCCGCGGAAAGCGATCACCTGCAGCCGCACATCCCCCGGCGTGCCAGGCCGGAAATCCAGCAGCACGTTCATGGTGCGGTCGCCCGTCGGCGACTCCGACGTGATCGTGCGGACAATCTGGTTGTTGGCGATAAGCTGCATTCGCGTAACGCCGATCGGGTCCGTGCCGCTGGCGCTCACGAACACGTCGCTGCCCACGACGAACTCCTCGCCGCCTTTGGGCGCAGAGATAGTCACCGTGGGCTTGCCGCCGCCGCCGTCCGGCTGAGCCGTCGCCGGCTCGCGGCCTGGGGGCTGCCGGGTAAGGTTGCAAGCGCTCAAAACCAGCAGCGCCGCCAGGGGCAGCGCCAGTTTCCAGTTGCGCATGGGTAAGGCCCTCGCTTTGTTGAGGCACAGCCTTGCAGTCATTGTAACATCACGCACACATCAGAACAACGCGCGCGCTGTGCGCCTACCCCACTGCCAGCCGCCGCCAGCAGCGAACGACCTGCCTGCGCAGTCCGCGCCCCCCGCTTGCGCCGTTTTTCTTCAAAACATGACTGGGTATATAATAATAGTCTGCGACCGGCTGACGCCTGCGCCCACCACAAGAGGAGGACCTTTCATGAGCAACCGGTTCGACGACGACGATTTCAAGTTCGACGACGACGATTTTGGCGACGAGAACACGTTCGACATAGATACCGGGTTCGATAACGATCTAGAGGAAGACGACCTGCCGCCGCTGGACGATGAAGAAGATGTGTCTGCCAGCCGCGGCCCCAGCCGCACGTTTCTCGTCATCGCTGGCGTCATTATCCTGCTGTTTGTGGTGGCGTTGGTGGCCCTGGTCCTCATCGTCAGCAACCAGGGGCCGGCGCCGGTCGCCCTGACTGCCACCGCCGAAAGTGGCACAATTATCGCCGCAAACGCTACCACCTTCGCCAACGCAACTGAGACGGCTATTGCGCTGGAACAGTTCAACCTGCAGCAAACGCAGGTGGCCTTTAACCTCACGCAGACTGCCCTGGTGCCCACTGCAACCCCCTCGCCTACACCCACGCCCACCGAGACGCCCACACCCACCGAGGACCCAGCAGTGTTGGCCGCAATTGCCCAGCAGACGCAGGCCGCGCTGGATCAGACGGCGACGGCCCAGGCACTGATCGGCGCGGCCTCGCCGACGCCGGAAGGCGTCCCTGCCGACGCCGTGGCGCAGACCGCAACCGCCCTGGCCGAACTGCTGCAGCAGCCTACACGAGAAATCAGCGTGCCTACGCAGGAAATCGCGGTGACAGTGGCGCCTACAGCCCTGCCTGACACTGGCCTGCTCGACGACATCGTTGGCGGCGGCGCAGGCAGCCTGGGCACGCTGGCGCTGGCAGGTCTGGCGCTGGTTGCGGTGATCGTCGCGTCGCGCCGGCTGCGGGCCAACAACCGCTGAACCAGCAGCCGCTGACCTCCTCTCCTACACTCGTCCGGCTCTCGGACGAGCGCTGTGCTGTGCACAGCGGCGTTGTTGTGCGGCGCTCTGTCTGTGCCTGCCTGAAGGCGCTCGCGCGTCTTGCACGTCGGGGGCATCCATCAGCCGCCTGGCGCGCCCAGGCCGCTGATACCGGTTTCTCGTCCTCTGTGTTCACCAGCGGCAGACTGCCGCGCGCACCAGTGGAGGCCCCGAAATGCTCGTCGTTGGCCTGATTTCCGGCACGTCAGCAGACGGCATTGACGCCGCGCTTTGCGAACTCACCGGCGCGCCGCCGCAGTTCGCCGTGCGGCTGGTGCACTCGCTGACCAATCCCTACGCGCCTGCCCTGCGGGAGCGCGTGCTGGCCGCCTCCAGCCCGCGGACCGGCCGAGTGGATGCGGTGTGCCAGCTCAACTTCGACCTCGGCGCGGCTTTTGCCGACGCCGCGCTGGCTGTGATGAGGGCCGCCGGGGTCAGCCCGGCCGACGTAGACTTGATTGGTTCGCATGGGCAGACAGTGTGGCACATGGTGCAGCCGGACGGGCGCGCCGCCGCCACGCTCCAGCTTGGCGAGCCGGCCCTGATTGCCGAACGCACCGGCATCACAACGGTGAGCGGCTTCCGCGCGCGCGACATAGCCGCTGGCGGGCAGGGCGCGCCGCTGGCCAGCTATCTTGACTGGGCGCTGCTGCGCCATCCAAACCGCTGGCGCGCTGCCCAGAACATCGGCGGCATCAGCAACGTAACGTTCCTGCCACCGCTCGGCGACTCCCACAGCGCGCCGCTGGCCTTTGACACCGGGCCGGGCAACGCGCTCCTCGACAGCGCCATCAGTCTGCTCACCGACGGCGCGCAGACCTACGACCACGACGGCGCGCTGGCCGCTGCCGGCCAGGTGGACACTTCCTGGCTCGGCCAGCTGCTGACAAATCCCTACTACGCTATGCAGCCGCCCAAATCCACCGGGCGGGAGCTGTTCAGCGCAGCGATGGCCGCTGAACTGGTGGCTGAAGGCTTCGCGCGCGGCCTGACGTCCGCGGACATTTTGGCAACGCTGACGGCGCTCACCGCTGCTACCATCGCAGACGCCTACGCGCGCTTCGCGCCGGCGCCGATTGCCGAAGTCGTTGTCAGCGGCGGCGGGCGCAGCAACCCGATCCTGATGGCGCATTTGCGCGAATACCTGCCGAACACCGCCGTGCTCACGCTTGAAGAACTCGGTCTGAGCGGCGACCACAAAGAGGCGCTCGTGTTCGCGCTGCTGGCCTATGAGACCTGGCACAACCGCCCCAGCACACACCCAGCGCTCACCGGCGCGCGGCACGCATCTGTTTTGGGCCACATCACGCCGGGAAACAACTACGCCGCGCTGCTGCGCCGCACTTGGTGTGCTTAACCCCTTGAACGAAGTGGCCGGCTTTCAGCGCAGTGTGTGAGACAAGCGATTCAGGACGGCGTCGGCCGAAGCGGGTTCAGCGCCTTCCAGCTGGACGCGCGTCAGCAGCAGCGCGCCGTCACCGGTGAGCACAACCGCACCAGCGCCTGGTCGAACCTCCACAACGCGGCCTGGCACGCGGCCCACGTACCGCCGCGCCAGCGGCAGCCGTTCCGCCTGCCAGATTGTCAGGCGCTGGCCATCTAGCGTCGTGTGCGCCCCTGGATAGGGCGCAGTGACCGCGCGGATCAGGTTGTGCGTGCGCGCCGTTGGCCAGGCCCAGTCAATGCGCATATCGTCTGGCAGCAGTTTGCAGGTGTAGGTTGCGGCGCTGTGATCCTGCGGCGTGCGCGGCGCCTGGCCGGCCAGCAGCGCTGGCAAATGCGTTTCAAGCAGCGCTAGATACACTTCTGTGACGCGCTCGGTCACAGCGGCAATAGTGTCGTCCGGGCCTATCTCCACGCGCATCTGCCCGACGATGTCGCCTTCATCATAGCCATCGGCCATGGTCAGCAGCGTAGCCCCTGTGTGATCCTCGCCGTTGATCATGGCCCACACCGTCGGCGAGAAGCCGCGATAAGCCGGCAGCAGCGAGTCGTGAAACACAAACGCCCCCAGCCGAGCGCGCCTGTAAACAGGCGGCGGTACAAGATAGCGCCAGTTGACAGCCAACAGCAGGTCTAGCGACGCGGCGTCCCACACTGGCTGCCAGCGCTCCGCTCCCACCTGGCGCGCTTCGTGAAACTGCGCGCCCACTTCAGCGGCGCGGGCGCGTATGTCGTCGAAAAACGGCGGCTCCCAGGTCTCTTCGCGGAAGCTGAACACCAGCAGGCGCGCGTCCGGGACCAGCTCAGCCAGCCGGTTAAACACGCGCAGGCCGCGTGCCGTTGCGCACAGCAGGGCAATAGTAAACATAGCGGGCGTTACAGGGCTTTTTCAGAGATGATGTAGCTGGCGGTGGCAGCGTTGGTCGCCAGAGGAACGTTGTGCACATTGCAGATGCGCATCAGGCCCTGAATGTCGGGGTCGTGCGGGTGTTTGCCCAGCGGGTCTATAAAAAAGAACACCGCCTCGATGCGCCCTTCGGCCACCATCGCTGCGATCTGCGCATCGCCGCCCACCGGCCCAGAGAGCAGGTGCACGATAGGCAGGCCGGTTTGTTCGCTCAGAAGCTGGCCGGTGGTGCGGGTGGCCACCAGTTCGTAACGCGCCAGCACGTCTTTGTGCGACAGCACGAAGCCAAGCATGTCAGCCTTCTTGCCGTCGTGCGCAATCAACGCCAGGGTTTTGCGATCATCCACTATCGCCGCTCCTTGTGATTAGTGGCCTCGGTGCAGCAGCGCCGGCAGCCCCACTGGCGTGAACACCCGGCGCAGGCGGTCATTGAGCCGCACGGCTTCGGCGTAGTGCTGCTCAAGCTGGGCCATTATCGCTTCCCAGGGACGCTGGGCGGCGATCTCGCGTGCCCGTGCGGCCATTCGCGCCCGCAGGTCTGGGTCATCGCGCAGCCGGCGGGCCGCAGCGGCGAAAGCCGCCGGGTCTGGCGGGCAAATAAAGCCGGTCTCCCCCTCAAGCACCAGATCGGCCACGCCGCCCTGGTTGATCACAACCGAGGGCAGTCCGGAAGCCATCGCCTCCTGCACTACCTGGCCGAACGTCTCCGCCGCGCCGGTGAATACGAACACGTCGGCGCTGGCGTAGGCCTGGGGCAAGTCGTCACCAAATAGATAACCGGTGAAGTGCGTGCCGGTTCCAGCGAAGCGCGCTTCTAGCTCCTCGCGCAGCGCCCCATCGCCCACAATCGTGAGCGCAACGCCTGGCGTGCGCGCCAGCTCCAGCAGCAAGTCTACCCGCTTCTCCACCGCCAACCGCCCTACGTAGATGCACAGCAGCGAGTCCGGGTCGCGCCCATTGAGCAGGCGCGCCCGCCACGCTGCCGAGCGCCGGCCGGGGTTGAAGCGGCGCCGGTTGACGCCCCGTCCCCAGATGCGCAGGCGGCGGTAGCCCCAGCCGCGAAGCTGGTTAAGCGTGTAACGCGACGGAACCAGCGTGAGATGGCAGCCGTTATGCACATAGCGCAGCCAGTCGCGCACAGCGCCGGCGAAGATAGGCAGGCCGTAGTGATGGCTGTAGGCCGGCAGGTCGGTCTGGTAGTTGGCAACCACTGGAATGTCGCGCAGGCGGCCGGTAATCATGCCGCTCACGGACAGCAGCGCGGGACTGAACATGTGGATCAGGTCTGGCTGGAAAACCTCGATGTGGTGCGCAACGGCCAGGCTGGGCAGCGCCATGCGCGTTTCCGGCGCTGCCGGCATCCCAAGCGACGGCAGCGCAATCACCTGGCTGGGACCGATTGCTGGCGGAGCGGTGTCAGGCGCGAAGATGAGCACTTCGCGGCCGGTCTGCTGAAGATAGCGCACTGTCAGAAAAGCCGTTTTCGAGACACCGTCTACTTTGGGCAGGAATGCTTCGGCGATGACGGCCACGCGCCGCACCGGCGCCAGCGTCACAGACGGGTCTGGCGGCTCAAGCGTGTATTCGTCGCCGAAAAGGCGCTCAATTTCCGCCGGGTTGAGCCGTGTAAGTGCCTCAAATAGTCGGTTATCGGCCATGCTTTCCCTTCGGCGCTGGTCTCCCCTGCCAGCAGCGCGGCGCGCAGATCCGCTGCAGAACGGCCCGGAAAGCGCGTGATGCCCGCGCCAATGCCCCCCAGCGTGTGCGCGTCGCTCCCGCCTGTCACCGCCAGCGATAGTGTAGCAGCGATGCGGCGGGCGAGCCAGTTGTTACCAGGCGTTGGCGTGCTGGCGTTGTGCACCTCCAGCGCGTCCACTCCCGCCTGTAGTAACACCGCCGGCTTGTGCAGGTAACGCAGCGAGGCGGCAGGGCTGATAAGCAGCTCGAAAGGATGCGCCAGCACTGCCAGGCCGCCCAGCTCGTGCACGGCAGCGGCAGTTTCAGCCAGCGACAGGCCGCGCGGCACTGGCTGCGTGATCCACAAGGCCAGCACATGGCCCTCGGCACTGCTCACCTCAACACCAGGGATGATGTCGAACGGGTAGCGCGCGCGGTTGGCATAAGCCCACAGGCTGGCGTCCAGCGTGTCGTGGTCGGTGATGGCGACCGCGTCAAGCGTGCCCAGCCGGGCGATGTGATCCAGCACCTGCTGCACACTGTAGAAGCCGTCGCTGGCGGTCGTGTGCATGTGAAGGTCAGCGCGGCCCAGGGGCGCGCCGCGGTCGTGATCCATAATCGCTCATCTCCAACGTGAAGATAGAGAATCCTGAATCACAACAGTACACTAGCAAGCTTAAACGCGTGTTGAGATGAGGTTATCTTTCCTTGAGGGAACACCTTGAGTCGCCCGCGTTCTACGGGCGCAGTGTGTTGGCAAGGCGGTTTGCTGTCCGCGTGAGGCCGCCGAAGCGGTGTTCAAGCATGTTGGGCACCAGCTTCCAGTAATCGGGCAGCGGCCAGCCGGCGCCTTCGACCACAGTCAGCCCAGCGCTGACTGCCTGGCGGAAATCGGCGGCGCTGCGGCCAGGGAAGTAGGTCGCGCCGCGCCCTATCGCCTTGAGCGAATGGGCATCGCTGTTGCCCACAGCCGGCATGTTGAGCTGGCGGGCCAACCGCCGCGCCAGCAGGTTATTCCCCGGCGTGAGCGCGCCGGCGTTGTGGATTTCGACTGCGTCAATGCCGGCGGCGCGCACGCGCTCCGGGTGGCGCAGGTGGCGCATCACAGCCGCAGTGCACACCACCAGCTCAAACGGATGCGCCAGGATGGCCATGCCGCCCTGCTCGTGAATCGCGGCCGCCGTCTCGGCCAGCGACAGACCGGCGGGAATAGGCCGCGTGACCCATAGGGCCAGCACATGGCCCTCGGCGCTGCTCACCTCCACGCCGGGGATGATGTCGAACGGGTAGCGCGCACGGTTGGCATAGGCCCACAGGCTGGCGTCCAGCGTGTCGTGGTCGGTGATGGCGATCACGTCAAGCGTGCCCAGCCGGGCGATGTGATCCAGCACCTGCTGCACACTGTAGAAGCCGTCGCTGGCGGTCGTGTGCATGTGAATATCGGCGCGGCCAATGCTCATAGCGGTTTAGCGCTCCCGCGTGCTTGATATCAGTTCTCAGCGTGTAGAGTACGACTAACGCCTAAAAATCGGCTATCACACCTGTTAAAAGGGTGTGAAAGGCGGCAGTGGGCCTAAAGAACTAAAGGCGTGCAAAACAAAAATGCGCGTATAATGTCTGAAACGTTCGTTTAAGCATTTTGGACTAACCGATGAAACCGGAAGAGGCGCGTTTTGTCTCGCTGCGCTGGCGCACCCTGATGCCGGTCTTTGGGGTGCTGCTGGTGAGCAGCATGGTCTGCGCGTATGTCCTAGGCGGGACACTCAGCGCAGGCGCGGGACTGGCTGGGAGAACCGAGGTGCAGCGGCAGATTGCCGGGGTGCTGCTGGCGACGCTGACAGCGGCCGCGGTGGTAGTCGTCTTTGTCGCGGTGAGCCGCACAGCGAACCGCGCCCTGTACGTGGCCGAGACCGCGGCAGCCCTTGCTTCCGGCGATCTAACCGCCCGCACCGGCCTGCGCGCTACCGACGAGATCGGCGCAGCAGGCGAGGCCCTCGATCGCTACGCCGATCACGTGCAGAAGCGTCACGACCTGCTGCGCGACGATCTGCGCCGGCAGCGGCGGCGCGTCGCGCACCTGACGGCGGTGCTGGAGGCGCTGCCGGAGGGCATTGTGGTGCAGGACCGGGACGGGACGGTCGTTCTGATGAACGAGCGCGCCCGCACGCTGCTGGGCGCGCACCGCGTGCGCGAGGACGACACCCAGGCGCTGACCGCCTTTGCAGCTGACGCGCTCGGTCCGGCGCTCGCGCCTGGCCTCTACGCCCTGGGCACGCCCCATCAGCTTGACTTAGACGGCCGTGTGCTGCGCGCTCAGGCGGCGGCCATCGTCTCAGCCGGCGACCGGCGTATCGGCACGGTGATCGCCCTGCAGGACATCACCGAGGACATCCGCCGCGACCAGCTGCGCGAGATGCTGCTCGAACAGGCCGAGCGCGACATTCAGGAACCGCTGCAGAACCTCGCTGGTCGGGCGCGCCCGCTGCCCGATGCGGCTTTCACCCGCGAACTGCGCCGCTATGCGTCTGATCTGCAGAAGCTGGTGCTGGAGCTGCGCGAGCTGAACGCGCTGAGCATGCAGCAGTTGGCCGAGCGCGGCCAGCGGCCGATCAACGTTGACACCCTAGTGTGGAGCGTCGCCAACGAGTGGCGGCAGGTGGCCCAGGCCAACAACCTCACCCTGCAGGTGACAATCGGGCGCAGCGGCCTGCACGTCCTGGGCAACGAACACCGCCTGCGCTGGGCTATCGGCAACTTGGTGGATAACGCCATCAAGTACACCCCGCCGGGGGGCGATATCTCGCTGGAAGTGCGCGGCGAGACGCCTGACGGCAAGGCGCACCTGCGCGTCCGCGACAGCGGCGTGGGCATCGCGCCGGAAGAGCTGCCGCACGTGTTCGTGCGCTTCTACCGCGGCAACCCGACAGCGCCCTCCGGCAGGCCGCTGCGCGTGCCAGGCACCGGCCAGGGCTTGAGCACTGCCCGCCAGATCATCGAAGCGCACGGCGGCAAGATCGGCATCATGAGCAAGCTCAACGTTGGCACTGCTGTTGATTTCACGCTGCCGCTGACCGCCCCAGTCAGCCTGGAGCTGCCCATGAAGCACGTCGACATGGAGGGCGAGACGGTGCGCATCTACACCGTCCGGCCCGATCAACACAGTTAAGGCTCTCAGCGCGTCAGGACTTTTCACTTCGGCGACCAATGCAAACGGCCCCGGCAGATGCCAGGGCCGCTCTGTTCCCACGTGCAGTTGGCTTAGAGCGTGAGCAGATACGCCACCAGGTCCCAGATTTCCTGCTCGGTGAAAAGCTGTTCGTAAATGATGGGCATCAGGTTCTCCGGGTACGGCGGGTCGCCTGGCACCATGTAGGCGTTCGGATGCACAATCGACTCGTGCAGATAGTCAGCCGGGTCGCGGCCGGGAAATTTCTCGTCCACGCGGCCGCTCACGCCCAGCAGCCCCGGCCCGATCAGGCGGTCGGTTGAGTCCACGCGGTGGCAGGTAGAACAAGCAAAACCAGCCTCCGGCTTCAGTTGATTAAACAGCGTCTGGCCGTTAGCCGGGTTGCCAACCGGCAGCGCGGCGGGGCCGCTCTCAGCCGGAGGCCGCGTCGGGATGGGGGTAGGCGTGGCGGTGGGCGGGAGAGGCGTGGCGGTTGGGGTATCGGTCGGCGTGCTGGTGGGCGTTGGCGTTGGTGTCGGCGTCGGTGTATCCGTCGGGGTGCTGGTGGGCGTGGCCGTGGGCGCAATCGCGGTCAGGTGCTGAACGGTGGCGGCCTGGGCCACGCGCGTTTCCTGCACCTCAGCGGCCCACTCCGGCGTAGCGACCGCGCCGCAGGCTGTCGCCAGCAGAGCGACGATCAACAAGGGAAACAGCTTGCGTGCCATGTAAACGATGTGCCTCTCTCTGGTTCGATTAACCGCTTGTGAAGTGACGAACAATGCGCAGGCAAGTATAGCACCTGGAGCGGGCTGGTGGCAAGCCGCTCAAAACCCTGTCGTTTCCGGCCTGCGGTAGTGGATAAGACGCTGCAAGGCCTTAAGTTCGTATGGGCGCTGGTACACCTCCAGGCGGTAGCGCCACCCGCTGAGGCCGGTGAGAATCCGCCGCATGACGCCGCGCAGCCGGATGTCTGTCACGGTCGGATAGTAGGCGTTGACCACCGTCTCAAAGTCGCGGATGCGGCGGCGCAGCGGGTCTTTCGACCAGGGCGTGCCAGGATTGCGCCGCAGCGCTTTCTCCGCCCAGGCGTCGCCGGCCCATTCCTCGAGCGTTTCGGGGAAGCGAAAGCCCAGCTTCACCGCCTCGTCCAGCAGCAGGCTGCCATCCTGCGGCGTGGGCGTGTACAGGTAGAGGATCAGCTCGGTAGCCGGGTTGACCTGTTTTACGCGGCGGATGAAGCGAATCGTTTTGTCGGCGTCGGCTTCGGGGTCGGGCGGGTTGCCCAACACGAACGACAGCTCCGGCACGATGCCGTAGCGCTTCATGCGCTCGACGATGGCCAGCGTCTGCGCCGTCCCGGACTTGCCGCCCTTGTTCATCAGCTTGAGCGTGTCGTCGTCGCCGCTCTCCGCGCCCATGAAGATCATCTTCACGCCGCTGCGCCGCAGCTTCTCGAACGTGGCGTCGCTGTAACTCAGAAGGGTGTCCACGCGGCCCAGTCCCCACCAGGCGATGTCATGGCCAGTCAGCCGCTCGGCGATCTCGGCGGCGCGGCCCTCGCTCACGAAGAAGTCCATATCGTGAAATTCCATGCCGTCAATGTTGTGCTGGCGCTTGAGGTACAGCGTGATGTCGGCTACGCGCTGCGCGCTCTCGGCCAGCCAGCGCTGTTTGGCCAGCGGCACGACCGCGCAGAAGTTGCAGGCAAACGGGCAGCCCCAGCTTGTGTGATGCGCCAGCACGCGCCGCCCCAGGTAGCTCCTGCCGACGTACCGCTCCACGTTGAGATGGTCATACGGATACCAGGGCAGGTTATCCAGCGGCACAAACGGCGCGCGCGGCGTAAGCCGAACGCCGCCGCCCTCGCGCCGCGCCAGTGAGGGCACGTCGTCTAGGCTGCCGCCGCTGTGCAACGTGTCCACCAGCTTGCGAAAAGCGGTCTCCCCCTGGCCGATAATTACATAGTCCACATAGCTGCTGCTCAGCACAACGTCGTGGTGATTGCTTGGGAAATAGCCGCCCCACACGATCGTCAGGTGCGGCAGGGCCTGTTTGACAGCGCGGCACACCGGAACCGCCTGCCGCAGCTGTGGGCCAGGCATTACGGTCACTCCCAGCAGCGCCGCTCCTGTGGCGCGGGCGCGCTCAACAATCTGAGCGGCCGGGTCCGCTGTCAGGTTGCCGTCTATGAATTCGACATCGTAGTCGTCCGCAATCACAGCAGCAATCGCCAGCAGCGACATCGGCAGGCGCTGTTTGCCAGGCGAGGTGCTGAGCGGGTTGTACAACAGTATCGTGCGGCGGCGCATAGCCGGATTAACGCTCACTCTCGTCTTGTTATTGGGCCTATTGTGACAGGCGCAGCCCGCTGGCGCAACCACACTCTAAGCTGGCGCACAGCCAATCAAGGGCCGAGCACCGCTATAATGCGAGAAATTGGCTGGTTTGCTGCGCCGCACCAGCGCCGCAAATCGCAAATGACAGTGACTATCGAGCTGCTAACGGGCGAAACTTGCTATGACGGCCAGCGCACCTGCACTCCTTCTTGAAACCGGCTGGAGCTGCGACTATTTCGAGCTTGAGCCAGACCTGTACGAATTTATGAACCCTGAGCCAGTCCCGGCGCTGTCAGCCTGGACATTCGACCGGCGGCGCGTGGACAACTGGGCCGCCTGGCTGCAGCGGTCGTTCACGCTGCGCCGGCTTGACTACTGCGTGAACTATTTCCTCTACGTGGACAGCGCGCCAGCCGGGGCCGAGATTCACGTTAACGGCCAGCACGCTGGGGTCTACTCCCCGCCTGGCCCAGATGATCCGCCGTTCGAGCTGGACATCACGCGGCTGCTGACCCTGGGCGAGAACCGCATCGCATTCCGCGTGGCCTGGGACATGCTGGGCGCGTTCAGCGGCGTGCGCCTGCAGCCGGTTCCGTGCGCCTGATGCGGCTGTTGCGGGCGGGCGGCTGTGTTACAATACACACAGACGTTTCGCAACAAGGAGTCGAAGCTCAATGCTGAAAAAGCAGTACTTGAAGAGCCGGCCCGTCTGTAAAGTCACCTTCTCGCTGCCGGCCGCCGTGAAAGCAGAAACTGTGCATCTGGTCGGCGATTTTAACAACTGGGACGAAAAAGCGACGCCCATGAGCCAGCTCAAAGACGGGCGCTTCTCCGTTACACTCGAACTGGAAACGGGCCGCGAGTACCAGTTCCGCTATCTGGTGGATCAGACCGAGTGGCATAACGACTGGGAAGCGGACAAATACGTGCCCAACCCCTTCAGCGGCGACAACTCGGTCGTCGTCACCTGACCCAGCCTTGCGCCAGGCCAGCCTGTCTCAAGCCGCTGGTCACAGCCACCGCCCCGGCCGTCGAGCCGGGGCGTTTTTACTGCGCCAGCTTCAGATCGAGATCGAGTTCTGCCACCACGCTGCGCAGGATGTCCGCGCCCGTAATCGAGCCGTCCGGCGTGGCCACCACCGTGAAATCAGCCAGCAGGCGGTCATCCAGATCGCGCCCGGTCGTTCGCTGCACAACTGCCAGGGCAGCGGCTGCGCAGGCGATGGCGTAGCGCGGCTGCGGGCTGTCCAGGCGGGTGGCCGTAAACGTGTAGCTGTTGTACATGCGCTGCGCCAGCTCCTGCGCGCTCAGCAGTTCTTTAAGCGCGCTGGCATCTGCGCCGGTCACGGCCGGGGCGTGCTCCTCGAGAAAGGCGTCGGCGCTCGTCGCCCCCAACAGCACCGGGGCAAAATGGCTGCGCAGCCGCCAGGGGTCCAGCCCATAGCGGCGCGCCAGGTCCTCGTAAGCGCGGTCAATTTCGCTGGCGGCGTTGTCGAGCGCGCGCCGCAGCGCGCCGCGCCAGGTGGTATCGCCGTGCGCCGTCACCTGGCCGGTGGCCCAGCTGGCCAGGCCGCGTTCGTCGCTCCAACTGCTCGGGTCTTCGATTGTCACCACCCCCACCGGTTCCTGCTCGGCGTGCAGGCCGTCCAGCGACGCTATCCGGAAGCCCACCGAAGCGGCCTCGTGGCTCACCAGCCAGTGCAAAAACTGCTCTTCTCCGGCGAAGTGGTGGCCAAAGGTCTCGCCGGCTGTTGCCAGCAGCAGCGTCTTAATCGTCTTGCGCGCCGGCACAAGCGCGTTGCGGCTCCAGAAGCCGGCCCCGCCCAGGTTGTGGATGTTGAACGACAGCTCGCTGGAAAGCCGATCATCGCGCACAAAAACGTCAATGTCGCGCCCCCCGCCCAGCTCCACCCGATACGGGCCAGCGCCAGGGTTGGGGGGAAGCCCGTGCACCTGCTGCTGCGCCAGCACCGTGTACTTAATGCCGGCCTCGGCCAGCAGCGCCAGCGTCTCGGTGTCTACGGCCATCTCCGGCAGCCAGAAGCCCACAGGCTTGCGCCCGTAGTGATGCTCAAAGGCGGCTATGCCCCACTGAATCTGGGTGCGCCGGTCGCGCTTGCGCGCCAGCGGTAAAATGATGTGGTTGTAGGCTGTTGCCACTGCATTGCCCGTGCCGCGCTCAGCCACCGCCAGCCGGTCAGCCTCGGTGATGGTGGCGTACACATCGGGCGCGCGCCGCTTCAGCCAGCTCATCAGCGCTTGGCCGAAGCTGAAGCTAATGTGCCGGAAGTTGCCGATCTGCGCGTTAGGCCGGTAGCAAGCCTCTAGCACACGCTCGTTCCAGTTGCGGTTTGGGGCGGCGTCAGCTTCGACACCCACCACCTGAGTCAGGGGATTGCCGCGCGGCGGCTGGCTGAAATGCCCGTAGACGCACAGAACACTGCTTTCGATTTTCGACACGCACAAACCTCCGTGACGGATTACTCCCGCTGGCTGACTTTAGGACGGTGAAGTTTCGTACCAGCCGGCACATAGCGGTCGCTGTACGGCGCAAAGTCCTCTAGGCGCAGGTCAGTCCCCAGCACACAGCTGTGGCCCACCACATAGCCGGCCGGCACGTGAGTGTTCTTCCCCACACAGGTGATGCCCAAGTCGCCCATCTCAGGAATTGCGCCAACCTGCGCCCCATGACCGATAACCGCGATTTTGTCCACAATGCAGCGCTCCACCAGCGCGCCAGCTTCGATGTAGGTATCGGTGAGAATCACTGACTCGCGCACAACAGCGTTCGGCCCTACGTAAACCCCTGGTGACAGCACCGAGTGCTCGATCACCGCGCCCTCGGCAATGGTCGAGCCGTCAGTAATCATGCTGTCGCGCACAACAGCCCCCGTGTGAATCATCACCGGTGGGCGCTCCTCGCTGCGAGTGTGAATGACCCATGTGCGGTCGTTCAGGTTGAGCGACGGCGGCTGCTTGAGCAGGTCCATGTGGGCTTCCCAGTAAGCGTCAATCGTCCCCACGTCAATCCAGTAGCCACCGTAGGGATAGGCGAAGACGTTCATCCCCTCAACGATCATGCGCGGCAGAATGTCCTTGCCGAAGTCATGTGACGAGGCCTTGCGCTTTGCGTCCGCCTCCAGCATGGCTTCCAGCACGGGGTAGTTGAAGATGTACACGCCCATGCTCGCCAGGTTGCCAGGCGGCTGCTCCGGCTTCTCGACGAACTCGCGCACGCGGTAATTCTCGTCCACATCCACAATGCCGTAGCGGCTGCCCTCGTCCAGCGGGACGCGAATGGTGCATACCGT
>Ga0308414_1001199_pt1 | contig 16885 bp, 15 predicted proteins | sample HotsprSampleOS50_FD_205667 | JGI IMG/M metagenome (GOLD analysis project Ga0308414, IMG submission 205667) | Hot spring phototrophic mat microbial communities from Octopus Spring, Yellowstone National Park, Wyoming, United States - 20090730_OS50 ...
GTAATCCCCGCCTAATCCTTTCCGCCGTGGCGTTCCTCGCTATGGCCTGCCCTGTAGCCGCGATCTCTGATCGCGGCAAAGTAGAGGCGGCATCCTGCCGCCTGAGGAGCCAGGATGGCTCCTCTACGGTAGAGGCGGCATCTTGCCGCCTCAGGAGCCAGGATGGCTCCTCTACTTTGATTGTGCACTTCTACATCGCCAATCACCGTGGCGGTACGGTGCTGGTGATAGGCGAGAGCGGCGCGGCCGAGTCGCACCTGCAGTACGACGCGTTTGGGAACGTGACAGCAAAGAGCGGCAGTTTCACGCCGAGCTACACGTTTTCAACGAAAGAGCACGTGCCCGGCGCGAACCTCTATGCCTACGCTTACCGCGTCTACGACCCGCACGCCGGCCGCTGGACGCAGCGCGATCCGATAGACTACCAGGACAGCGTCAACCTCTACCAGTTCTGCGGGAATAATGGGGTGCGTGTCATTGACATAGCAGGGCTGTCAAAAGAGGATATTGATAAGATTCTCGACGTATTGTGGCATTCAGAAATGGGAAGCGATCCGATTGCGCGGAAAATCATTGAGAAACTGCGCACGATGAATGCAGAGGGTAAGATTGTGGAAAACAGTTGGCTGCTTCTCATCAGAGGAGGCGAAGGTGGGTACCTACCAAATGGCAAAGGCACCGGCACGATTTATTTGCGCGGCACAGCAAATGAGTCATGGGGTACACTTGTACACGAAGGCTGTCACGCATATCAGGATATGATTGGATTGATAGACCTCCGGAATCCGCATCGCGGAACTGAAATGGAAGCGGAATACTATGGATTCTGGGCACACTCATATTACGCAGTTCCGCGAGCAACCTATACGATGAGGCGAGAAGCGGCGCTGGCGCACGCACGGAAAGAGATGAGACCCGAAACAACGAGCTATCCGCATCTGACCGACCACGGTGGCTATAACGGTATTGGGCATGTGCCCGGCTTGCTTCCCTATCTGGGCAACCCTTATGCGTATTATGCAGGTGTCTGCTTATGAAGATAATGAATCAGCCCAACAGCACAAAGCGGTGGATGGTAATGATAGGGGTGTTGATTGTGGTCGTGCTTGCCTGTCCAGTCGTGGTGGGGGAACTATGGTATACGGTGCGCGTACTATGCCCACGTGGTTTCAGACATGCGATGTTTGGACCGCTTGCACATGGCAAAGATGATGACAGAATGCCGAGTATAACACTTGTCAAAGTGCACAGCATGTTGCAGTTCTTTGCGACAGCCCAAGCTTTGCCCACCAATCAGTGCCAATATGACCACTTCGAGATGGGCCTGTTCAGCAGTTCACCTGTGCGAGCAAATCCTGAGACGCAGTTGAGACGCACGTATGAATACGACAGCACAACGGGGGTGTATGCTGTCTGGGTGCGCCCGCTGCCGGAACTGCCACGTTTGTACATCACGTCTACCAACACGCGGCCTGCGTATGCATTCACTAATGAGGCACACGTTGCCGGGTGCGTGTCAGCGTTAGTGGCGCGGATTAAAGGTGTAAGCCGGTACAGCCCGGTGCGGTACTGGCAGATACGTCTGCCGATGGCGTGCCTGGTGGAGATCGCGCCGCACCATGCGACTGTGCAGCTCTTGGAGCAAATTGCTGATGACCCATTCGAGATGTGGCCGGTGAGGAGGTTGGCAATCGAGATGAGATTACTAGCCGCCATGCGAAGCATGGACTACAACGCACAGCCTGTCGGGCACGCAGATAGTGAGATGAGTCATGAGGTGATGAGACAAGCGGAGTGTGTGGGCACGAACACGGCCGATAGGATCAACAAAACCAGTGAGTAAGGGAGCCGCAGAGAACGTGGCGACGGCTGTGCCGTCGCGTGGCAGCCATGGCTCCGCCGTGGCTGCGATCGCTGATCGCGGACCTGCGGCGGCAGCCGCTGTGGAGTGCGGCAGCGAGGCTGCCGCTTTGTCTGAGGGAGCGCAGCTCCCGTACACGGCATCGTGCCGCCCAGATGATGATAAATCAACTAGGAGCCAGGATGGCTCCGCTACGGTAGAGGCGGCAGCCTGCCGCCTAGATGATGATGAATCAACTAGGAGCCAGGATGGCTCCGCTACGGTAGAGGCGGCATCTTGCCGCCTCAGGAGCCAGGATGGCTCCGCTACTTTGATCGTACACTTCTACATCGCGAACCATCGCGGCGACACGGTGCTGGTGGTGGGCGAGAGCGGCGCGGCCGAGTCGCATCTGCAATACGACGCGTTTGGCAACGTGACAGCAAAGAGCGGCAGTTTCACGCCGAGCTACACGTTCAGCACGAAGGAGCACGTGCCCGGCGCGAACCTCTATGCCTACGCTTACCGCGTCTACGACCCGCACGCCGGCCGCTGGACCCAGCGCGACCCGATAGATTACCAAGATTCCGTCAACCTCTACCAGTTCTGCGGAAATAATGGGCTAAATGTAGTTGACGCGGCGGGGCTTGGCACGGTGCGCATTAAGACCTTAGCCAGTTCAAGTGAAATTGTACTGACAGATTCCACGGGACAGCAGGTGCGCGATGCATTGAGCGCACTCCCCAACAACACGGTGCAGGAGTCCACCATCACTGGTCATGGTCATAGAGAGGGCATTGTGTATGGACGTGGAATAAGCGGCGACGGGCTTTTTATTGCGTGGGATGGCACAGTAAAGTTTAGTGACAACAACGCGTCGTTCGCGGAGTCGGTGCGTGATAAGCTTGCGCCCGGCGCACTAATTAACCTTGACGGCTGTAATACCGCACGCGAGGAATGGCAGGTGTTGCTTGATCCTGTAACGAGGCCGGAGAGGCTCCACGATAACCAAGGAGATGCAGAATTTCCTTAACCGGGTTCAGTTTATACGCATTGGCAGAACAACTAGAGCGGTGGGCTTCTACCGTTCGGTTACGGAGCCAGTTCAATGAGACATCCGTTTCACATTCTTCTTGGCATGGCGGTGATATTGGTGGTGACGGCACTGTTCACTAGGCCGGGCGGATCCGTAGTGCTGAATTGTCTCGCTGCGGGATGTGCGTGTTCCTGTCTGTGGGCCAAGCGGCGCCGGATCATATTGTGCGGTGTATTGCTTATGGTGATTAGCGGATGTTGCGCTATTGCAAGTTACAGAGCAGCGATGCATGGCAATCAGTGTATGCGCGCCATGCGGACGCATGCGGATATGGCGGTGATGCAATCCACGGTACAGGAAGAGGCGGAGGATAGCGGAGTGCAGAAACACTGAAGACGGCGGCAGCAGCGTTGTGCAGCGACGATGACCGGAGTGCGAGACGCCACTCGAGGGAGCAGCGTCTTTGACGGCGCGAGACGAAGTGGCGAAACGGATGCGTGTGCACGGTGCAGGAGGGAGGATGATGGATACCGGATGCCGGCGGATGTACGCTGTGCGATTTGAGGTGGAAGCTGTAGCCGCGACCGGCGGTCGCGGCTGCCAGCCGGCTGGCGCCGTGGCCTACGCCGCGTAAGTGGAGTCAAAAAAGAAGGCCGCACGGTTGTGCGGCCTTCTGATCGTCTGCCGTAAGCGTGCGCTTACGCAACAGCCTTCGCGAGTGCGGCGCCGGCTTTGAACTTGGCCACCTTCTTGGCTTTGATCTTGATCTTCTCGCCCGTGGCCGGGTTGATGCCCGTGCGCGCGTTGCGCTTGGCCACTGAGAACGTGCCGAACCCGATCAGGGCGACACTTTCACCCTTCTTCAGCGCCTTCGTGATGCTGTCAATGACCGCATCAACGGCAAGTCCCGCTGCGCTCTTCGAAATATCGGCTGCACTGGCTACGGCTTCGATCAAATCACCCTTGTTCATCCTACCTCCTTACGTTGTAGTTAAAGGCTTGTTATCTGCCTGGCCGGAATCACGCTGATCACCTGCCGGGCGCGCCGTGTCATCCAAACGCATATATTGTACTCTTTTTTGGTCTGAAAGTCAAGATCTAGCGTATTTATCGGCCTTGCGGCCTTATTGTGGTAATGTGGATCCAATTATCACCACACGTGCCGCGCGTGCCGGAACATTCGTAAGTAGTTCACCATGAGTTATTTATATTTTTTGATCGCGTTGTGCAGGCTGTGTGCGATGCATGGCAGAATGAAATGATATAATAGTAACAGTGCGTGACGCCCAGCGGCATCGTCAGCACGTGTATGGCCTGCCATGCGTGTTGCGGCCGCTGGGGGCACGCAGAGTGTATATGGCTGACTAACGTGTAGGAGAACGAATGAAATCAGCATGGTTGATGATCATCGGTGTGGTAACAGGTATGAGTTTGGAACTATATGGCTACGAGGCGGCATACGCGCCGACAGAGGCCGGCGCCGTGCACGTGCGCACCTTGCCTGCCGCCACCGGCTTGGTTGCGCGCGTGGACGGCGCGTATTTTGATCATGCCAACACGTTGTTTCGCCGGCTGTTTAATTATATTCAGAGACATGGCATCGCGATGACGGTGCCGGTGGAAGCGCACATGCAACCCGGGCAGATGTTGTTTTATGTGGGGGCGGGCGACGTGGGCAAATGCGTGACGAATGATCCGCAGGTGACGGTCGTAACGGTGCCGCCGCGCACGGTGGCGGCGCTGGGCGCGCGGGGCGGGTATACCGCCGGTAATTTTGCCGAAACGGCCGCGGCGGTGCAGGCGTGGCTGGCCGCGCATCCGCAGTACCGTACGAACGGGCCCGCCTACGGGGTGTACTGGCACGGGCCGTTTCGCCCGTGGTTCTTGAAGCGCTATGAAGTGCATGTGCCGGTGAGTGAAGCACACCCATGATGTACAATTTACAATTGACAATTGACAATTGGCGGAGACGGAGCATCTGGCTGGCGGCGGCCGTGCTGCTAGTGTGCGCGGGATGTGCGACGGCGCCCGTTGGGCGGGGGGTGTTTGAGCCGTTGGGCCCGCGCGAGACGGCGCGTGCGCTGGCGGAGATCGCGGCAGGCACCACCGGCTGGCAGCTCGTGAAGTACACGATGGAGTGCCGTTTCGACTTGCCGGAGACCCGCACGCATGAGGCCGCCACGGAGCAGTTCACCGCGACGTGTGTGTGGGAGCCGGGCGGGCGGCTGCGCCTGCGCGCGCGGCGTTTCCGCCTGTCGGTGGCCGACGTGCTCTTCGACGGCATGCACTGGTATGTGACGGATGAAATGAACCAGCGCGCCTACCGCACGCGCAGCATCGCGCGGGTGCGCGTGGCGCGCATTCCGCGTGTGTTCTTCCGGCAGCTGCAGCAGCTCCCGCATGGCTGGATTAACTATCTTGAGCCTTACACCGTGTCGGCTTCACAAGACGCTTACCGGCTTGAGACGGTCACGGATGTATTCACCCGCCGGATGATTGTGCCGCGCGGCTCGCCCCTGCCGTCGGAAGTCATGATCACCACGCCGGATGGCAGCGCATTTTCTGCGGATATTTCCGCGCCCGACACGCAGGTGATGCCACATGCCGCCATGTTTGAGCCGCTGATCGCGGGGTATGAATTCTACGACCTTGACACCGGCGAGCGTCTCAGCCCGTGAGCTGCCGCGCGCGTTGACGGAGTATACGCTGGCGGAGTTCTCGGCCTGGTGCGTGGCGCAGGGCTGGCCCCCCTACCGCGCGCGCCAAATCTGGCAGGCCGTGTACCGCGCCGCGGCTCCATCCTATGCTGACATCCACACGCTGCCAGGCGCCGTGCGCACGCAGTTGGCCGCACTGCTGCCACTCTGTTCAACCCGTGTCAGCGCCGTGCATACCAGTGCTGATCAGAGCGAAAAGCGCGTCATCACCCTCGCCGATGGCGAAACTATCGAAAGCGTGTGGATACCGATGGGCACGCACGCCACTGTGTGCGTATCAACGCAAGCAGGCTGCCCGATTGGCTGCCGCTTCTGCGCCAGCGGCATGGGCGGCGTGGCGCGCAATCTGACCGCGGGTGAAATTATCGAACAGGTGCTGCACGCCGCGCGCGCGCATCCGCGCAACGAGATCAACAACCTTGTGTTCATGGGCATGGGCGAGCCGCTGCTCAACTGGGCGCAGGTGGCACGCGCCATTCACATCTTGAATGATGCGCACGGGCTGTGCATCGGCATGCGGCGCATGACGGTCTCCACCGTGGGCGTGCCGCAGGGCATCGCGCGGCTGGCCAAGGACACGCCACAAGTCAACTTGGCTGTTTCGCTGCATGCGGCGGATGAGGCGCTGCGCCGGTCATTGATTGCTCATTGCCCGTGCAGCCTTGCGGAATTAATGGCCGCGCTGCGCAGCTATTATGCGCAGACGCGCCGCCGCATCACGTTTGAATATGTGCTGTTGCACAACGTGAATGACCGGCTGCGCGATGCGCGGCAGCTGGCCGCACTGGTGCGCGGCCTGCCCTGCAAAGTGAATGTAATACCGTATAATCAGGTAGCAGAATGCCCCTTCAGCCCGCCGCCGGCCAACGTGGTGCATGCCTTTGTGGAAGAACTGTGCGCGCGGCACATCACCGCCGTGGCGCGCCGGCGCAAAGGCGATGACATCGCCGCGGCCTGCGGGCAACTGCGCCGCACCCGCACCACCCGCGCATTCACACAGCCATAGGTTCTATCCGTTTCACAGGTCCTAGTTCTTAAAAACTGTCATTCACGTGCGTGATTGCCACATCATGCACGCCCATGAACCGCGGCACCACGCACGCGGCCGGCGTGCGCGTGCCATACGTGCCCGACACATTCGCCGCGCACGTCTCGCGCGAAAGCCACGCCACCCGCCCGAACATATGCCCCAGCTTCTCCGTCAGGCGCACGTTGAACGGCACGGCCACGCTGCCATCCGCGCGCAGCAGCAAGGCGCCGAAGCGCGAACAACACGTGATAATGCCCTCCGTGTGATTGACGGCATTCATGTAGTGCAGATGCGGGATGTACAGCACATCGCGTTCGCGCGGCATGGTGAGCAGCGCCGCTAATGAGTTGACTGGCGACGTGCCCGGCGCAAGCGCCAAGCTCAGCGACGGCACGCTGTGGCCGGTTTCCTTCTGCCCAAATTCATCGGCGCTGTCGCGATCCCACATGAAGGCGTTGAACACCCCGCGCGTCACCAGCGGAAAGGGCGTGCGCGGCACGCCATGCACATCAAACGCATACGGAAAGGCTGCGCGCTGCGTGGGATCATCGCTGATGCTCACCTGCGCGGAAAATATGCGCGTACCCAGATGTTCTTCCTTGAGAAACGTCATTTTGCGCTTGCACGCGCCGCCGTTGAAGCCCAGCCATGCGCACATTTGCAGCAGCTCCGCCAGCGCATCGCGGCCGAACACCACCTCATACGGGCCCGGCGCCAGCTGCTGCGGCCGCGCGCCACGATACTGGTGCAGCAACAGCTCGAGTTCCGCATGCACGGCGGCTGGCTGCAATTCCGAGACACACGCCGCTGATTGCGTGCTCTGCAGCTCCCAGCGCTGCTGTGCGTGGCTTAACACCAGTGACACATTGGCATCGGTGAGTGCGTGGAACACGACGGTATCGTTCAACGTATTCGCCGCGGCTTCCCACACGGCGCCCGACGACAGCATGCCCGCAAGGACCATCTCCGTACTTTCCAGCCCCTGCACGGCGGCCTGAATATAGTCGAGTTTTTGCTGCGGCGCCAGCTGCCACAATGCCTCATCAAACCCGCCGTCGTCGTCGGGCAGCGGGGTAAGCGGCGTAAGCGTACGCGGGTATGACGTGGGCGTGGCATGTTGGGCGATCGTGCCGGCAATGCGGATCGCCTCGTACATGCGTTCACGCTGGCCCGGGGCAATCATCAACGTGCACGTGCCACGCGCATTGCCACGGCAGGCCGTCACCGTCAACTCAAATAAATCTTCACACGTATTGAGCGAAATCGCCGAATTGGCCAGGCGCACGAGCGCACTGTGCTCGGCATGCAGCCAAAACTCCGCCGTGATGTTCTGCGCCCGCGCGTACCTGATCAAATCACGCAACAACTCCTTGAGGTGGTCTTTTTTTGCTGGCATGGCCGGCATCCTTGTGTGCATGCTGCGCGTGCAGCGTTACGTCCCTATGGGCACATTGTCAAAGCGGCACACCGACACGAAATGGCCGAGGTGCATGATCTGGCTGGGCAGCCCTTTGCCGCAGTTGGGCACGAAGACGAGCTCGCGTGTGCGTTCGCCGCCCACCGCGCTCAGCGCGCGCCAGAACGGCAGCGTGTCCATGCCGTATGTTGGGTTCTTGACGACGCGCGTGATGCGCCCGTCTTCCACCAGCCAGCCGATCTCGCACGCAAAATGAAATTGCTCGCGGTTAGAACCGATGGACCACGAGCGCGCGCCGTCCATCACAATGCCGCGCTCAGTGTTGGCGATGATGTCATCCCGCGTGCCGTCGGCGCCCGCATCAATGTTGATATTGGTCATGCGTTCGAGCGGCACGCGGTTGAAGCCGCTGGCGCGCGCGCAGCCGCCGCTCGACGCGAAAATCGTGCGCCCGGCTTTGTCATTCGCCTCCAGAATCGTCTGCCGCGACGTGATCGCGCTTTTCAAAATGCCGTTTTCAATCAGCACATAATTTTGGCAGGGAATGCCATCGTCATCATAGCCAAAACTGCCGGGAGAGTTTGGCAGGGTAGCGTCGGCGCGCACGGTGAGCTTGTCCGAGCCATAGCGCAGCGTGCCGAAATCCTCGAGCTTGACAAACGACCCGCCCGCATACGAGAGCTCATACCCTAAGATGCGGTCGAGTTCCAGCGCATGGCCGATGACTTCGTGGGTTTGGAGGAACATGATGCCGGGGAGGAGGATGACGGCGCGCGTGTCGCGCGGGCAGGGCTCTGCGGTGAGCACCTGCTGGAGTTCGTCCACCACGCGCGGCGCCTGGCCGGTAAAATAGGCTGGATCGTGAAAGGCTTCCCAGCCGCGCGTCCCGGCGCCCTTGTTGCGCAGCTCATACGAGCGCTCCTGCGACATGCCGTTGGCTTCCACGCCAATAGCCATCATGCGCGCGAAGATTTCATGGATGATTTTCTCGATGTGCGCGCCGTCGGAATCCATGAAGATGATATGCCGCCGCGTGGCATACATATACACAATACGCTGGGCCACGGCGGGATGGGTGAGCTGTTTGTCCACCTCCATCAGCAGGGCAACTTTTTCCTCAAGCGGGATGGAGAACGGATCAATGATGCAGGGGGACTCATAACGCGCGGTGACGGGCGTACGCGGGGCCAGGCGCACGGGATACGGGAGGCGCTGGGCGGCGATGTGTGCGTTGGCCAGCGCGGTATCGGCCACCGTGGCCAGCGCATCTGGAGAAGACGCTGCGGCAAAGCCCCACGCGCCGTGGTACAGTACGCGAATACCAATGCCCGTGGTGACGGAGCGCTCAACGCTTTTCAGATTGCCCTGCATAACCACCAGCGTTTCATCATCTTGCTGAGGATAAAAGCGCACATCAGCGTAGCTCGCGCCGGCCTGGCACAGGCGCTGCAGGGTATCACGCATTCCTTGTATCACATGATTCATAGTGTTTCACTCATCTATTCAGCGCGGCTAGACGCGCTGTTAAGACCGGCTAATGTAGTATAATGGCTGTATTATACCATTTCAGTCAATCACAACATAATGGTTGAATTTCTGGCGTTCCTGCGCCCAGGCGCTCTTGGGCGCGCCCGAGGCAATAAAGTCTCCGGTGACAAAGCCCATATCCATGCAATCGGCCACGCCGCCGTAGATAAAGCCGCCCTGCCGGCCCACGGAATAAAGGTTCTCAAAGCGGTCAAAATACTGCATGACAGTTTCCAGATTGCCTTTGCAGTGCACATCCCAAATGGGGTAAGCATGCGGGAGGCGCACTTGGAAATGCTCGAGGATGTCGCGCGGCTGCACCAGGCCGGCGGCCTGCAAATTGGCGACAGCCTGGGCGAACAATTGATCGCGCGTGGCGCGCCATGTCGGGTCGTCCGAGCGGCAGGTGATTTCCATGCACAGCGCTGTCTTGTCGGGCGGCGCCATGTACGGGCTGCAATTCTTCTGCTCGAACAGCCGGTTGAAGACATATTCTTGTTCGGGGAAAAACAGCCAGTTGTCGTCGCTCACCTGCGGTTTGTTGACGATGACATAGAGCAAAATCAGGCTGCGTTCGCGCAGGGCCTCGAGCGCGGCAAGGGTATCTTCATCCGGTGTCGTGTCAAGCAGCTGCAGAAAATCTTTTTTGGGGATGGTGGAGATGAGCACATCGCCCGGTTCGAGGGGCTCGACGTTGCCATCAGACCAGTGCACAGCCGTGACACGCCCGCCGCTGGTGGTGATGCGCGTGGCACACAGGCCGCACTGCACGCTGCCGCCCAGCGCGGCGATGCGCTGCCGCAAGCGTTCCGGTATCATCACGATGCCATACTTGGGATAGTAAAAGCGTTTGGCATTGACGACCCGTTGCGGCTTGACGCCGAGGATGAGTTCCTTGAACATCTCGGCCAGGCGCGGGACACGGATGCGCGTCTCGGCCAGCTCCACGCCCAGCGTGCGCGATTCGCCCCAAATTTTCTCCGTGCACGGCTGCACCACCATCTCATAGATCGCACGGCCAAAGTGGTTGACGATCCATTCTTCATAATTCTGCGCAGTGCGCTCATGCACCATGTTGCGCACCAGCACGCGCGCAAAACTTGCCATGCAGCGCATGCTCTGCCACGGGCTGAGCGCAGTGAGCATGTCTTTGGGGCCCACCGGAAAATTGACGAACCGTTGGTTGATCAGAATGCGGCCTTTTTTGGGCCGCTCCAACAAGTCATCGCCGATCAAGTCGCGAATGACTTCCATGATCTCCGGCATCACAGTGAAAATTTTGTGCGGGCCGAGATCGAGCAGAAACTCGCGGTGCCGGAACGTCCATGCCTGGCCGCCAATGTACTCTTCGCGTTCGGCAACTTTCACTGCCCAGCCGCGCTGGGCTAGCCGCCAGCCCGCGCTCAACCCTGTCACCCCTGCTCCCAAGATAATTACTTTGCGTTGCATGCAGGCCCTCCTTGTTTAATTGCCATCACATTGGTTTGGCCGGCGCAATACGCAATCGGCAGATTGGTCATGTGCAGCGCGTTTAGCATGCGCGTGCCCAGCCGCGCCAGCCCCGGGCTGTAAATATGAAAAATGCCGGCCAGATGCCCGAGCGGCAACACCTGCCAGTGCACGCGAAAGCCGCGCACGGCAAAGCCCGTCTGCTCCAAATAGCGGCGCATCGTCCGGCGCGTAAAATAATACAAATGATTGGAGAGTAAAAACCACCAGTGGCGGCCTGTCAAACGCGCGGAAAGACTGCTGAAATCAGGGAAATTGACCAGCAGCAGGCCGCCGGGCTTGAGCACGCGCGCGCATTCGCGCAGCGCACTGAGCGGATCGGGCATGTGCTCCAGCACATCCCACATCGTCACCACATCAAACGAGGCGTCCGGGAAGTGCGCTTCGGGCAGCGTGGCCGCATGCAGGTGCGGCGTGACATGCTGGCGGCCCCACGCGGCCAGCCACGCGCACGGCTCCACGCCACATGCGTCCCAGCCGCGCTCGCATGCCGCTTTGACGAAGAAGCCGGCCGCGCAGCCCACGTCGAGCAGGCGGCCGGGCGGGCGGCGCCAGCGCTCCAACTGCCGCGCGCAGCGTGCAAACGTCTGCATGCGCCCGGCCGCCCCCTGCACGTACAGCTCGTCCTGCGCCTGCTGATATGCCTCCACCACGGCGGCGCTGCGCAGCCGCGGGTTGACATACACCAAGCCGCATTCCGTGCAGCGCACGATGCGCTGCGTGCCGCGAATCCCGCCCGACGCCGACATCACCGTGGCCGGATCAATCTCCGTGACGCGCGGCGTGATTATCACGCGATATGCCGTGCTGCCGCACAAATTGCACGGCACAGTTTCTTCACATGCGGTGGTCATGCAGCTCCTTGCGTGCGCAGCCACGCTTTCACGCGCAGCATGCGGTACGGGGTCATCTCCATTTTAGTATAAAAGCGGCGCTGGCACACACGCAGCCCCTGTGCACTCACGCGCAGCGGATGCCGCAGGCATTTCCAAAAAAGGAACGAGCGGTACAGCCGCGCACGCCAGCGCGCCAGCAGGGCATAATCGGCGCGCCACGCCGGGCTGAATGTGAGTTGCGCCAAATCCTCGTAGCCGCTGAATTCAGGAAAGACATCCGAGCCTGGTACGGGCGCCATGATAAAAACGGCAATTTCATCCACGCCGGCGCTGACCAGGCGGCGGATGTACGCTTCGGTGGCACGCAGATCGTCTTCCGTCTCGCCTGGGAAGCCGGTCACAAAACACGCTTGGGAATAGACGCCGCGCCGCCGCATGTGGCGCGTCAGCGCCAGCGCATGCGCATGATTGAAGGGCTTGTGCATCAGCTCCAGCACGCGCGGCGAGCCGCTTTCCGGCGAGAACGACACATAGTGGCAGCCGGCCGCCGCCATGGCATCTATCGTCGCCGGTTGCAGCGTTTCGATTTTTGTGCCGCTGACGAGTTTCCATGTGACGTTCAGCCGGCGCGCGCGGAGGGCGCGGCAAATCTCCTGCATGCGCGCTTCTGACGTGGTTGGATTAAGGTCTTCCCAGTGAAATTCCGTCACGCCAAACTGCCGCGCCATGAACGCCATTTCATCCACCACATTCTCCGCGGAACGGGCGCGCCAGCGCCGCTGGTTGGTGCTGGGCACTACACAAAACCGGCACGCAAACGGACAGCCGCGTGAGGTGAGCTGGGCCAGATACCGCCCGCTGTGCAGCGGGCCGTGCGCATAGCCGATGCGCCAGTAATGTTCGAGTGGCAGGAGCTCCCATGCCGGCCAGGGCAGCACGTCCAGATTTTCAATGACTGAGCAGGCGGGCTCGCCCTGCAGCACGCCATTGCGCAGCGCCCAGACGCCGTCGCGCAACGGCACGTCCGCGCCGCCTGCCGCCAGCAGTGCGGGCACCCGCGCTTCCGCTTCGCCCGTGATCACATACGCCGCGCCGCACCGGCACAGACGCTCCGCCACGTATGCCAAGGAGAAGCCCGTTACCGCTTGTGTATTTTCACACACGATCAGCAGCGCGCGTGGAAATTGCTGCCGCAGCAGTTGCAGCAACTCTTCGATGAATGTCGCCGCCATGATGGAGCCGGCATACACGGCGATCGCCTGTGTGCCGGGCGTAATGCGCGCCGCGGCCTCGCGCGCAGAGATGCCCTGCACGACGTAGCGCGGCGTGGTGCACACTTGCCACGGCGCTTCGCCAAACATGTCAACGACGGACACGTCATGGCCGGCCTGCCGCACGACGGCGGCCAGATAGGCCAATCCATGCGGCAGGTAGGGAATTCCGCTGCCCAAAAAATCATCGCGCTGCGAGACGAGCGGAGGATTGACGAGGCAGACGGTCATGGGACGGCGCGTGCGTTAAGCTCGTTTTCAGTCAAGGCACGGTCAAACAGGAGCACTTCACGGATGTAGCCGAGGAAGGGCAGATTGCCGCCGGCCAGGCTGCCGATGGTGAGCGGCGCGGGATTTGTGATGCGCCGCGCGCCAGCCGGTGCGGAGGCCGTGCCTGCGCGTGTCCCGTCAACATACAGCGCCAGCGTGTTATCGTGCGATGAATATGTGCCTGCCAGGACATGCCAGCGGGGATACTCACTAGGCGGAAGGCGGTGTCCAATGCGCAGTTCGCGGGGTGTGCCGTTGGTATCGTTAAACTGCATTACAAAATGAATCTCGGATTGATTGTTGTCGCACATAACAAACCACGGGGAATTTGAGTTGGCGGTGCCCCAGCCATGGCCGAAAGGAATCTGCCAGCCAGGCTTGTCGCCGATGCGGAGCAGAGCGGCCACGGTGCAGCTGCCGGTTGCCAGCGCAAGCGGAGCCGGGCATTCGAGCCGGCGGTTGGCCGCGCGAAAGCCACACACATCCCACGCCAGCCCCAGCCCGCTCGTGGCGTCGTGCAGCACCAGCGGCAGGCCGGCCGGAATAAGGGCGAGCGCGTTGGTGCTGTCCGGTGCAACCGCATCGAAGCGCGCGTGAAAAACCGCATCTGGCGCACGGGCCTGCAGCGCGGCCCAGCCGCCGCGGCTGGCCGCGCGCTCACACGCGAGCAGTTCGTTCGTCCAAATCCGCTCCCGGTCAATCATCGTAAGTGCCGCGTCGCTTGCGCGCATCACTTCACGCACGGGCACCGGCGGCCGAAAATGCCATTCGGTGGACGCAGACGACCCCGCCATGATGATGCGCGGATTCTCAAACCAAAGCTGATCAAACGATATTCGCTGGCGTGAAAACCCCCGTAGAAAGCCGGGCGGTGACACGTCCCAGACCCAAAAAAGAGTGTCCGGATATATTTTATCCAGCTCCGCCGCATATTGATGATTGGCAAACCCATTGCCAAAATACAGCGCAAAGGGCAGAAACCCGTGGTAATAATAGTGCACGCGGATATACTCACGATACTCATGCTCAAACACATCGCGCAAGGCCAGCAGGTGCGCCTGTTCGCGCAACTGAAGCACACATTGAAAGCGTATGAGTGGCACGCTCTGCCAGACACTCCACGCCGTAACCGCAAATACACCGCCATACGCCGCAATCCTGGCGACGCGGCGCGGCAGCACCAGCGCAAGCTGCTGCAGCGCCAGCACCAGCACCGTTCCGCCCAGCGCCGATGACGAAATAATATAGTTGGGCATGCCGGCGCGAATAGATACCAAAATCTGCAGCGTAATGGCTAGCAGCAACGCTGCCAGTATCCCGGTGCTTGCCGCCGGGCGCTGCCGCCGCACCAGCTGCGCCACAAGCGCTGCCACACACATCACGCCCGCTATTCCTGCCAGCATGAGAAAAGGATACTCACACTGTACCATTTCCCGCCAAATCCGCCCGGCGTGCGAGCCGAGCAGCACACTGTCGCCAATGCCGCACGTGCCGGAGCGTTTTAACCACGGGAGAATGCGGTGCGCCAGGTCGTAGGTCGGCAGCGCCGGGCCGAGCCAGGCTAGGAACGCCAGCGGCGCCGCACCACAATACACCGCACGCCAGCGCACCGTCGGCAGGGCCAGCAGCGGAAATACCGCCAGCGGTAGAAATGCCAGCTTGGTTGCCGCGCCAAATCCTATCACCAGCGCTGCCGCACACGCCAGCCACCCCGCCCGCCGCTGCCGCCACACGCTTTGCAACGCAATCACACACACCCCCAGCAACACACTGGCCGTAAACAACACCGCTTCCGACCGCACCTGCGCCAGCGCAAAACTAAAATGAAAAAAACACAGCAGCGGCGACATGAGCATCACCAGCGCGTACAGCGGCTCGCCCGTCAGGCGCAGTACCAGCCACGCCGCGCCGCACAGTGCCAGCAGATAACACACGATGAGCCCCGTGTTCCAGACATCAAGATAATATTCCGGATTGCGCAACACGTCGTTAAGCAAATCCGGATTGTCACTAAAAAGGTGTGCGGCATGCATACATACTGCGCCCAGCATCTGCACGGTTGAACCGGGATGATCAGAATAGTAGACCGGATCCAGCCGCGCCATGTTCAAACCCGCAAACAGGTATTGGTATTCAGGATCAGCCTTGTTCATAAAGCGCGGTGACCTCGCATGCTGCAACCCTGCCAGCGGCACACAATAAAACACCAGCAGCAGCCCCCCGAGCACGGCCAGCCAGCCCGTATCTTTCTTCACACGATACATAATGGTGATGTAGCAAGTATACTGTATTTCCGGGCATGCGTCAAGGACAGTTGGCTCCTAGATTCAGCGACGAGCACCATAGGCGTGGAGGGGCAACGGCCTCGTTGCCCTTGTGCCCCGCGCACACCAGGCCGCCAGGGCCGGCGGACCTCCCTCGTTGCTGCATCCACGGTGTCTCGTCGTTTGACAGCCGCTGGCGAAAGCTGTACAATATGACATGTTATGCGTGATGGGTAACCATAACCAGTGGTAAGGATGATAACCTATGAGAAGCTTGGCACGTTTGTTGGCAGTTAGTATGTTACTCGCAGCACTGGGCTGCGAACGTGTACCAGATAACAAGGGAGGTACGCCCGAAGCCGTGGTAACAATGATGCCAGCGCGCGTCGAAGCCGCGGCGCCGCCTGCGGCGGAGGCCGGACCGGCACCGGCAGCAGAACTGCAAGAGCCGTCAGCTGCGGCGCCGGGCGAAGCGGTCTTTGTTCTGGCCGCTGCCGCACCGGATAATGACGTCTGCGCGGCTGCACAGGTTCAACGCCATGCGGCTGAAGGCGCAGTGTGGTATGTGTTTGGGCCGGAGAGCAGTGCCCTGCGCATCGATGTTGCCGGCCTGCCGCAGAACAGCCAGCCCCGTACACTCGCCGCGCGCGTCAAGGTGGCCGTGCCTGTGCCCGATGCCACCATCGCTGCGTTGGGCGCATGGCACCCATCCAATTTATTTGCTCTGGCGCTGTCGCCCCAGCAGACCTATTTTCTCTGGGGCTATGGGCAGGACGCCCATAGCGTGACGCCAGTCGCAACAGGCGTCTGGGTGCATCTAGCGGCCACGTATGATGGTACGAATGCCATGCTGTATGTCAATGGCGAGCGGGAGCGCACGGCGCGCTTGGCCCTCACCACTGCCGCCGGCCCGCTCCAACTCGGCGGCCGCCGCTTTCAAGGCGTGCTGGCCGATGCCGCCGTGTGGCCGCGCGTCTTGAGCGCGGATGAAATCGCAGCATTGGCTGCGGTATCCGCGCAACGCAGCAGTGTCACGGAAAACGTTGAACCAGCCGCCGGTGACGTGCAGCCTCCTGGGAACGAGCGCGACAACCAGCCGGATGACCAGCCGCGTGACGAACAGAGCAGCCCGGCTGAATAAGCTGTCCCTCCGTCACGGGCATGCGTT
>Ga0308414_1001205_pt1 | contig 16843 bp, 17 predicted proteins | sample HotsprSampleOS50_FD_205667 | JGI IMG/M metagenome (GOLD analysis project Ga0308414, IMG submission 205667) | Hot spring phototrophic mat microbial communities from Octopus Spring, Yellowstone National Park, Wyoming, United States - 20090730_OS50 ...
GTGCAATCGGTCTTTCAGGAGCAAAGTCGCGAATCTCTCGCAAACTCGGCATCCCTCTCTCGCGTTCAGGACGCCAGCGAAAAGCGGGAAGTAAAATTGGCTGCTGTGTACCGATCGCTCTGTTCGTTAGCAGTCTCGCCTTGCTTCTGATCTTGACCTATCACTGAGCGATGCGAAACGAGCCGCGAAGCAAATTCGCAGCGTCAACGGCCTGTTGAAAAAGACCGAACGTGCCCCGTGCTATAACTTGCGCGGCGTGAAACGACTTCTTTCTTGCAGGAGAGAATCGCTCATTTCGGCACACGAGCAGTATAAGTGACACTCGACACAAGCACCGCTCGATGCCCTCGGTCCGGAATCCCCGTGTCCGGCGATGTGGCGGCATTGCCGATGTGCGGGTCGATTCAGCGCCAAGGCGATTGGCCGACCAGCGTGTTCGATGGGCCGGCGGGGGCGGGGACAAGATTCGACGGCGATGGTCGTCCTGCCATGATGGCCGCCGGACTGCCGGGCGCGGTGGTCGGCGGGCCGGCCGGCGCCGTGGGCCACGCCGAGGCCGGCAACAGGGTTTGCAGCGAGGCAATGCGGGTGGGCAGCTCGGTTTGGCGGTTGTCAACCATGTACGATCGCTGGTAGGCGGCCAGGGCCTCGGCGTGTCGGCCGGCTTCTTCGCGGAGCTTGCCCAAGGCGGTCAGCGCCCGGGCGTTGTTCGGCTCGATCGACAGGGCTTGAAGTACGAGGTTTTCGGCCGCGGGCTTGCGGCCCGTTTCGTCGCACAGGCGGGCCAGTTCGATGCGGGCGTCGGCCGAGGCCGGCTGCTGATCCACCCATCGTTGCAACAGGGCGAACGCCTCGTCCGTTCGGCCCTGACGCGTAAGCAATACGGCCAATCCGCGATAGGCCTCGCGGTGGTTCGGATCGCGATCGAGGCACATGCGGTAGGCTTGTTCCGCTTGCTGCGCATCTTCCAATCGCTGAGAACGCATGGCCATTTCGTGCAACGTGGCCGCGATGTTGTAATGCGCGTCGGCGTTGGACGGGTCGTCGTACCGGGCCTGCTGGAAGAGCCGAAGGGCCTCTTCGTACCGGGCCTGTTGGAACATGCGGACCCCTTCGGCGTTCTTGCCGGCCGCCGAGAAGTTGCCGCAGCCGCTCATGCCCGCCCCGACGACGGCCGACATCAACCAAGCGACGGCCCAAGGGATGCCCTTGCTCAGCCGATGTTGCCGCGGGGCGCGCCCGAGGCGTCGCTCCGGCCGATTCTCGCAGCCGATCGGCGTTGACGCGACAACCGCGGATGGCAACAGAACAAAGTTGGTTGCGGCGCGGAACATCCTTGTCTCCGCCGGCGTGACGAACGGCTTTCGGGGAATACTGGGCGACGAACTCAGTGTTTGCCGGGCACGGCAACGACAACGCAGCAATGACAACACGGCGACTGCAACGGCAGCACGGCACGGCGTTGGGGCCAATGTTCGACGGCTGCCGACAAATGCCCCATCCGAACGGCCGTGTTTGCCGCGGCAACGCTTTCGGCAGTCAATAATCAGCGGGAAGAATACCGAGCGACCGACAGTGGGCACAAGGCCAATTCGGGGGGCGGACGCTCGGTCGCCCGCGGTCGCCGTCGGTCGCTGGGCACTGCCGGCAACGCACGAGTGGGTGCACGTCAGCTTTTGCGCGGTTGCGGCGGCATGATGCTTTCCATCGGCGACCCGATGGGGTATGTTGTTGGGGTGCGGCCGCCGGGGGCGGCCCGCCAAACGGCTCGATTCGGTGAAAGGGTGCATATGCCGAGCGAATTGATTTCCAGCCTGATGTTGGGCGCCGCGTGGCCCGTGCTCGCCGTGATCGCCGTATTTTTGTTTCTGATCGCGGTGGCGGGCGTGATCCTCTTGTTCAGCTATTTCGGCATCTGGTTCCAGGCCTACATGTCGGGAGCGAACATCAGCTTGTGGAGTCTGGTGGGCATGACGTTCCGCCGGGTGCCCAGCCGGCTGATCGTTCAGGCGAAGATCATGGCCACCCAGGCCGGGCTGGGGAGCGAGCGCGAGACCGGCATCACCACTCGTCGCCTGGAAGCCCACTACCTGGCCGGCGGCGATGTGATGAAAGTCATTCGTTCGCTGATCGCCGCACATCGGGCCGACATCGATTTGGATTTCGATCGGGCGGCGGCTATCGACTTGGCGGGCCGCGACGTGCTCGAAGCCGTGCAAACCAGCGTCTATCCGAAGGTGATCGACTGCCCCGACCCGCAGCGATCGAACAAAACCACGCTCAGCGCGATTGCGCGAAACGGCGTCGAGCTTCGCGTGAAAGCCCGCGTTACCGTGCGCACCAATCTCGAACAGTTGATCGGGGGCGCGACGGAAGAAACGATCATCGCCCGGGTGGGCGAGGGGATCATTACGGCCATCGGGTCGGCGCAAACGCATTTCGAGGTGATGGAGAATCCCGATCGGATTTCGAAGGCCGTGCTCGCGCGCGGGCTCGACGCCCAAACCGCGTTCGAAATCGTTTCCATCGACATCGCCGATATCGACGTGGGGCAGAACATCGGCGCGCGCTTGCAAGTCGATCAGGCCGAGGCCGACATGCGCGTGGCGCGGGCGAAGGCCGAGGAGCGCCGCGCCCAAGCCCAGGCGCTCGAGCAGGAAATGCGCGCCCAAGTGGCCCGCAATCGCGCCGAGGTCGTGCTGGCCGAGAGCGAAGTGCCGCTCGCCTTGGCCGCAGCCTTCCGCGAAGGCGCCATCGACCGTCGCGTGAATTGATCGTAAGCGGCTCAACTCTAGGGGCAACCGTTCGGAACAAACTCGCCCTCGGCGGGGCCGACAATGCGCACGGTGCCGTCGCACGGGCGGCTGTCGCGCGCGGATCGTCGCCAACGAACATTTCTATTGCGTTTCGATTCTGATCGCGGCTTGCGATGTCGTCAGCGCCTGATCAACCGAAAATCTACCATATTACCCATCAGGCGAATCTTTCGCAGATCGTCAAGCAAGGCGCCGTTTGTTCGGATGCCGAATGCCGCCGCCGGGAAATCGAATACCTCAACGCCGGAATGTCGGAGATCAAGCAGAGACGACTGCGCCAGTTGGAGGTGAAATGCCATCCCGGAACAAGGGTCGGACAGTACGTGCCGTTCTACTTCTGCCCGCGGTCGATCATGTTGTATATTCTTCATTGCGGGAATCATCCCGGCGTGTTCTTTCGAGGAGGACAGCGGCAGATCATTCATTTGCAGGCGGATTTGCACACCGCCGTTCACTGGGCGGATCAACATCGCATTCGCTGGGCCTTCAGCGATGCGAACGCCGGGGCAAGATATGCCCGATTCTTTCGCTCGCTGGAGGCGCTGCATGAGCTGCATTGGAACGCCATCGCAGCCGACGATTTTCGCGATCCGACAGTCAAGGAGGGCAAACAGGCCGAATTCCTGTTTTTTCAGGCATTTCCGTGGTCTTTGATCGAGCATATTGGCGTCGCCGATAGAATGATGTTGGAAGAAGTGCAACGGATTATCGATAACGCCGCGCATCAACCTTCCGTCTCCGTTGAGGATACTTGGTATTTCTGAAGGACCGGCCAAGATGATCGAGTTCATACAAGGCAATATCTTCGATGCGAAGACAGAGGCCCTCGTGAACACCGTCAATTGCGTCGGCGTGATGGGCCGGGGAATCGCCCTGGAATTCCGCAAGGCTTTTGCGGACAACTACAAAGCGTATCGGAAGGTGTGTGCTTGCGGCGAGCTGCTGCCGGGGCAAGTCTTCGTCTTCGAAGCAAATCGTTTGGGCGGCCCGCGCTATATCATCAATTTCGCCACGAAAGACCACTGGCGGGCGAAAAGCCGAATCGATGATATTCGGCACGGGTTGCACCAATTGGTTGAGGAAGTTCGCCGACGCAACATTTCGTCGATTGCCATTCCGCCCTTGGGCTGCGGCCTCGGCGGGCTTGATTGGCGGCAGGTCCGGCCGCTAATTGAAGAGGCTTTTACCGCTCTCCCGGAAGTTCGCGTTTTATTGTACGAGCCGCTGCCAAGTGCGGCAGGAGAAAGCCGCTTGCACTCCGGCAGATTCACCGCGAAGAAGGCTCCGAAGATGACCATCGGCCGGGCGACGCTGCTGGGATTGGTGCGCCGATACCTGACGGCCGCAATGGATCCATTCGTTACGTTGCTGGAAATCCATAAGTTAATGTATTTCATGCAGGAGGCGCGCGAGCCTTTGCGCTTGCGTTTCGTCAAAGGACCGTACGGGCCGTATGCGGAGAATCTGCGGCATGTGCTAAGGGAGATCGATGGCGATTTCATCAGCGGCTACGGCGACGGCGAAGATGATCCTCACAAGCAAATCGAATTGAACAGCACAGCAGCGGAACAAGCCGAGCGATGCCTGCGCGCCGAACCGACAACCCGGGCGCGGCTCGAGCGGGTCGCAAGCCTGATCGACGGATTCGAAACCCCTTTCGGGATGGAACTGCTGGCGACCGTTCACTGGGTCGCCCGTTACGAATCGGCATCGAGTGCCGATGAGGCAATGATCAAGACTTACGCGTGGAACCAGCGCAAACGCATGTTCCGCGAAGACGCCATTCGTTTGGCGTGGGGCGCGCTGGAAAGCGGCGGCTGGTTGGCTTCTTCATGACCTGCTGGGAATGCCTCAACCGTGTTTTGCCCGCTCAGCCGATGATCTTCGATATGTCGAGCAGGTGGATCTGCTGGCCGCCTTCGTGCGGCGAATCGATCGTTACCCAGCGGCCGTCGCGGCTGAGGCGCGGATGGGTGTCGCAGCGCCACTCGCCGCTGTAGGCCTCGGGACTGGCGAAACGGCCGAGCGTGATCTTGCGACTCTCGGCGATGTGGTAGAGGTACACCTCCTGGAAGCGGCTGCCCTTGCTCGGGTAGGTGTCGCAAAGAATCCACTGGTTGCCCGGCACGTAGGTGCAGTGCCCATCGGCGGTCATCGCGCCTTTGCCGATCTGTTCGACGAAGCCGTCGGGCCGATCGCGGAACAGGAAGAACCCGGTGCCGTGCTTGGGATGGGCGGCCCAAGCGAGGATGTGTTCGGCATCGCGCCAGATGAAGTGCGAGGTCATGCCCCAAGGGTTGACGATCCGCAGGTCGCCGCTGTCGAGCCGGGCGGTAACCATCCGCGTGCGCCACGATTTGCCCGACCGCCAGCGATTGAGAAAAACGAAGCGTTTTCCATCGGGCGCAACCAACAGATGATTGAACCAATGCGGCGCGTCGCCGAACGGCTCGCTCTCGAAGGGAATGGCCGCCAAATCCGCCAGCGAAACGATCAACTCCGCCTTGCCCGAGACTAAATCCACCCGATGAACGCCCGATTCCTTCGGGGCGGGCTGGTCGGCCCAGGGGTCGGGCACGCCGGCGTAGCCGTAGCCGGGCCGAAGCGCCGCCAGCCGCGAGAAGTTGCACGTAACGGCCGTGCGGCCGTCGGGCGCCAGGGCGTAGATCGGATGCGGGATGGTCCGCTGCTTGCGCGTGTTCACGTCGAGAACGCGGCTGACGAAACGGTCGCCCTCGCGGTCGTTGTAGATCACTTCCGTCTGCGAGCCGGGAATCCATTGCAGCATGCACCCCTGCTGCCAGCACCACGCGCGGCTCGTGCCGAGCGGAATCCAGCGATCGCCGTCGGCCAGGTCGATCATTCCCAGTTCGATCGTATCGTCGGGCCGCGGCGACCGATGCTCGAACTCGACCCGCATCCCCAAACAATAGCGATTCGCTGGGTCGAATTGCAGCTTGTCGTAGTAGGCGAACCAATGGAAACCGGGCGATCGGGTCAACGCGCGGATGGGAACCGAAAGCCCCTCGACCCGCGGACCGCCGGCCTCGGCCGCCTGTAGCGTTGACCACCGACTGCCGGCCCCGGAAAGAACAGTTCCCGAAACAACCGCCGCCCCGGCGCCGCAAAGGAACCGACGGCGATCGAGCGAACCGGAACCGGCAGAAATCGAGTCGCGACGGTGCAGGGTCATGGCAGCAGGCACTCCTTGGTCCGTGCGTCAGGCGTTCTTTTCGAACCCTTCTCCAGGAAGCGACCATTGATGAGAACAGACAATTGCACGGGGATCAATAAGCGATTGCGGCGGGCGGCAATCGGCGGGGAAGATGAAACCCGCGGCGCTCACAGCCAGATGGCCATTCGCCCGTCGAGCATGTCGGGCACGGCGCGGCGCACCAGGGATTCCACCTGGCGCTGATTGTAGCGCGTGCTGAAGTGCGATGCAACAATCAACTCGTTGCGGAAGCGGTCGCGGCGCTCGACCAGGTCGTCGAGGTGCATGTGCCCGAACTTGTGAATCTTGTCTTTCCGATGGCTCGGGGCGACGAAGGTTACCTCCATGATCAGCACCTGGGCTTCGTACATGGCCGGGCAGGCGTCGAGGCCCTCGGGCGCGCTGTCGCCCAAATAGGCGACGCGCGGCAGCCGCGTTTCGCTGGTAACCTCCGTGCCGCCGAGGCGCAGATCACGGATTTGCGGACCGGTAAGCCCTTGGAACTCGGGCCGCAGCTTCCGCCGCCGCTCCCAAACGACGAACCCCAACGAGGGTACCGTGTGGCGCGTGGCCGAAACGGTTACCACATGCTCGCGCGAAATCTCGACTTCGTCGCCGGGCTGAAGCGGGCGCAGCTCGCACGGCAGCCGTCCGCGGTCGAGCCGGCTGAACAGCCGCAGAATGCGCTGAACCGGCTCCACGGCGTCGGCGGGCAGATAGATCGTCGGCGGTTCCATTTTCATCATCCGCCGGCGGGCGACATAAACGGGCAGCGCGGCCATGTGGTCGATGTGCATGTGCGAGACGAACCACAACGGCGTGCCCATGAACGACCACGGCTGTGCCCCCAGATCGAAGCCCAGCTTCAATTCCGGCACCCGCCAATAGGTTTGCACCGCGGCGCGCGAGTAGCCCTCGATCGTCAGGTCCTTATGGACCATGCTTTTTACCGGCAGGTTGTTGATCATGCGTGCTCGTATTGATCGATGTCGGCGGCTTCAACGGGGGCATCGCAACGGGCGTCGGGCCGCAAGACAATCTCGCCGAAAAGCTGTTCTTGTTCGATCCGCACATAATGATGCCGCACCAGTTCCAACACGGCGAGAAAGAGTCCGATCAGCGTCGAACGATGGGCGCCCACGGGAAACAACTCGCGGAACACCAGGGTGCCGCGTTGGGCCAACAATGCGCGAATCCGCTCCATGTGGACGTGGATCGGCGTGTCGTCGTACACGATGCTCGCCGGCTTGACCGCCTCCGATTCGCGGATGATGCGGCCGAAGGCGCTGACCAAATCCCACACCTCGACTTCTTCGATCGGCTGATCGGCCGGATCGGTCTCGCCCGGCGGCAAATCGCCGTCGAGCCGTGGAAAGTGCTGGAGCCACGCCCGACCGCGCTCTTCGAGCAACCCGGCGGCATCGCGATATTTTTTGTACTCGAGCAATCGGGGGACCAAATCCTGCCGCGGGTCGTCCAGCGGCTCTTCCACCTCGTCGCCGTGCGGGAGCACTTGCTGAGATTTCATCTCGAGCAGCGCGCCGGCCACGGCCAAAAAATCGCCGGCCGCGTTCACGTCGAGCTGCTGGATTACGTCGAGGTACTCGAGAAACTGCTCGGCCACCTGAGCCAGCGAAACCTCGGTGATTTCCACCTCGTGCTTGCGCACCAGATAGAGAAGCAAGTCCAGCGGACCACGGAACATGCCGAGTTGAACGCGAAAATCCATCGTCTCGCCAGTCTATCGGATACGCGCCGGCGCGGCCAGACGCATCGCGGCCGCTGTGCCACGAACCCCGCAGGTTTCTTGTTCGCCCGACAAAGATTTCAGCAACCAAGGGAAGCGGGTTTTATCCATCGCGCGGTGCAAAATAGCTTCCTTGCAGGAGAAACGAGATCATACCAGCGCGCGGAGTACACATGGGGTCGAGCCGTGCCCGGCCACGGGGCGATCGTTCTCGTTCGCGACGGGAATACAGGCGAAAGAAAAATTGACCACACCGTTTGAGCATTCGCAGCCCGTTATTTCCAGCACTGATCGGCAAACCTTGCGTGATCGCTCTATTGCTAACTTCGGTTGTCGGCAGGAGCCGACTTAAACCGTTCATTCGCAAACTGATGGAGAGAATTGACTTAGAGCAAGGACACTCGCTGGCGACAACAGGCGATGGCACTTTTTTCCGGGAACGTGGATGATCCGGGGCCCCTGGGCGGGCACCGGGCGAGCAAATCGCGGATCGCCCCTGCCAACTCCTCAAAGGACAACGAGTTAATGACGATAAATCGCATTGACGCGCCCCAGCCAAACCGCTAGAATCCCTCATGCGTGTGGTCAGCATTTTGCTGATTTTTGCTCGGGAGCACCAAGGCGAGGGGAACGGATTCGCCGATGCGCCTGTACCGGGTTGATGCCGATCAATGGGCTGTCGATGCCCCGGCTAAACTGAACTTGTTCTTCGAGGTGCTCGCAAAGCGGTCGGACGGTTACCATGAGATCGAAACGCTCATGTGTCCGATCGGTTTGTACGATACGATTCTGTTCTCGCCGAACGCCAGCGGGCAGGTCCGCCTCATTTGCGCAAAAGGTTCGCGAGCGGGCGACGGAGAACTGCCTGCCGACAGGCGCAACTTGGTGGTTCGGGCGATCGAATTGCTGCGCGAGCGAACCGGCTGTCGTTACGGCGCCGAGGTCCGCCTGATCAAACGCATTCCGATGCAGGCCGGGCTGGGCGGCGGCTCCAGCGATGCGGCCGCCGCGCTGGCGGTTGCTTCGCAAGCCTGGGGGCTTGGCATTGCACCGGCCGAGCTTCGGCAGTGGGCGGCCGAATTGGGAAGCGATGTGCCGTTTTTCCTCGGGCGCGGGGCGGCCGTGTGTCGCGGGCGCGGCGAGATCATCGAACCGGCGCCGGGGGGCGGGCTGAGTTTTGTCGTCGTTCGGCCCGATGAAGGGCTTTCGACGGCCGAAGTGTACCGCCATTGCCGTCCGGCGGAGCAACCGCGCAGCGTCGGGCCGGCGGTGGTGGCGCTCAGTCGCGGCGATGCGCCCGCGCTGGGCCGTGCGTTATTCAATCGGCTCGAGTCGGCCGCAGCGAGCCTTTCGCCGTGGATCGAACGATTGCGCTGCGCCCTGGCGCGTCTGGACTTGTGCGGATATCAAATGAGCGGCAGCGGTACCGCGTTTTTCGGCGTTTGTCGGCACTTGCGGCACGCCCGCACCGCGGCAATGCGGCTAAGCGCGATGGGATTTCGACAGGTGTTTGCGATAGGCGGCGCTGTCTGAGCCGCGCCGGGAATGCCCCTGCCGGTTGAGCGGCGTCGCGGGCAACTCGAGACAAAACCAATGGTAATGGGGCATAAGTAAGAGAGAAACAGCGCCCCGGGCGGCCATTGTCGGCAAAATCCGGTGTTTGTCGGTCGCGGCGCTTTCTCTGCCGGTGTGAAGCGATCGTGTCGTTTGGTCCCGACTCGATGATCCCTTGCCAGCGCAGGCCTCGTGCGACAGAAGGAGCGTCACCGTGGAAATCACCGAAGTCCGTGTCAAACTGATGGAAGAGTCGGGCGAAAGACTTCAGGCGTTCTGCTCGATCACTTTCGACGACGCCTTTGTGGTCCGCGATCTGAAGATCATAGAGGGCGCCACCGGACCGTTCGTGGCCATGCCCAGCCGGAAATTGACCGCCCATTGTCCCCAATGCGGCTACAAGAACCACCTCCGCGCCAGCTACTGCAACCAGTGCGGATCGCGTTTGCGCGAGCAATCGGCCGGCAGCGACGATGAGGGCCGGGCGAAGCTCTACGCCGACATCGCTCATCCGATCAATTCGGCCTGCCGAGAGATGATCCAGCAGCGCGTGATTGCCGCTTACGAAGAAGAGCGGCGGCGATCGAAGCTGCCCGGCTATGTGCCCAGCTATGACGATCAGGATTTCGACGCTGGCCCGGCGGAAATGCCCTTGCCGCGCGACGCCGAGCGTGAAGAACCCGCCACAACCGACCAGGCCCCTGCCCCGATGCGGCCGACTGCATTCGAAGGCGCGGAGAAGCCTCGCGGTCCGCACACCGCCCCGGCCAAGGCGCCGCCCGGCGGCCCGCGCACGCCGCACTCGCATCTCAGCCGCGGGCCATCGACGACCGAATCGCCGAAAACCAACCAGTTCGGCGCGGGGATCTTCGAATAGTCGGCGCACTTCCCGCCGCTCCACGCTTCGGCAAATCGGGTTCCGCCTTCCACGGGCCGGCCGAGCGGCCATTGACGGCCGAATCCCGATTCACTCCTGCTCCTTCGCGCCTTTATTTCCCTTCTGAAACGTCGGCGCGCGCATCCCCGGGCACCGAGGCGCGACGATGGGCGACGGGGCGACGGTACGACGGCAATTTTCAACGGAATCGGGCTTGCGTTGCCCAACGGCCATTTCTATGATTCGCGCGCGTTGGACTGTTTTTCGGCGGCTGGTCTGCCGGCCAATCGGTGCTGCCGCACCCGCGCCTATTCGGCTTCACCAAACCAAGCGACGCATTTGACCCCAAGATTCGGCAGACTTGTGTTCCCGGGATTTGAGAGGATCAACAAAACCCGCTCCCCTCGGTCGCTGGAGTCTTGGCTGCGAGTACTGGATCTCGCGCGGTCTGAAATGGCTTCTTTCTCGTCGGAGAAAATCGCCCATTTCGGCACGCGAATGGTATGAGAACTGAGAATTCGAGGGACGGTCCGACAACGGCTGCGGCCCAAGGGCGAGAAGTCGCTCGAAAATCGATCTTGCCGGGCCTTGAGCGAGTCGGCCGAGCGGTGCTCTCGGCAGCCGAGGTGCCGCTATCAAACGAAAGGGTGGATATGCGATTACTCCGCCGCCTTTGCCTGACGATCGTTGGTTCGGCGCTGGCGGCCGGCTGCGCCGACAATGCGATGGTGCTCAAGAGCCAGGTCGACCGCTTCCAACAGCAGCAGGTCGCCATGACCCGTCAATACCAGGAGCTGCAAGCGCGGGCGGCCGCCCTCGATCGCGATAATCAGGAACTCGCGGCCGCCTTGGCGCAAACACGGCAGCAAAGCAAGATCGTTGAAGATCAATTGGCCGGCACGCGCGATCAGTTGCGCAGCGTGACCGCACAACTGGCCCAAGCCAAGGCGGAACGCGTCGCTGCCGAGAAACAGATCGAGACGGTCAACGCCTCGATGAAGCGGCAGAGCGGAACCACCATCACGCCCAACAGCAGTTTGCCGCAAGCGCTGCCCAACTTGAACCTGCCGCCGGGATGCGTGCGCCGCGACGGCGATGTCATTCGCGTGGCACTGCCGGCGCGAGAACTCTTCGAACCGGGCACCGCCCAATTAAAGCCCACAGCGGCCGGCTTGATCGTCGCCGCCGGAAGCGAACTGCTGCGGCTCTATCCCGAACAGATGATCGGCGTTGAAGGCTACACCGATTCCGAACCCATGCTCGCCGGCCGGTGGCGCAGCGCCCACGAGCTGTCGATGGCCTACGCCATGACCGTGTACGACCTGCTCATCTCGCGCACGCAGTTGCGCCCGAATCAGTTGTTCGTTTGCGGCCACGGCGGAAACCATCCCATGGCCTCGAACGCCACGCCGGAAGGCCGCGAAATGAATCGCCGCGTGGAACTGGTCGTCTATCCCGAAAAGCGGCAATAGAACGACGCCCCGCCGAGGGGCGAACTCCGAGCCGACTCGATCAGATAGACGGTACGCCGCCCCGACGCGCGGCAACCCGCCTCGGCTGGGGCTTAGTCGGCCGAATCGCGGGAGACCGGCTCCATCACCTTTGTATTGCGGTCAACGGCCAAAACGATGGTCCGCTGCTCGGCGCCGTCGCGGCTAGAGGCCACCAGCGGCAACACATGGCGACGGTCGGGCAGGTTGAACCGCACGGCAAACGTCCCATCGGCCCGCACCGGAACCGGTTCGCCGCGGAGGGTCACTCGGGCGTCAGGCTCGGCCACCCCGTGGACAATCAACTCCGTATCCACCTGGAACTGAAACGGCTTCTTCTGCCCGCCGAGCGGCCCGGCAATGGTATAACGCCCGTTTTCGTGCTCTCCGACCGGCCGGCGCAGACGCTCTTCCAGCACTTCCTTCAACTCGCTCGCCCGTTCGCGGTCTTCGTAGCCCCCGCTGAGGGCGTAAATGCGGTCGAAATCCTTGGCGACGTCGGCCCAATTCTTGTCGAACGACTCCTGGGAGCCGGGCGCAGGCGTGGTAACAACGTTGCTTCGGGCCAACGAATGGAATCTGCCATCCGAGGCCAGGTACCCGATTTCGAGCTGATAGCTTTTCGGCGGGTTTTGCACGTCAATGTACCAATTGTTCACCCCGCCGTGGATTTCAATATGACGAACCACTTCGCGTGTCAGCGGGGTTGTGCCGTCGCGACTGACCTCAGTCAGGCGCAGGACGGGCCGGGCACCATGCCAGTGCTGGCCCATCGCCACCTGCGCCCGTTCAATTGCCTTGCGGCTCAACTCCCAATAGGCGTGCAGCCAGTAGGGATCGCGGACCATCACCACCAAGCGGTCGCGAACCGGTGTGCCGGCCGCCTCGACGCTGTGGAACGACAAGTCCTTGCTCACCTGAGCTTTAACCTTGATTTCTTGTAGGCGGCGCTCGACTCGGCGGTCGCGTTTGACGGTTGAAGGCTTCGTCCGCGAGGCAGCTTTGCCCCCTAATCGCACCTTGCCGTTGGCTGCTGACTTCGGGCTGCCGCCTTTGACAGCCGATTTGGCCGACCCATTACCGGCCGCTCGGGCCACGGAGAGCTTGACCGCCCCCCGTCGCTTGCCCGGCTCGTTGGCCGCCGATCGCGACGCGGACGAGGCCGCCGCCGTTTTCGACCGCCGAAGCAGCGCTCGAAGAAGCTGCTCCTTGCGCATGTCGTGCCAGCCGGGGATATTCTGCTTGCGCGCCATGGCTGCAAGGTCTTTTAGTGTCAGATTTTTCAATTTGGCGACCGAGATCACGGGACTTGCCTCCGGAAAACCGGCTGCGTGGGCGTTTGCCCTCCACAACTTAGACCAGCTCCATGCCCTAAACGCCCGGCATCCATAACCGGGCAGAGCACTCTACCTGTCGGTGGGGCGGTCCTACCCGTGGCCCAAACCCCTTCGGACTTGGGCTTCCGAGTCGTCCGATTGGCGTTGCGGCCCCTGGTAGGATGCGGTGCCTCTAGAAGCGGGCAAGGCCAATCACGCCAATACACCGATTATAAACGCCCGACCGACGGAACGCAACCATCCGGCACGCGATTCGCATACCGCTCCCCTTGATGCAACAAAAACTCGATCTTGTTGCCTCGAAAGCAATTACGCACTAATTATTACGAAACAAACGATCTTTTGGTTCGTCGCCCCGGCACGATCAGCGCAAAATCCCAAAACAGAAACACCAACCTCAATTGTTTCAATCTGTTCCAACCACGCAACACCCAAGCAAGGCCGAGTTTGCATAACCAACAAAAAACAGCACAATAAATCAAAATCGGATTGCACCGAAACTATGCTGCCCCGTCTGTGATCTTTGCAGCGACCCGTGGCCGGCCAATTGGCGACGTCGCACCATGCCCTCTGCGATTCGGCAAACCAAGCGGCGAGTTTGTCCCCCAGACTCGGCAGACTCCCGTCATCACGATTTGCAACGGATCGGTAGGCACCCGCCCGCGCCCGCCGGTCGCCTGCATCCCCTGGCATCGGCGGGGCGTTGCAAGTAGACTAGGAGCTTTATCATTGTTAAGCGTTTGGTGCTGCGCGCAATAGTCTTCGCCGTCTGTCGCACGCGACGACGTTGTTCGCGGGCAATGCGGACAATCCCTGGCGGCAGACGCGATTATCGGCTGTGATCGAGCATCGCGCCGCGCTTGCTCCGTGCGGGAGCACGGCGACGCCAGTGGCCCCGGACGCCTCGTGCCTGCTGAAGATCCGAGGAACTCATGGCCGATTCCGCTGTGGTGGGTCCGAATTTCGAACGCGGCGGCGGTTTGCTGCCGGCGATTGCCCAAGATGCCGAAACCGGCGAGGTGTTGATGCTTGCCTGGATGAATCCGGAAAGCTATGCCGAAACGCTGGCCACCGGCCGAGCGGTGTACTTCAGCCGCAGCCGCAACAAGCTTTGGCGCAAAGGCGAAGAGAGCGGCAATGTTCAGCAGGTGGAAGCGGTTTTTATCGATTGCGATGCCGACACGATTTTGTTGAAGGTTCGGCAGATCGGCGGCGCGGCATGTCATGAAGGCTTCAAGAGCTGCTTCTTCCGCCGCATTACGTCCCAGGGAGTCGAAGTAGTCGGGCAGCGCGTGTTCGATCCGGAAAAGGTTTACGGCAAGAAATAGCCCGGCGGCAACGCAATCGCCGCGTTGCGGCTCCGCGGAATTCGACTGCGGGAATGAACCGCCAATCGACGCGAACGCCAATGAGGCCGGCGAGTTCGCGCTGCGAAATCCGGTTACCACGAAAGAAGACGGAGACAATAGGGACCCGCGGGCGCGAGCGAAACGAATCGGCCGATCGTCTGCATTCGTTGCTCGAAATAGTTTCGCTGCTCCACGGCTTCACTCTAATCCTCGCGCGATGAAACGACCGCTTCTTTGCGGCGAGAAAGAATTTCGTTTCGCGCCGTGCGAGGTATAACAAGGTTTGACAAGAACAATCATGGCAGGAACCGCACCGACGTTGAAATTGGGAATACCGGCCGGCAGCTTGCAGGAAGCGACGGCGGAGCTGTTCCGCCGGGCGGGCTACAAGATCACCTTTGCCTCGCGCAGCTACTACCCGTCGATCGACGACGACGAGATCGACTGCATGTTGATCCGCGCGCAGGAGATGGCCCGCTACGTCCAAGACGGCGTGCTCGACGCGGGCCTGACCGGCTACGACTGGGTGGTCGAAACCGGTGCCGATGTCCACGAGGTGGCCGAATTGGTGTTTTCGAAAGTCAGTCGCCGGCCGGTCCGCTGGGTGCTCTGCGTGCCGGAAGATTCGCCGGTGCGAAGCGTGGCCGACTTGCAGGGCAAGCGCATCGCCACCGAGGCGGTGGGCCTGACCGAGCGATTCCTCCAAAAGCACGGCGTGACCGCCAAGGTGGAGTTCAGTTGGGGCGCCACCGAAGTGAAGCCGCCCAAGCTCGCCGACGCGATTGTCGAGGTTACCGAGACGGGCAGTTCGCTGCGGGCGAACAACCTGCGGATCGTCGCCGAGGTTCTTCAAAGCACCACGCGGTTGATCGCCAACAAACAGGCATGGAACGACCCTTGGAAACGACAGAAGATCGAAGATGTTTCCCTGATGCTCCGCGCGGCGATGGCTGCCGAAGGCAAGGTCGGGCTGATGATGAACGTGCCCTGCGAGCGGCTCAAGCAAGTGCTCAGCCTGCTGCCGGCATTGCAACAGCCGACGATCTCGAATCTGGCCGACGAAAGCTGGGTGGCCGTCAACACCGTGCTCGACGAATCGGTCGTCCGCCACATCATCCCACGGCTGAAGGCCGCCGGCGCCCGCGGGATCGTCGAATATCCGTTGAGCAAGGTTATCGAGTGATCGAGCGTGCCCGGACCGGCATGCCGGGCGGGGCGGCTAAAATGCCGGTTCGCGGAGGAGCCGGCAGGCGGAGGAGCCTTCTATGTCGCACGAAGCCCGACTGACCGCCCTGCTGCAACAACATTCGTGGGAGTTGCCGCCCCCGGCCGAACCAAAGGGGACGTATCGGCCCGTGGTGCAGACGGGAAAACTGCTGTTTACAGCGGGGCACCTGCCGATCGGCGGCGACGGACGGATTGCCGGCGGACGAGCAGGCGACGATCTTGACGCCCCGGCCGCACAGCAAATCGCCCGCCAAATCGGGCTGGCGATCCTCAGCACGGTTCGGGCGCATTTGGGTTCGCTCGACCGCGTGGCTCGCGTGCTGAAGGTGTTCGGCGCGGTCAATTGCACGCCCGATTTCACCCAGCAACCGGCCGTGCTCAACGGGTGCAGCGAGTTGTTTGCGGCCGTGTTCGGCCCCGAAGCAGGCGTGGGCGTGCGCACCGCGATCGGCGCGCCGAGCCTGCCGCTAGGGGCGGCCGTCGAAATCGAGGCGGTGTTCGAATTGGTCGATTAGCCCGTTGCTCCGTTGCTCGAACGGCGGAATCGTACCATACAATTGCGAAAGCGGCCGCAGGCGCAGCGAAGCGGCTCCCTTGCGCGCGATTCTGTTTAAACCGCTTTCCGTTTTTCGCGGTTTGATACCTTGCACGGCGCGAAGCGACTTCCTTTGTAAGAGCAAACCGATCATTTCATCGCGCGAAGAGTGTGTTTAGAGTTGCCGGGTGCGCACGCGAGGCACGTCGGCGATCGGCGATAGGTGCTCTTGCACGATCCGCCACGCCCGGCCGTCCCACTTGAAGACGATCGTACCGCGAAAATCGAAGGCCAACGGCACGGCCGGATCTTTGGCCTGTCCCTCGCCTTTGAAACGAAAGACGGCCCACGCCGTGTCGCCGTGGCGGTCGATCTCGAGTTCTTCGAGTTCGACCTTTTCCCACACCATCTGCGTCAGCGCGTTGTGATAGTAAAGCCGGATGGCCGCCGTGCCGCGGTGCATCACGCCGCGCGACTCGATCAGAACGGTCGTCCGGCTGTCGTCGTAGAAGGCCATCATGCGATCGACGTTGCCGGTCCGCCAAGTGTCCGCCCAGGCAGCCAGCACCCGTCGCAAATCGGGCGGCTCGGCGGCAGAGGCCGCCGCCGTCGAAATCATTGCCGCCGATCCCCAACACAACAACAACGCTGCCATCCGTCTCATCTTTGCATCCTCCGTTGATTCCGGCAGGCAACA
>Ga0308414_1001208_pt1 | contig 16825 bp, 12 predicted proteins | sample HotsprSampleOS50_FD_205667 | JGI IMG/M metagenome (GOLD analysis project Ga0308414, IMG submission 205667) | Hot spring phototrophic mat microbial communities from Octopus Spring, Yellowstone National Park, Wyoming, United States - 20090730_OS50 ...
CCGGGCGTGATCAGTTTCGCGCTGGGATTCGGCCACTGGGCGACGGGAGCCAACGACGTGACCATTGACGGGCACGTGATCAGGGGCGAGCCCCGTCGCGCCGCGGGGGTACACGCCAACGCGGCCATGTGGGTCGACCCGGCGCTGAAGAACACGTGCATGCTCGATCCGGTGGGCGGCAGCGTGAGCTTCTACGACACGCACGTGCGACTGGAACCGGTGTAGGACCACTCGCCGCCCGCTATCGCGAAGACATTTCGTATTCCCCGGCGGCCACGGGCTGGGGCTCCATCGGCGCTGGGGCGGCGGGGACCGGCGCCTCGGAAGGCTCGACGCGGTCGCGCGGCGCCAGGATTCTGCGCCGAATCCATTCCGAGAGCGGATCCAGCAGCGAATAAACCACCGGCACCACCAGCAGGGTCAGCATCGTCGAGCTGACCAGCCCGCCGATGATGGCGATGGCCATGGGCTGACGCGTCTCCGAACCGGGCCCCGTGCCGACGGCGGAGGGAAGCATGCCGAAAATCATGGCGAAGGTAGTCATGAGAATGGGCCGCAACCGCACCGGCCCGGCGCGGCGGATGGCCGCGTCGCGCTCCAGGCCGTCGCGATCGCGGAGCGTGTTGGTGTAGTCGATCAGCAGGATGGCGTTCTTGGTCACCAGACCCAGCAGGAAGATGAACGCCATCATGACGAAAATGTTGAGCGTGAGGCCGAACAGCAGCAGCGACACGATGGCGCCCACAAACGCCAGCGGCAGCGAAAGCATGATGGTGAAGGGGTGGACCAGCGACTCGAACTGCGCCGCCAGCACCATGTAGATCACGATGACGGACAGGACCATGGTGAACGTCAGATTGCGGAATGACTCTTCCATGATCTGGGCCATGCCCGTCCAGTCGGTGCGGTAGCCGGGAGGCAGATTCAGAGAAGCGGTGATGGCCTCGATCTCGCGCACGGCTTCGCCCAGAACCTTCCTGTCGCGATCGAGGTTGGCCAGCACGGTGATCTGCCGCTGGCGGTTGAAGCGGTTGATTTCCAGAGGAATCGTGGTGGGCATGACCTGGGCGACGTTCCGCAGCTCGACGGGCTGACCTTTCGTCGAGGGCACCAGAAGTCCCAGGAGTTGTTGCGGATTGTCCCGCTCGCTCTCAAAGAAGCGCACGGCGATGTCGTAGCGGTCGTTCCCGGAGCGGAACTTGCCGATGTCGGCCCCGCCAATAGCCAGACGGATCGTCTCGGCCAGGTCCATGGGCGTGACGCCCAGCTCGGTGGCCCGTTCGCGGATGGGCAGGATGCTGGCTTCGGGGCGGCCGGCCTCGTGGCTGGTGTCCAGGTCCTTATAGCCGGGAAGCTGGCGGAGGCGGGCGAGGATGGCATTGGCCAGGCCCTCCAGCACGTTCAGGTCGGGTCCGAGAAGCTCGTACTGGATGTCGGCGGTCTTGAACCCGCCGCCCATGTAGTTGACGGCCTGCACGGCGATGCGGGCGTCGGGGACGTCGGCGAGCTTCTGGCGGACGTGCGTCATGAATTCCTGCTGGGAGCGAAGCCGCCGCTGCTGGCGGTCGCGTTTTTCCAGCATGCGCACGTACATCGAGGCCTCGTTGACCTTCTGCTGCTCGCCTTCGCCGATGAAGTAGGCGACGTAGGCGATCTCCTTTTCGCCCGCAAGGCGCGAGCGTATGTCCTCCATGATCTGCCGCGTCCGCTGCAGCGACGATCCGATGGGCGCGCGGACCAGCACGTTGAACTCCGAGCGGTCCTGCTGCGGGTCGAACTCCTGGCGGATGAAGCGGAAGAGGCCCATGCTGGCGATGAACAGCCCCACCGCCACGGCGACGACCACCAGCCGCCGCCGCAGACACAGATCCAGCACGCGCTCGTAGATGCGCTCCAGAGCGAAAAAGGCCGCCTCCAGTCCGCGGAACAGCGGGTTCCGGTGCGTCTGCTTGCGCAGCATGCGCGAGGAGAGCATCGGGTCCAGCGTGAACGAAACGAACATGGAGATGAGCACGGCGAAGCTCACCGTCATGCCGAAGGGGAAGAAGAACCGCCCCACGATCCCCCGCGTGAACGCCGTGGGCATGAACACGGCCACCACCGACAGCGTCGTCGCCAGCACCGCCAGCCCGATCTCCTTCGTGGCGAATTCCGCCGCGAACGACGCCGGCTTGCCCTCCTGCACGTGGCGCATGATGTTCTCCTGCACCACGATGGCATCGTCGATCAGCAGCCCGATCGCCAGCGTCAGCGCCATCAGCGTCATGAAATTGAGTGTGAAGTCCATCACCGCCAGCATCATGAACGTGGCCATGATGCTCGTCGGCAGCACCATGGCGCTGATGAACGTGCTGCGGAAGTTGAGCAGAAACACCAGCACCGTCAGCACCGCCAGGGCGCCGCCCACGATCAGATGGTGGAACACCTCGTCGATCGAGCGCTTGATGTACACCGACGTGTCGATGGCGATGTCCAGCTTCACGCCGCGGGCGGCTAGTTCCGGCGCCAGCCTGGCGATCTCCGCCTTGACGTCGGCGGCCACCTGCACGGTGTTGGTGCCCGACTGGCGGCGAAGCTGCAGGGCGATGGCCGGGTTGTCGTCGCGCTGTGCGTAGGAGCGGAGTTCCTCCAGACCGTCTTCGGCGTATCCCACGTCGCGCAGCCGCAGAGTGATCCCGCCGCCCTGTGCCAGAATCAGATCGTTGAGCTCCTCGGCGCTGGTGAACTCGGCTTTGGTGCGCGTCACCACCTCGGAAAGCCCCTGCTCGATGCGGCCGCCGGGCATCTCCACGTGCTGCCGCAGCAGGGCCGCGCGCACGTCCTGCACCGTCAGGTTGTGCTGCCGCAGCCGCATCGGGTCCAGCCACAGCCAGAGCTTGCGGTCGCGGCCGCCCACGATCTTCACCGACCCCACGTCGCGCACGCGCTGCAGCCGCTCTTTGACCTGTTTATCGGCCACCTCGAACAGTTCCCGGGGCGAAAGATCGCCGGAGACCAGCAGGGTCATGATGGGAGCCGCGTCGGGGTCGAACTTTTCGACGATGGGATCCTCGACGTCGGTGGGCAACTGGGCACGGATGGTGTTGATGCGCGCCTGGACTTCCTGATAGGCCACGTCGATGTTCTTTTCGAGCTCGAACTCGATGAGAACCAGGGAAAAGCCCTCGGCGCTGGTGGATTTCAGCGAGCGGATGCCCGAGAGGGTGTTGACGGCCTCCTCGATGATGTCGGTGACGCGCGACTCCATGGTCTGAGGGTCGGAGCCGCGAAGCGTCGTCACGATGGAAACGATCGGGAAGTCGACCTTGGGCATGAGATCCACGCCCAGCCCGCGCAGCGCCACCGTCCCGAAAACAAGCATCGCGCAGATGACCATCGCGGTGAACAGCGGGCGGCGGATGGCGATTGTTGAGATAAACATGTTGCTTGGTCCGTTGCGCGCTCAGTCAGTTGGACTTCACCAGGCCCGCCGGCAGCTCGGCGCCGTCGCGCAGCATGCTGGGAGGGCCTACCACCACCCGCTCTCCCGGCGCCAGCCCGCGCCGCACAACCACGCCCTCGGTCAGCCGGTCGCCCAGTTCCACTTCGCGGCGGCGCATCCGGCCATCCTCGGCGACGAACACCGCCGCCGCTCCGTCGCCTTCCACCACCGCCCGGCTGGGAATCACCACGGCGCTGGCGGGCGCGACGCTGACCTCGGCGGTCACGAACGCGCCGGGCACCAGCCGGCCGCGGCGATCGGGCGGAATGGGCACGCGAATGGCGAAAGTGCCTTTGAGCGGATCCACCTCGGCGACGACCCGTCCCACCGTCGTCCTCAGGTCGTTCTCCAGCAGCCCGCTGCGTAGAATCAGCGGTGTGTGCCCGGCCTGCACCGAAGCCAGAGCCGCCTCCGGCAGTCGCAGCTCGGCCTCCAGCGCGTCGGTGCCGATAATCTCGAACACTTCCGTCACCGGCGTGCTGGTCAGGTAGTCGCCAATCCCGCGGAAACGCCGTGTGATCAACCCGTCAAAGGGGGCGCGGACCGTCGTGTCGCGCAAGTCCTCCTGCGCTGTCTTCAGCGCCACGGCCGCTTCTCCCACGCGAGCCTGGGCCACGGCGATCTCGGTCCTGGTCGGCCCGTTCTCGGCCTCGCGCAGTCGCGCCTCGGCCGCCCGCCGCTGGGCCTGCAGCACGCGTACCTCGGTCTGCACTTCCTCCAGCCGCCGGGCCGGCAGCGTCTTCTCCTCCTCCACGAGCCGGGTGAATCGCTCCTGGTCGCGCAGACGGTCGGCCAGCCGAGCATCCAGCTCCGCCACGGTCTGGCGAAGCTGCTCCAGACGCTCTTCGCGTGTCGGGGCGGTGAGGTTGTCCAGACTGGCCTGAGCCGAGTTCAGCGCCGCCTGCGCTCTGGCCACACCGTTGGCGTACATGGTGTGGTCGATCCTGAAGAGCACGTCGCCGGCCTTGACGCGCATGCCGGCGTCCAGCGGCAGACCGCCCTCGCCCACTCCGAACTCAACGATGTGTCCCGAGACCCGCGGCCCGATCCGCGCCGACACCAGCGGCACAATCCGGCCTGTCGCCGTGATCCGGTCGGGATAGAGTCCCGCCGCCGGCACCAGACTCAGAGGCTGCGACTCCTGCGCCGCGGCGCTCAACGCCCAGGTCCCCAGCAGCACACATATCACACCTGCGACTCTCATGATCCGCTCGCTTTCTTCTCGATCACACGTCATGACTCCTGACAGCCACGGCGCGCTGCCTCCGGCGGCGCAGGACCTACGGGTCGCCCGCCTTCTTGCCGGCCGCCGAAGTGATCGGCTCGTCCGTCCACAGGCCCGACCACCCCGCCGGCTGCGTGGCCGGCGCAGCATCCGGCGCCGGACCCAGCGGCGGCGACTGCTCCGGCAGGGCAGCCGCCACCAGCTCGCACCAGGCCACCAGATAGTCGGTCTGTGCCCGGTCCAGAAGCGTGGCCTGACTGGTGAGTTCGGCCAGGGCGCGGGCCGCGCCGGCTTCGTCTTCGAGCCCGGCCTGATACAGGCTGACCACCCGCTCCAAAGCGGCGCGGCGCGACTTCTCCAGGACGGCGGTGGCGCCGATCGTCTCATGCGCCTGGGCCACGCGCAGCGCCCGGAACTGCACCTCGTAGAGCACGCCCAGCGACAGCAGCAGCGTGCGCGCCTCCTCCACCGTGGCGGTCTTCTTCGCCAGGTCGTAGCGCCAGATCTGCATGCCGCCATCGAGCAGCGAATGCGCAATGGTGAAGCCGTAGAGGAAGAACTCGGGGTTGACCACCGCCGAGGCGCTGCTCCAGTTGAAGCTGCCGGTCAGATTGAGTTTGGGAAAGAAGTCGGCCAGCTCCTTGCGAATCGAGTTGGCGGCGATGTGCCGCGCCAAATCCTGCACGGCGAGTTCCGGCCGCGCCTCCAGAGCCCGCCGGGCGTACTCGGCTACCTGCGCCACCGTGGGCGGCGGCGGCAGCTCCGGCAGAGCTTCGATGATCGAGACCTCCAGGGTGGGCGGCAGCGACATGATCTGCAGCAGCGCCAGGTGCGTCTGCCGCACCCGCTGCTCCGCCAGCGACAGCTCCAGCGCCGCCTGGGCCACCGCCGCCTCCACCAGCGAGGTGTCGGCCGCCACCGTCATCTGGGCCCGCTCGAGACTGCGGGCCACGCGAAGCACGCGCTGGGCCGCCTCGTACGCGACAGTCGCAAGCTGTCGCTGGCGCAGCGCCCCGGCGTGCTGCGCGTAGGCCACCCTCACATCGCGCACCAGGAGCTGCCGCGCCCGTTCCAGCAGAAGTCGTTCCTGCTCGCGGCGATCCACGGCGTTGCGGTAGGAGTAGTAGGTGGTGCCGAAGTCCAGCACTGGCAGGACGGCGGCCACTGAAAGCGCCCGCTGATGGCGATCCTCGAAGGCGAAACTCGCACCGTTGACGTCGATGGCCGGCTCATTGCTGCGGGTGGTGTCGCGGTAGAGCAGCGACGCCTTGGGCAGCCCGCTGTCCAGCGACATGCGCACACGGTCGTCCTGAAGCCGCAACGCCAGCTCGCGCACGCGCAGGTCGAGGCTGTTGGCCAGGGCCAGTTCCTCGCAACGCTCCAGAGTCAGCGGACCGCGAAGCTCCGTTTCCATCGCCTCCGCGCGGCGGCTGATCTCCTCGTGGAAGCGCACTGTCTCATCGCTCCGCTGCACCGCCGGCGCGTTGCAGCCGGCCGCCAGCAGCAGACCCAGGATGCAGGGCGCCCATGCGCAGACCCGGCCGCATCGTTTGTGGCTAGTCATGGCCCGGCTCCTTTCCGCAGGCGCCGATGCCGCCCGTCATGAAGCCCCACAGCACGCGAAGCTGTTCCTCGGAGTCGCGCGGCGGCGACTCGACGCTGAACTGCTCAAAAGCGGCCAGCGACAGACCGTGCATGAACTTGAGTATGCCCTCGGCCGGGAAATCGCTGCGCACCTCGCCGCGGCTCTGGGCCTCGCGGATGATCTGCAGCGTGTATTCGTGAAACGCCGTGTGATCGTCCTGCGCCGACTGGCGGAGCAGATGTTCCACTGCGTCGGCGCGCCGCGGAATCGCCGCGAAGAACAGGCGGAAGAAATCCCGCTCACGGTTGAAGTATTCCACCGCCACACGCATGTGGCGATAGAGCTTCTCCAGCGGAGTCTGGCAGTCGGCCGCCGCCTGGCGCATCATCGCCGCCAGCGCCCGAAAGTGTCGGCCCACAATGCCCTGAAGCAGCTCCTCTTTGTTCTTGAAGTAGCCGTAGAACGTACCGGTGGCGCAGCCCGCGCCGGCCGCGATCTCCTGCATCGTGGCCTTCTCGTAGCCCTTCTGGATCATCACGCGTTCGGCCGAGTCGAGCATCGCCTCGTATGCCGTGTCGCGCAGTCGCTGACGGAGAGTGGCTGTCTGATCGCTCATCTTCGAGCGACATCATATTCGAACAGCGTTCATTGTCAAGAACTGCAATCTGAATATAAGAACGTGATTCAATATCAGAACGGTACTCGATGTTCTTATCTCTTTATATTGTGCCATCTTATGGCGCAGGCGCGACGATCACTCGGGCCGTCCGCGGGTAGCCAAATCGGTTCTCGTCCCTCGCGAACAACATCGGGTGATACACTCCCGGCAGTGGCGGCGTGAACGACGCCGTCTGCTGCTGGTCGTTGCGGATTCGCGAATACGCGTACAGCGGCAGCCCGTCCCATCGCCAGAACCACCGGCTGCCTCGGCTGGCCGGGCTGCCGTAGCCCATCATCTCCACCCGCTGACCCACGAACGCGAACGGCTCCACCCGCGCGTAGCTGACTCGCTCCTGCGATGAAAGCCCCACACCCACCCACGCGTAATCCGGCACGCTGTCGTCCTGGCCGTCATTCACCACCAGCGACACGACGTAACGCCCGGGCACATCGGCGTTCAGACGCGCCCTGGCCGTCGCCGCCTCGCTGATGCTCGCCTTCGAGCCGGGCGGCGCGGCCACCAGCGACCAGCGGTAAGTCACGCTCGCCCCCTCGGGGTCCTTTGACTGACTGCCGTCGAGCTGCGCTTCGCCGGGCTCTGCGAGTTTGACGCTCGGGCCGGCGTCGGCGATGGGCAGGCGGTTGCGCCCGTTCACGGCGGCCGTCGGCTCCGAATCGCCCCCGGCATTGCGGGCGATGGCACGGTAGTACACCGGACCGGCGGGCGGTGCATCGGTGAAGCTCGTCAGCTCGGCGGTACCAACGTCGCGCCACGGACCGGTGGGCGAGGTGGCGCGCTGGATCACCGTCGTGTAAAAACCGTGCGTGTTCCAGACCAGCGTGACGCGGTTGGGCTCGGAGGCCACAACCGTCAGGTCGGTCGGCATCCGCGGAAGCACCAGCCCTTCGGCCGGCCTGTCAGGATTGGCCTGCACCACCAGCTCGAAGTTCTGCACGGCCCGCCCGCCCTTGCCGTCGCTCGCGATAACGGCGATGGGAAAGACACCGACGCTCCGCGGTGTCCAGCGGATGACGCCGTCGCTCAGCGCCATCTCAGCCGGGCCCTGCACGCTGAAGCTCACGGCATCGCCGTTGGGGTCCGTCGCTTTCGGGGTATAAGTGAAGGCCACGCCCGGAACCGCCACGGGGCTGGGGCGGCTGACGATCACCGGCGGCAGGTTGCTGCCCTCCGCCTGCACCTGCACGACAAAGGCGCGCTCGGCCACAGCGCCGTCGGCATCGGTCAGTCGTACAACCACCTCGGCCGGACCCTCGCGCGACGGAGTCCACTCGAGGACGCCGCTGCCGGGGCGAATGCTCATGCCTTCAGGCGACTTCACCAGACTCCACTGTGGCGGCCGTCGCGCAGCCTGTGCGGCCGTGGGCTGGCTGTTGTAGCCGCCGTAAGTCGCCGGTTGCGTGGCCGCTATGCTCAGGGCCTCCCGAAGGATCACCGGATACGTGTAGTTGGCGTCGGCATCATAGCCGTCGAGCTTCATGCGGAACGGCACGCCGACGGCCGCCACCGGACGCCCCGGATCGGCGATCTGCGGCGGCTCGTTGACCAGATGGGGCACGTAAGCCACGGTGTCGCCGGGTCCCATGCCGTGGACGTATACCTCGGCATTGGTCACCAGCACGCGCACCTTGCCGTTAACCGGCTGCGCCGTCGACTCATTGCCGAAACAGTCCACCACGCGCAGGCTCGAGGCGGTCGTGCTGATCTCGATCATCTGCGTCATCTGCCCCACGGGCACGAAGGCGGCCAGGAACTGGTCGCTGCCGCGCTTGAAGAGCCAGGCCATCAGATTCGGCGGGGCGTCCATCAGGCGCCGGCGGAACTGCGCGCCGGCCAGGGCGTCATTGGCCGCGCGGTTCTGGAAACAGAAGCTTGACGGCAGGACGCGCCCCGGCTGATACACCGCAAACGGATAGGGGACGGGATTGCTGCTGCCCAGCAGGTGCAGATAGACGTCGCGATACCCGCCGGTCTCCAGCGTCATCAGCAGGTTGGGTCCGATGCCCGCGATCGAGGTGCCCGGCACGATGCCCGGATAATTCAGCGTCTGCGCCGTCATGTTCAGGTTGCTCGGCCAGTAGGCGAACTCCTCGGTGTTGATGAAGGGCAGGGGTTTGCCTGCTTTGCGCATCTCCGTGTAGTAGAACGCGCCGTGAACGTTGCCGACGGAGTTGTCCACGGGATAGTGCCCTGAGATGATGTCGGCATCGCCGCTGTTGATTACCGTGGACACGAACGCCGGCACATAGCTCCAGGATTCCGGCGCGATGATCAGCATGCGGGAGTCAACAGACCGCAGCGTCCTGGCACAACTGGCCAGGAAGCGATAGTAGCCGTCCCAGCCGGCCGACCACCAGCCGCCCTGATCCGGTTCGTTGATGATGTAGTAGCGGTCCATGCCGTAGCGCAGGTAGTGTTTGGCGAAGACCCACAGCGTCTCCTCGAAGTCGGGATAGCTCCTGGGCTCGCCCCACTTGCCGCGAACGGTGCTGGTGTCGTTCCAGCGCGGCGGACCGTTGATCTTGAAGCTGGGGCGGATGCCGTTGTCGGCCAGCGCCTGCATGTACCTGTCGATGGCGGGGTCGAACTTGAAGACGCCGCGCTCGGGATTGGTGCTGTCGAAGCGGAACTCGTAGCGGAGTTCCCACATCCCGATCTGCCGGTACATCAGCGCCTCCTCCGGGTGGTTCCAGTGGAGGCGGAAGGGCGCGAAGATGACCGGACTCAGGTCCGGCGGCGTGTTCACCAGCGGCGGCACGATCCCGCCGATGATCTGCCCGTCGCCCTCGACCGCGAACACGTACTGGCCATAGCGCAGGCCGAAGGTGGAGATACGGACTTTGCCGTCAACGACGGGAGATGAACCGCTGATCGTCTCGCCGTAGTCGTTGCGGAGCGTCCAGTTGGCCGTGCCGCTGACGCTGGTGTTCAGCACGATGTCCTCGTCGCCGGAGAAGAGATTGGCGGCGCGGTCGGTGGAAAGGGCCAGGGCGGAGGCGACAGGAGCCAGCGCCAGCAGCAGGGCCGGCAGAAGGGCGCCCGCGAATCGGCGCGGGGAAATGCAACTGCGAGTCATAGGTCTCTCCTACCTACAAGCGACAACAGAAACCCCCGCGGCGCTACAGCGACGCCGCCGCGGTATCTACTATAACACGGAGCGGTTCGTTTTGCCCTTTATGCCCCATCCCAGGTTTCAACCCGGTTTTCGCCTGTCGGCGTTCGATGTCATCGTCCTGGTCATCGGCACCATCGCGTCGGCGGGCGCCGCGGTGATGGATCGGATGCTGGGCGTCGCCATCGCATTCGTCGTGCTCCACTTCTTTCTGTTCTGCAACGTGCTCCGCCTGCCGCGCTCGCTTGAGCTGATCTGGGCCGGCGTTTTCGCCGCGCTGGCCGCCGGCGCGATGACAATGAACGTCCCATCCTGGCCGGTCGCGTTCGCCGTCTCCGTGGCCTTGACGGCCATGGTGGCGATCATCGCGATGCGCCGGCCGTCGTATCACGGCGTCGGCTGGCGGCGACTGAACCCGCGTCTGCCCGAGTGGTGGCAGTCCACAGCGGCCGGCGGAAGCTGCGCACCGCCCGATGCGGCGGACGGCGCCGAGGGCTAGAATGCGGCCTGCGTTCCGCCATCCGCGTGAGGAGGCGGTTCATGAGACTTGGGTGGTTCAAAAAGACGCCCGCCGCATCGAGCGCCGATGGACGTTGCAGCTTCTGCGGCCGGCCGAAGTCGGTGCTTGGCGTGTGTCGACGCTATCCGCTCTTGCGCCGCCCGCCCTCGCGCGCCAGCCAGTCGAGCACAGCCCGGCGGATCAGGGCCGCTCGCGTGAGCCCTTGCCGGCCGGCGGCCGAATCGGCCTCGGCCAGCAGCGCCGGTGGAAGCGTGATGAGCACGCGCGCCGACCTCTGGCCCGCCGGCATGCGTGGTCGGCCCCGCTTCCTGGGGTGGGTTGTGGCATTGGCCACACGAGGCAGGCGCGCGGCCGAAAACTCGACATCATATTGATCCGACTCGGCATCCAGTTCCTTGCGCGTCATCCGCCCAAGGCGGCCAGGAAGCCAGGGGGGTTGTTTCTTCTTCATAATCCGAGCTTTCAATCCGCACGGACGCGCGCGGTGCGGGAACTTTCGAACCCCGGCCGCGTCAGACGGGAGACGGTGTCATTTTACACAGGAGATAGACCATGAACATGCAACGACAGCTACGTTTGGCAACCGTGCTGGGGACGGTATCGCTGGCGCTTGTGCTCCTCGGCTGCGCGGGGACCCCGCCGCTCCGCGGGACGCTCGATCCGAACAATCCGCAGCGGAGCCAGCGGCTGACGGCGCTGGCGGCCGAGGAGGCGGCGCTGATTCCCGATGTCGATGCGCGCCTGACCCGGCTGCTGAACCTGGCCGATACGCAGATTCAGCGGGGCTGGAACGAGGATGCGAAGACGACGCTGGCGGCGGCGCGCACGACGCTCGCGTCGCCGGATGCGATGAAGCTCAACCAGCACGCCCGGATCAGCGGGTGGGTCAGCGTCTCGGAGTTGTGCCGGGCCCTGAGGGACATGGCCGGGGCGGGCAGCGCCTGCGAAGGAGCCATCGCGGCGGTGCTGGGCATCGCTGACCCCGCCCGGCGCTGCCAGTACGTGATGGGCGTCGCCAACGAGCTTCAGTATCTGCGGGGCAAGCCGGCCGCGGTCGATTTCCTCACCAGGGCCGGGCCGTGGACGCGCTCCATCGACGACGTGCCGGCACGGCGCCAGGCCACATCGAGTTTCGCGGCCGCCCTGTTCAACCTGGACGATTTCCAGGCCGGCCAGAACATGCTCAAACAGGATGATGATCCGGTGTGGCGAGCGGACACGCTGGCGCGATTCGCGTCGATCTCGGAGGGCGGCGGCGGGCGCGGGGCGAGCCAGATCGCGGCCGAGTTCCCGCAATTTGGACGCGACCTGCGCTACCGGCAGGTGTTCCAGGGGCAGGTGAAATCGCAGACGGTGAAGGATTGAGGCGCTGGCCGCCGGCGCGATGACAATGAACGTCCCCTCCTGGCCGGTGGCATACGCCATCTCCGCGGGCGTGACGGCCATGGTGGCGATCATCGCGATGCGCCGCCCTTCGTATCAGGGGGTGGGCTGGCGGCGACTGAACCCGCGTCTGCCCGAGTGGTGGCGCTTCGCCGTGGGTGGCGGAAGCAGCGCCCCGCCCGATGCGGCGGACGACGCCGAGGGCTAGAATCCGGGCTGCGTTCCGTCATCAGCGTCAGGCGCTTCGTGTAATCCTGGCGAAGCTGTTGGCCGCTGCCGCCGAGGCGTTGTCGGAAGGCAGGAAACAGGAGCATGGCGATGCCCCACACGCTGACGACGGAGATACTCATCCAGATGTTACGGGCCGGCGACGAGCGCGCCCTCAACGCGGCGCTGGAGGACATCCATCCGCACGACATCGCCCAGGCTGCTGCCGACCTGGATGATGAATCTCTCTGGACACTGCTGCAGCGCATCCGGCCGCCGCTTAATGCCGAGGTCTTCTCGCACCTTTCCATTGATCGCCAGGTGCAGCTCGCCGAGAGCCGGGCACCGCAGGACGCGGCGGACCTGCTGGAGTCGATGCCCTCCGACGACCGCGTCGACCTGGTCCAGCAGCTCGACGAGGAGTCGCGAGAGGACATCCTGGGCGCCATGGAGGAACCGCAGCGCCGGGACGTACAGCGGCTGTCGCTGTACCGCCAGGGCACCGTCGGCTCGGTCATGAGCAGCGACGTGGCCACGCTTCAGGCAGACCTGAGCGTCACCGCAGCACTGGCGCGGCTGCGCGAGATGGCGGCGCAGAAGGAAACCATCTACTACAACTACGTCGTAGACGCCGATGGCAGGCTCCTGGGAATCGTCTCGCTGCGGGCGCTGATCCTGGCCGACCCCGCGGCCCGCCTGCGGGACCTGATGAACGAAGAGGTGGTGGCCCTGCACGTGGACGATCCGGTGGAGGATGCCGCGCGGCTCATTCGGGAGTATGACCTGCTGGCGCTGCCGGTGATCACGGCGGAAGGACGCCTGGCGGGCATCGTCACCGTCGACGATGTGCTGGACGTCGCCGAAGACGAGGCGACCGAGGACTTCCACAAGTTTGGCGCCACCGGGCTGGGTCGCATCAGCCTCAACGAGGCGACCGTGGGACTGCTGTATCGGCGGCGCATCGTGTGGCTGATGGTGCTGCTTTTCGTCAACATCTTCTCGGGGGCGGGCATCGCCGCATTCGAGCAGACCATCCAGAGCGTCGTGGCCCTGGTCTTCTTCCTCCCCCTGCTGATCGACAGCGGCGGCAACGCCGGTTCCCAGGCGGCCACGCTCATGGTGCGGGCACTTGCCACCGGCGAAGTGGTGCTGAAGGACTGGGCACGCATGCTGGGTAAGGAGTTCGGTGTGGCCCTAGCCCTGGGTGCGACGATGGCCGCCGGTGTATCGCTCATCAGCGCGTTCCGCGCCCCTGAAGTCGTAGTGGTGGTCGCGCCGGCGATGGTCCTGATCGTGCTGGCCGGCAGCCTCATCGGCATGCTCCTGCCCTTTGTGCTGACGCGCCTGAGGATGGACCCGGCCACGGCCAGCGGACCCCTGATCACCTCGCTGGCGGACATCAGCGGCGTGATGATCTACCTGGGGCTGGCCACGTGGCTGCTGCGCGGACAGATCAGCGCGGCGGGCGGTCTGTAGGCGTGTGGCCGGGTTCCTGCCTGCGCTGTGTGGCCCCCGGCCACAATGGACTGCCGGACCGACGGACGCAACATCTCCTCACACTCCCCTGGCCAGAAACCCGCCGTCCACGACGATCGTCTGGCCGGTGGTGAAACTGGCCGATGGGGAGGCCAGGTAGATGGCCGCGCCGACCAGTTCCTCGGTGTCGCCGAATCGCCCGAAGGGCGTGTGTTTCTTGAACCACTCGCCGCGCGGCGTGCCTTCGATCAGCGAACGATTCAGAGGCGTGGGGAAAACGCCCGGAGCGATCGCGTTCACGCGAATGCCGTACTGCGCCCAGTCGTTGGCCAGGCTCTTGGTCAGCGCCACCACGCCTGCCTTGGAGCAGCCGTAGGCGCAGACGCCCTCCAGGGCCACAAACGATGACAGCGAAGCGATGTTGATGATGCAGCCGCGCAGGCCTCGTCCGTCCGGCGACTGGTCCTTCATCACCCGTCCCACCGCCTGAGCCACGATGAAGTTGCCGATCAGGTTCACCCGGATGATGCGCTCAAACTCCTCCACCGGCATCTCCAGCGACGGCTGACGCCTGGTCACCCCGGCCGCGTTCACCATCACGTCGATACGCCCCAGCGTCCGTCGGGCGAAATCGACGGCCGCGCTCACGCTGGCGGGGCTGGCGACGTCAAGCTGCACAGCCTCGTGGCCGGCGCCCAGTTCCTGGCGAATGGCGGCCACCTTCTGGGCGCTGCTGGAGCCGGCGACGACGCGGGCCCCGGCCCGGGCGAAGCCCAATGCGATGGCTCGCCCGATGCCGCTGGTGCCGCCGGTGATCAAAGCTGTCTTTCCGCTGATGTCAAGTGCGGGGTACATGGCAGTTGCCTTCGTGCCTCCGTGGCTTGGCGCCTCCGTGCCTCATCATTCGTCATCCATTCGGACTTCGGCCTTCGTCATTCGCCCCCTGCCTCCCCTCAATCTCCTGCTCAACGGGCTCCTCCGGCTCATCGGGCGGGTCCACGCCCACGCGCACCACCCGCGGGCCGATACGTGTCAGAATCTCGTACGGGATCGTCCCGGCCAGCTCGGCCAAAGCGTAAACGCTGGCCGGCGAGAGCGGGTCGTCATCGAGCACCGTCACGGCGTCGCCCACGGCGGCCTGCGGCACGTCGCTCAAGTCGATCGTCGTGTAGTCCATGCTCACGCGGCCCACGACGGGCACCGGCCTGCCGCATACCAGCATCATGGCGCGGTTGGAGAAACAACGCAAGTAGCCGTCCGCATAACCAATGGGCACCAGCCCCAGCCGCGTCGGGCGCGCCGCACGCCACGTCTGGTTGTATCCCACGCCCCCGCCCGCCGGCACGTCGCGGATCAGCATTAGCGGCGCCTCCCAGCGCAGCACCGGCCGCAGCGCCCGCTCCACCGTGGGCCGGCCGCAGGGATCGACCCCGTAAACGCTGATTCCCGGCCGAACCATGTCCAGGTGCGAAGCGGGCACATGGAAGATGGCGGCCGAGTTGGCCGCATGGCGAATGATGCGCGGATTGGCCACGATCACGTGTTCGGTGGCGGCGCGAAAGCGCCGAAGCTGATCGGCTGTGAACGGATCTTGCGGCTCCTCCGAGCTGGCAAAATGCGTACACAGCCCGGCGAGGCGGATCGACGGTTGCGCCTCGATGGCCCGCATGATCTCGCCCAGGCGATCCACGGGCGCGCCTTCCCTGGCCACCCCCGTGTCAAGCATGATCTGAACGGCCGCGCGGCGCTGGCAGGCGATGGCGATACGGGCCACGTCGCCCACGGCCTCGGGCGAGATGACGGTCAGCACCCAGCCGTTGGTGATGGCCGCTTCGATCGGCTCCCGCAGACGCGCCAGGTATACGTTCTCAACGGGGCGCAGAATCAGCACGGGCAAGGCCGAGGGGTGCAGGGCAGCGGCCTCGTCGATCGTTGCCACGGCCAGGGCGTCGGCGGCGGGCGCTTTCAGTCGCTCGCAGCAGAAGTTGCTCAGGGCATCGGCGATGAGCGCTGCCCCGTGGCCATAGGCATCGGCCTTGACCATGGCACAGATGCGCACGTCGGGACCAACCCTCTGGCGCAGCAGCCTGATGTTGTTGAGCAGGGCCGCTCGCGAAATCAGAACGCGAGGCCGATCCAGCGGACGTGAAGCATCCATGCCGCAACTGCCTTCCGGCCGGTTCCATCCAGCCGGGGGCAGAGTATACCCGCCGGGAAGGAGCCTGCAACGTGTTCGTCCTGGCCATGGTCACATGGTCACTCTTGACAGGCCCGCCGGGGCTTCCCAGCATTACGCCCCGGATGACCGACCCAATTCGTTGTGACGCGCTGCTCTTCGGCGGCGGCATTGCCGGCCTGTGGCTCCTCGATGAGCTGCGGCGGGGCGGTCACGCCGCGCTGCTCATCGAGGCCCATGCGCTGGGGTCCGGCCAGACCATTGCCTCCCAGGGCATCATCCACGGCGGGCTCAAGTACATGTTCGAAGGGCACCTTACTGCGCCGGCCAGGGCGATCGCCGATATGCCGCCCCTGTGGCGGGCGTGTCTGGCGGGCCAGCGCCAGCCCGATCTTTCGACTGTCCGGGTGCTGTCCGACGCCTGCTACATTTGGGGCACCGGCTCCATCAGGTCGCGGCTGTTTCTGCGCGGCTCCCGGCTGGCGCTGCGGGCGGCGCCGGTCGTCATCGACCGTCGGGAATGGCCGGCCGCCCTGGCGCAAGTGGCCGGCCGCGTCCTGCGCGTGCCAGAGCAGGTGCTGGACACGCTTAGTCTCATGCAGCGCCTTCTGGAACGCAATCGCCACAGCGTGCTGTGCCTGCCAGGCTGCCGGCCGACGTTTCATCGCGATGACCGTGGGAATGTGCGCCAGGTGAAGTTGCACGTGGCGTCCGACCCCTCTGTCGAGCTGACCATCGAGCCGGGGATCCTCATCCTCACAGCCGGCGAAGGCAACGAACGGCTTCGCCGGGCCATCGGCCTGGCGCCCGGTGCCATGCAGCGCCGACCGCTGCACATGCTGATGGCGCGCGGGCCCCTGCCCGAGCTGTTCGGCCACTGCGTCGGCGGGCCCAAGCCGCGCATCACCGTCACCACCGCTGCCGATTCCCAGGGCAGGCGCATCTGGCAGATCGGCGGACAGATCGCCGAGGATGGCGTGT
>Ga0308414_1001211_pt1 | contig 16794 bp, 13 predicted proteins | sample HotsprSampleOS50_FD_205667 | JGI IMG/M metagenome (GOLD analysis project Ga0308414, IMG submission 205667) | Hot spring phototrophic mat microbial communities from Octopus Spring, Yellowstone National Park, Wyoming, United States - 20090730_OS50 ...
GAACCAGCGGCACACGGCGGAGATCGTTGCGCTGGTCAACTGGGGCGCGTTTTCGCGCTGGGACCGCAGCGCCATCGACGACGGCATGACGCCCGGCGCGGCAGCGCGCGACCGCAGCTACGCCGCCATCAAGGACCAGTTGCGCGCCAGCCTGCTGGCGCAGTTCGGCAGCCATTTTCCCGGCCTGGCGCCGATGGTGCGGCTGGCCGAGGTGTCGACGCCGATCACGGTGGCCGAATACACCGGCGCCGAGCACGGCGCCATGTACGGGCTGGCGACGACGCCGCAGCGCTTTCTCTCGCCGGCGCTGCGCCCGCGCACGCCCATCGGCGGGCTGATGCTGGCCGGCCAGGATGCCTGCACCCCGGGCATCACCGGCGCGATGATGGGCGGAATAATGGCCGCGGCGCACCTGGAGCCGCGGCTGTGGAAGCTGCTGCTTTGAGCTAGCCCGGATATTTCACGAGGTCGCCCCCGTATGCGTGGATTGTCCAGCTTCGGCCAGCGCTTGCAGCGGGCAGGTCGCAATCCATTTTGGATCGCCGGGGCTACGCGGGCTTGCGCGGCGGCTGCGCGGTCATCTTGCGCTCAAGTGCTCGCGAATGCCTTCGGGCATTCGACTGCGCCCCTCTCGCGCAACCTGCCTCGCGCATCCGCTCGCGCAACTCCCGCGTCCCTCGTGAAATATCCGGGCTACCCCGCCGGCTCCAGCCGCAGGATCGCCCCGTTCGGCAGGTCGGTCAGCAGATAGACCAGGCCGTCGGGGCCGACGCGCACGTCGCGCACGCGCGGCAGTTGGCCGACCAGCATGAACTCGTCCTCGACGAACCGTTCGCCGTCCAGGCGCACGCGAATCAGCGCCTGCCCGCGCAGCGCGCCGATCAGGACGTCGCCGCGCCACTTCGGAAACCGGTCGCCGTCGTAGAAGGCCATGCCGGAGATGGCCGGCGACGGCGTCCAGTACTTGACCGGCTGCGCCATGCCGGCCTTCTCGGTGCCTTCGCCGATCCGGGTGCCGGTGACGTAGTTGACGCCATGGGTGATCACCGGCCAGCCGTAGTTGACGCCGGCCCTGATGATGTTGAGCTCGTCGCCGCCCTGCGGGCCGTGCTCGTGCGCCCACAGCACGCCGGTCTTCGGGTGCAGCGCTGCGCCCTGCACGTTGCGGTTGCCGAGCGAAAAGATCTCCGGCTTGGCCTTCGGATCGCCGAGGAAGGGATTGCCCGGGGCCGGCCTGCCGTCGTCGGTCAGCCGCAGGATCTTGCCGGCGTGGTCGTCGAGCTTCTGCGCCCGCGCCATCTCGCCGCGGTCGCCGAGCGTCACGTACAGCAGGCCGTCGCGGTCGAACACCAGCCGCGAGCCGAAGTGAAAGCCGGTATTCGACTTCGGCGCCATGCGGAAGATGATCTGCACGTCGTCCATCCGCCATGCGCCCGGCCCGCCGGCAAGCCGCCCGCGCGCGACCTCGGTGCCGTTGTCGCCCTTGTCGTCGCGCTGGGCGTAGCTCCAGTAGACCCAGCCGTTGTCGCGGTACCTCGGGTGCAGCGCCACGTCGAGCAGGCCACCCTGGCCCTGCGCGTCGACACGCGGCAGCCCGGCCACCGGCACCGGATCGAGGCGGCCGTCCTGGTCGACGACGCGCAGGCGGCCGGCGCGCTCGGTGACCAGCATGCGCCCGTCGGGCAGAAAGGCCAGACCCCAGGGCCGATCCAGGCCCTGCGTCACGGTGACGATCCGGACCCGATGCTCGCGGGTCTGGACCACGTCGGCGGCGATCGCCGGGGCCGCCGCAACCAGCGCCGCCACCAGCAGCAGCTTGTTCATGCTCGATGCTCCGCAAAACGCGCGACTGTGCCCGTCCGCGCCCGGCACGGCCAGCGGGGAATCCCCGCAGCGGCGGCGACCCTTCGCTCGCCCGTCCTGATCGTCAGGGGGCCGCTGAAGACCTCGTCGCCGCTGGCCAACGACGCCGGCGAGGCAGCGTTCGGCGCCTTCCGACCGGCGCCGGCCGAGACGCGGTCCCATCCTTCGCTGCTCGACGCTGCGAGCCAAACGCGAGACAACCGCCGCCACCGGGGGTCTCGACGCGTCGCCATGACGAGAGCGAAAACCGAGCCGCGCCAGTCCGCGCCCGCCGACGATCGGCACGCGACGGGCGTCGGCAGCGAGGGCACGCGCCGCGTCCGAGCCTCGCTCGCCACCCGCTCAGCCGATGCGGTCTTCCTCGACCGCATGGCAGGCGACCTGCACGTCCTCGCCGATGCGGCGATGAACCTTCAGCACCGGCGCCTCGCGTCTGCACCGCTCGTCGGCGTGCGGGCAGCGCGGGTGAAACGTGCAGCCCGGCGGCGGGTTCAGCGGATTGGGCACCTCGCCCGCCACCGGCGTGCGGGCACGGCCAGTCATGTCGAGGTCGGGGATCGCGTCGAGCAGCATCCGCGTGTACGGGTGCCGGGGGGTAGCGAACAGGCTGCGCTTGGGCGCCAGCTCGACGATGCGGCCCAGGTACATCACGCCGACGCGGTCGGAGATGTGGTGCACCACCGCCAGGTTGTGCGAGATGAAGAGATAGGTCAGCCCCAGCTCGCGCTGCAGGTCTTTCATCAGGTTGAGCACCTGCGCCTGCACCGAGACGTCGAGCGCGGAGGTCGGCTCGTCGCAGACGAGGAACTCCGGGTGGGTGGCCAGCGCGCGGGCGATCGAGATGCGCTGCCGCTGGCCGCCGGAGAACTGGTGCGGGTACTTGACCTTGTCCGCCGGCGACAGCCGCACCAGCCCGAGCAGCTCGTCGACCCGGGCGGCGATCTGCGCCGGATCCTTCATCAGCCCATGCGCTTTCAGCGGCTCGGCGATGATCTCGGCCACTCGCCAGCGCGGGTTCAGGCTGGCGTACGGGTCCTGGAAGATCATCTGCAGCTTCTGCCGCAGGGCGCGGCCGGCGGCGGTATTCACCTCGGCCAGGTCGCGGCCGAAGAACTCGACCCGCCCATGGGTGGGCGCGTACAGCCCCACCAGCACGCGCGCCACGGTCGACTTGCCGCAGCCCGATTCGCCGACCAGCGACAGCGTCTCGCCGCGGCGGATCTCGAAGCTCACGTCGTCGACCGCGCGCAGGATCGTGCGCGGCTTGCGCTCGAGCACCCGGTTCAGCCACGGCGGCGAGACATCGAAGTACTTCGATACCCCCTCGGCCTTGACGATGACTTCGCCTGCCGCGAAGGCGGCGCCGGCCGGCCTGAGCGCCGCACTCACGCCGCCAGCCTCCCGCCGCCGGCGTCGTGCAGCCAGCAGGCGGCCTGCGAGGCGCCGGCCGGCAGCAGTTCCGGCCGCTCGCGGCGGCAGCGGTCGAAGGCCCTGTCGCAGCGCGGGTGGAAGGCGCAGCCGGGCGGAATCTCGGTCAGCCGCGGCATGCTGCCCTCGATCTGCGTCAGCCGCTCGGACTCGTGCTCCATGCTCGGGATCGAGCCCATCAGGCCGGCGGTGTACGGGTGCTGCGGGCGGTGGATGACGTCGGCCACCGGGCCGATCTCGACGATGCGGCCGGCGTACATCACCGCGACCCGGTCGGCGGTCTCGGCGATCACGCCCATGTCGTGCGTGATCAGCATCACCGCCGTGCGCTTCTCGCGGCACAGCGTCTTCAGCAGCGTGATGATCTGCGCCTGGATCGAGACGTCGAGCGCGGTGGTCGGCTCGTCGGCGATGACGAGCTTCGGCTCGGCCGCCAAGGCGAGTGCGATCACCACCCGCTGCCGCATGCCGCCGGAAAACTGGTGCGGATAATGGTCGATGCGCCGCTCCGGCGCCGGAATGCCGGTGGCCGCCAGCAGCTCGATCGCGCGCGCGCGCGCCTGCTGCGCCGACATGTGCAGATGGGTGGTGATCGTCTCCACCAGCTGCTGGCCGACCGTGTACAGCGGGTTGAGCGAGGTCAGCGGGTCCTGGAAGATGGCGCCGATCTCGCGGCCGCGCACCTTGCGCATCTCGTCCGGCGGCAGGTTGTCGATGCGCAGGCCGTCGAGCTTGACCTCGCCGCGGGCGATGCGCCCCGGCGGCTCCAGCAGCCCGATCACCGCCGCGCCGGTGAGCGACTTGCCGGCGCCCGACTCGCCGACGACGCCGAGCACCTCGCCCGGGGCGATCGAAAACGAGATGTCGTCGACCGCCAGCAGCGTGCCGCGCCGGGTCGGAAACTCGATGCGCAGATTGCGCACCTCGAGCAGCGGCGGCTTCATCCCGCTACTTCGCCGGCGCCGGCGTGCAGCCGCCGAGCGGCTCGGCGTGGTCGACCGCGGGCGTGAAGGCGGCGGTCAGCCGGTTCGGGCGCACGGCGACGAGGTAGTAGATCATGCAGGGCTTGACGTCGATCTTCAGCGTCGCCGTCTCGGCCGGCGCGCCGGGCACCGGCGGCGCCTGCACGCGGACGAGCCGCTCGCCGGGGTCGACGAGCACCCGCCGCTGCGTGGTGTCGCGGCCATCGACGCTGAGGATGATCACCGGCTGCGTGTCCATTCTCGCTTTGAAAAAGCGCTCGCCGACCAGGAACGAGCCCTGAAACGACGACGCGCAGCCCGACAGCAGGGTGGCGGCCATCAGGCCGATCGCGATTCGTGAGCTGGACATGGTTGGACTCCTTCCTTGCCTGTGGGCGCGCGGCTCAGCGCAGCTTGGGATTGAGCGCATCGCGCAGCCAGTCGCCGAGCAGGTTGACCGACAGCACCAGCAGCACCAGCGCCGCGCCCGGGAAAATGGTGATCCACCATTCGCCGGAGAACAGGAACTCGTTGCCGATGCGGATCAGCGTGCCGAGCGACGGCGTGGTCGGCGGCACGCCGACGCCGAGGAAGCTCAGCGTCGCCTCGGTGATAATGGCGGTGGCGATGTGCACAGTGGCCAGCACCAGCACCGGGCCGAGCACGTTCGGCAGCACGTGGCGGCCCATGATCGCCAGCGGCGACACGCCGATCACCCGCGCCGCCTGCACGTACTCCTTGTTCTTCTCGACCAGCGTCGAGCCGCGCACGGTGCGGGCGTACTGCACCCAGCCCGACAGCGCGATGGCCAAAATCAGCACCGCGAAGGCGACGTCGCCGTGGGTCTCGCGCGGCAGCGCGGCGCGGAAGACGCCGTCGATCAGCAGCGCCACCAGGATGGCCGGGAACGACAGCATCACGTCGCACACCCGCATGATGAAGGCGTCGAGCCGGCCGCCGACGTAGCCGGACAGCAGCCCCAGCCCGACGCCGAGGACCACCGACAGGATCACCGAGGCCACGCCGATCGCCAGCGAGATGCGCATGCCGTACAGGATCGCCGAGTAGACGTCGCGGCCCTGATCGTCGGTGCCGAGGATGAAGCGCCGGTCGCCCTCGGCGTCCCAGACCGGCGGCTTGGAGGCGTCGAGCAGGTTGATGGTCGCCAGGTCGAACGGGTTGTGCGGCGCCACCCAGTCGGCAAACACGGCCGCGAAGATCAGCACGAACGCGACCACGAACGCCGCGATCGCCACCGGCGACGTGCGGAAGCTGTAGGCGACGTCGCTGTCCCAGAAGCGGGCGAGCGCGTTCATGGCGGTGGCAGCCTCACCGCGGGCGCGGCCGGCCGACCGTGCCGCGGCCGCGCGCTCGGCCGGCGGCGGCGCGATTCGGCACGCCGCGGCAACAGCCGGGCGACGCCCTGCGCGCGGCGCCGCAGCCTCACTTGACGACGGTCCACTTCAGGAACATGTAGTTGTCGGCGAGCTGCACCGTCTCGACGTTCTTCTTCATCGCCCAGGCCAGCGCCTGCTGGTGCAGCGGAATATGGCCGATGTCGTCCTGGTGGATCTTCATCGCCTCGCGGATCATGTCGTTGCGCTTCTTCGGGTCGGTCTCTACCGCGATGGCCTTGGTCAGCTCGTCCACCTTCGGGTTGCTGTAGCTGCCGAGGTTGAACTGGCCCTGGCCGCCGGCGCCGGGGGTCGACATCAGCGCGAACAGCGGGTTGTGCGAGTCGTAGCTGCCCGGCGTCCAGCCGAGCAGATAAAACGACGTGTCGCGGCGCAGGATCTTCGGAAAGTAGGTGGCCTTGCTCTCCGCCGTCAGGTTCACCTTGACGCCGACCTTGGCCAGCATCGCCGCCACCGCCTTGCAGATCTCCTCGTCGTTGACGTAGCGGTCGTTCGGGCAGTTCATGCCGACCTCGAAGCCCTGCGGGTAGCCCGCTTCGGCCAGCAGCCTCTGCGCCGCCGCCGGGTCGTAAGGCAGCCGCTGGTTCAGGTCGGCCGGGAAGCCCTTGATGCCGGGCGCGATCATCAGCCCGGTCGGCGTGGCGGCGCCGCGCATCACCGCCTTCTGGATCGCGTTGATGTCGATGGCCTGGTAAAACGCCTGCCGCACGCGCTTGTCCTTGAACGGGTTCTTGCCCTTGACGTTCGAGAACTGCAGCTCCGGCCGCGCCTGGTCCATGCCGAGGAAAATGGTGCGCAGCTCCGGCCCCTGCAGCACCTTCAGCCCCGGGTTGGCGCTGATCCGCGCCACGTCCTGCACCGGCACCGGCTCCATCATGTCGATCTCGCCCGACAGCAGCGCCGCCACCCGGGTGCTGGCGTTGGCAATCGGGGTGAAGATCGCCTCCTCGATGTTGGTCTCGATCGACCTGTCCCAGTAGTTGAAGTTGCGCACCAGCGTCGTGCGCACCGCCGGCTCGCGGCTGCGCAGGCGGAACGGCCCGGTGCCGTTGGCGCGGAACGACGCCGCGTTCTCGACCCCCTTGCGGCGGTCGACCGGCACGGTGGCGCGGTTTTCCTCGCACCACTTCTTGCTCATGATCGCCCAGTTGGTGATGACGTCGGGCAGGATCGGGAACGGCTCGTTGGTGACGATGTCGACGGCGTGGTCGTTGACCTTGACGATCTCCTTGATCGCGCCGACATAGGTCTTGACGTCGGAGCCGTCGGCCTTGGCGCGGTTGTAGGAGAAGATCACGTCGTCGGCGGTAAATGGCGTGCCGTCGTGGAACTGCACCCCCTTGCGCAGGTTGAAGCGCCACACCGTCGGCGCCGTCTGCTTCCAGTCGGTGGCCAGCGCCGGCACCAGCTCCAGCTTCTTGCCGCGGCCCACCAGCGGCTCGTAGATGTTGAAGGTGAAGTTCAGCTGCAGCGACTCGTTCAGCGAGTGCGGGTCCATCGACAGCGCGTCGCCCTGGTTGGCGAACCTGAACGTCTTGGCCGCGGCGGGCGCGGCGACCAGGGCGCCGACGGCGGCGGCCAGGGCCAGCGCGGCGGCAGCGAACAGCGAGCGTGCGGGCATCGTCCTGTCTCCTCGGGTTGATCAGGTGTTCTTCAGCGGCATGCGCCGCTCGGCGAGCGCGGCGAGATAGCCGGCGCCGAGCGGGATCACCGCGTCGTTGAAATCGTAGCGGCTGTTGTGCAGCCAGCAGCCGCCGTCGACGCCGCCCTGTCCCAGCCGCGCGTAGCAGCCCGGCCGGGCCTGCAGCATGAAGGCGAAGTCCTCGGCGCCCATCGACGGCTGCAGATTGCGCGCCACGCGCTCGCGGCCGACCAGATCCTCGGCCACCGCCAGCGCGTGCTCGTACTGCGGCGCGTGGTTGATGGTCGCCGGGTAGATGCGCTGGTAGCTGACCGTCGCCTCGCCGCCGAAGGCGCGCGCCACCGACTGCACCAGCTCGGTCAGCCGCCGCTCGATCAGCTCCTGGATGCTGTGCTGGAAGGCGCGCACGGTGCCGACCAGCCTGGCCTCGCGCGGGATCACCGAGAAGGCGCCCGGATGGCCGGCCGACAGCGAGCACAGCGATACCACCGCGGCGTCGATCGGCGCCGTGTTGCGGGCGACGATGCTCTGCACGGCGGTGATGACGTGGCCCGCGATTAGCACCGGGTCCACGGTGAGGTGCGGGTGCGCGGCGTGCCCGCCGCGGCCGCTGATGGTGATCTCGATGCGGTCGGCCGCGGCCATCATCGGCCCCGAGTTCAGCCCGATGTGCCCGGCCGGCAGCGCCGGCCAGTTGTGCAGCGCGTAGACCTCGTCGCAGGGAAAGCGCACGAACAGGCCGTCGTCGATCATCACCTTGGCGCCGCCGAAGCCCTCCTCGGCGGGCTGGAAGATCGTGTAGACAGTGCCGTCGAAGTTGCGGGTGGCGGCAAGGTACTGCGCCGCGCCGAGCAGCATCGTCGTGTGGCCGTCGTGGCCGCAGCCGTGCATCAGCCCCGGCCGCTTCGACTTGTGCGCGAAGTCGTTTTCCTCCTGGATCGGCAACGCGTCCATGTCGGCGCGCAGGCCGACCGAGCGGCCGGAGCTCTGGCGGCGGCCGTGGATGACGCCGACCACGCCGGTCTTGCCCACGCCGGTGTGCACCTCGATGCCCCAGTGCTGCAGCCGCTCCGCGACCAGCGCCGCGGTGCGCCGCTCCTCGAAGCCGAGCTCCGGGTGCGCGTGCAGGTCGCGCCGGATCGCGGTGAGCTTCTCGTGCTCGGCGAGCACGAACGACACCGGGGACTTCAGCGCCAGGCCGAGGTAGGCGTTCATCGGCGCGTCAATGCGCCAGCGCCGCGCGGTCGATGCGCAGCCGCGGGTCGACCGCGAAGTACAGCAGGTCGACGATCAGGTTGATGATCACGAATACCAGCGCGATCAGACATAGGTACGCCGCCATCACCGGGATGTCGGCGAACTGCACGCTCTGGATGAACAGCAGCCCCATGCCCGGCCACTGAAACACGGTCTCGGTGACGATGGCGAAGGCGATGATGCCGCCCAGTTGCAGGCCGGTGATGGTGATCACCGGCACCAGCGTGTTCTTCAGCGCGTGGCCGAAGTGCACGGCGCGGTCGGTCAGTCCGCGGGCGCGGGCGAACTTGATGTAGTCGGTGCGCAGCACCTCCAGCATCTCGGCCCGCACCAGGCGCAGGATCAGCGTCAGTTGGAACAGCGACAGCGTGATCGCCGGCAGGATCAGGTGCTGCCAGCCCTTGGCGGTGAGCAGTCCCGTGGTCCACCAGCCCAGCGCCACCGTCTCGCCGCGGCCGAACGACGGCAGCCAGCCCAGTTGCACGGCGAAGACCAGGATGAACAGGATGCCGATCAGGAAAGTCGGCAGCGACACCCCGACCAGCGATGCCGCCAACAGGAAGTGGGCGAACCACGAATTGCGCCGCAGCGCCGTGTAGACGCCGGCGGGGATGCCGACGACGACGGCGATGATCGCCGCCGCGAACGACAGCTCCAGTGTCGCCGGCAGCCGCTCCTTGATCAGCGTCGATACGGCGCGGCCCTGGCGCAGGCTGATGCCGAAGTCGCCCTGCGCGGCGTTGCCGACGAAGGTCGCGAACTGCACGAAGAAGGGCTGGTCGAGCCCCAGCTCGGCGCGCAGGCGGGCGCGGTCTTCCGGCGTCGCGTCCTGGCCGAGCATCTGCGCCACCGGATCGCCGACGTACTGGAACAGCAGGAAGGCCACCAAAGCGACCGTCAGCATGACGAGGATCGCTTGCAGCAGCCGGCGGACGACGAAGGCGAGCATGTTCGACAGCAAAATCCCGGCCGATCAGCAGCTTTCCGGCCGGGCCGTCATGGGGCGGAAATATACGCGTGCGCTCGCGACCGGCCGCCGCGGGCGGACAGTCTGCGGACGGCGCAGCGAGCCGCCGCTGCGACCGGCGCGCGCCTGGGGCGACGCGTCCGGCGCGCGGGGCACCTGTATCTCCGGCCGGCCGGGCGCTGTCGCGCCCGCCCTTGACTTCGCTGCGCGAAGTCAGCCTGCGACGCAATCGGCTGCAAGCCCGGGCCGCGTCTGCCGTCAGTCGACGCGCATCCAGCGCGCGGGTCGATTGTGTCTCCGGTCGGGCAGGCGCTGTCGCGCCCGCCCTTGACTTCGCTACGCGAAGTCAGCCTACGACGCAACAGGCCTCCGGCCCGCTGGGTCCGCGTCTAGTCGACGCGAACCCAGCGCGCCTCCAGCCTGTTGTCAGCGCGGTGGACGACGGTGACGTTCTTGCGCATCGCCCACGGGATGACCTGGTTGTGCAGCGGGATGTGCATGACCTCGCGGTTGTGGATCAGCAGCGCGTCGGCGATCAACTGGTTGCGCTTCTTCTGGTCGGTCTCGCTCTTCATCGCGTCGACCAGCCTGTCGAACTCGGGATTGCTGACGCGGCCGAGGTTGAAGTTGCCGTCGCCGTCCTTGCCGACCGTGCGCGCCAGCGACTGCAGCGAATACAGCGCGTCGAAGGTCGGCACGCCCCAGCCGAGCAGGTACGCCGAGGTGTCGTACTTCTGGATCTTCGGGAAGTAGGTGGCGCGCGGCATCGCGTTCAGGTTCACCTTCAGGCCGATCTGCGCCCACATCGTCACCAGCGCCTTGCAGATCTCCTCGTCGTTGATGTAGCGGTTGTTCGGGCAGTCGAGCGTGAACGAGAAGCCGTTCGGGTAGCCGGCGGCGGCGAGCAGCTCGCGCGCCTTTTTGGGGTCGTACGGCAGCCGCTGGTGCGCCGCCGGCGTCCAGCCGTTGACCGCGCGCTGGATGATCGCGCCGGTGGGGTCGGAAGAGCCGCGCATCACCGACTTCTGGATCGCCTCGATGTTGATGGCGTGATAAAGCGCCTGCCGCACGCGCAGGTCCTTGAACGGGTTCCTGCCCTTGACGTCGGCGTACAGCAGTTCGTCGCGGAACTGGTCGAAGCCGAGGAAGATGGTGCGGTTCTCGGCGCCCTCGACGACCTTGATCGCCGGGTTGGCCTTCAGCCGCGCCAGGTCCTGCGGCGGCGGGTCGAGGACGAAGTCCAGCTCGCCCGACAGCAGCGCCGCGGTGCGGGTGGCGTCGGACTTCACCGGCGTGTAGACGATCTCGGTGACGTTGCCCTTCTTCGTGGCCTTGCCCCACCAGTTCGGGTTCTCGACGAACACCGTGCGCACGTCGACCTCGCGGCTCTTCAGCATGTACGGGCCGGTGCCGTTGGCGTTGCGCACGGCGTAGCTCTCCTCCTTCTGCACGAAGTTCGTCGGCGCCGTGACCTTGTGCTTCTCCGCCCACGCCTTGCTCATGATGCGCAGTTCCGGCAGCTGCCGCAGCAGCACCGGATTGGGCACCGAGGTGACGATCAGCACGGTGTGATCGTCGACCTTGCGCGCCGCCTGGATCGCCGTCGTGTAGGCGCGGAAATTGGAGGTCGGCATCAGCGCGCGCTCGATCGAGAAGACGACGTCGTCGGCGGTGAACGGCGTGCCGTCGTGGAACCTGACGCCCTTGCGCAGCTCGAAGCGCCAGATCAGCGGCGTGTCCTGGCTCCACTTCACCGCCAGCGCCGGCTCCAGCTCGAACTTCTCGTTGTAGGTGATCAGCGGCTCGTAGACATACGAGTTGGCGGTGTTGTTCAGCCCCTCGTTCTGCGAGTGCGGGTCGAAGGTCAGGATGTCCCCCTGGCTCGCCCAGCGCAGGGTCTTGGCCTGCAGCGCCGGCGCGGCGAGAAGCGCTGCGGCCAGCAGCGAGGCGACGACATGGCGAAGCATGGTCTGTTCTCCTTGGTCGGTTGGCGCACGGGGCGCGTGCGGCCGGCGCATCCTGCATCAACGCCGACAGCAGGTCAACGCGCGGTAGGGCGGCGGGCAGCTCCGAGGGCGGGGAAACCCTCGGTCGGCCGCGACCTTTGCCGGCGCGGCCGCCGTCCAGCCGATCAGGCCCGCGCCGTTCGAGCGGCCGCGCCGCCGCAGTTCAGGAGCCGCGGCGCAGCTCGATGTCGCCGTAATAGGCCTCGACCTCGGCGCCGGTGTTGTCGGTGTCGGTCAGGATGCCGACGCCGATCAGCCGGCCGGGCTTCTCGCCGAAGGCGCGCTCGAAGTCGGCGACGAAGTTGCGCTCGAACTGCTTCCACTGGCCGAGGCGGTCGCGACCGCTGCCGGCGACGATCATCTTGATGCGGCCGGTGTGCGCGCTGTCGATCACCGTGCCGACCGGCTGCCGGTTCTCCCAGATGTAGACGAGGGTGGCGTAGGGCACGCTCTGGCCGCTGAGCATCTGCGCCATTTCCAGCGCCAGCTGGTCGCGCGGCGGCAGCCGCGACTTGTCGCCGTCGAAGAACAGCAGCAGCCGCACCGGCGAGTCCTCGGCATGACGGTCGAGGTTGTCGGCGCCGTCGATGAGCCGCTGCACGCGCCAGCGCCAGGCCACGACCGGCCGCTCGGCCGGATCGACGTCGAGCGGCTGCTTCAGTCCGCTGGCGGAGCGCTCGGCGCGCGCGTGCACGACGACCGCGCCCGCCTGCTCGTCGTAGGCGAGCCGGTACCTTGTCGGCGCCTTGTTGCGGGCGATCAGCAGCGGCTGCCAATGGCGCGGCAGCTCCGCCTGCGGCGGATTGCTCGAAAACGGCACCACGTCGGCCGCGGGGGGCGACACCGTCGCGCAGCCGGCGAGCAGCGCGGCGAACAAAGCGGGCCAGGGGCGCATCGCGATCGGCAGGTCGTTGCGGGTCGGCGCCGATGCTAAGCAGCGCGCCGAGGCCGGACAAGGGTTCGGTATTGCCGTCGGTCGACGCGACGACAGCCGAAGCCGGGGCCGCTGGCGCCAGCCCCGCCAGCGCCTCAGGCGGCCTTCAAGGCGATCACGCCGGCGACGACGGCCACCACGCCGCTCAAGCGTCGCGGCGACAGCCGCTCGCGCAGCAGGCGGGCGCCGATCAGGGTGGCGAACAGCACCGACGTTTCGCGCAGCGACGCCACCAGCGCCACCGGCGCCTTGGTCATCGCCCACACCGAGATCGCGTAGGCCACGGCCGACAGCCCACCGCCGACGAGGGCGCGCCGGCTGCGCGTGCGCAGGTGGGCGATGAACCTGTCGCGCCGGGTGGCCAGCATCCAAAGCGAAAACGGGATGCCGTCGAACACGAACAGCCAGACGATGTAGCTCCAGGCGTTGCCGGACACGCGCGCGCCCTGCCCATCGATCAGCGTGTACAGCGCGATGACGACGGCATTGGCCAGCGCGAAGCCCACCGCCGGGCGCGCCGGCGCGTGGCCGAGGGCCCGGTAGCCGAGCAGGACGACGCCGGTCGAGATCAGCAGCATGCCGAGCCAGGCCACCGGCGGCGGCGTCTCACCGAGCACGGCGATGCCGGCCACGGCGGTGACCATCGGCGCCACCCCGCGCATCAGCGGATACACCAGCGACAGGTCGCCGGCGCGGTAGGCGGCGATCATCAGCGCGTAGTAGGCAAGGTGCAGCGTGACCGAGGCAGCGATGTACGGCCAGGTGGCCGGCGCCGGAAACGGCACCGCCGCGGTGAACGGCAGCGCGATCAGCATCGCGCCGACGATGATCCCGGCCGTGTCGTGCAGCGCGTCGCCGCCGCCCTTGATCATCGCGTTCCAGCCGGCGTGCAGCAGCGCCGCCAGCAGCACCGCCATCGACACGGCGAGGGTCATCGCCGCGGCCGCCGCGCGGCGCGGGCAAGCGGCGGCTTGGCGGCGACGAGCCCGGCCGCGCCGGCTTGCGTCATCCGATCAGCAACGCCGTTGCGCCGCCGGCGCGGGCCGGCGAGCGGCAGCTTTGCGGCGACGAGGCCCGCCGCGTCGGGGCGCGGCATCGGAACGGTGGTGGTCACGACCGCGGCCCTCGCCAAGTGGGGCGCGCAGGCAGCGGCCTCGCGGCGGCAAGGTCCGCCGCGCTGGCGCGCGCCGCCGGGCACGAGGCGTCGCTGGCGGAGACGGCCGACAGCCCGGGCACGGCCTTCCGCCTGCGCGGCGCCAGCCGTCGCGCGGGCGCAGGTCGTCGGTGACGCTGTGCCGCCTTGCGCCCGCCCCCGCCGCCACCCCGGATCGGCAGCGCCACGGCGCCGCCTCGATTCCTCTCACGCCAGCACGGCGTCGGCGGCCGTGTAAGGCAGGTCGAGCGCCTGCGCGACCTCCTTGTAGGTGACCTTGCCAGCGGCGATGTTCAGCCCTGCCTTCAGATGAGGATCGCGGTGCAGCGCCGCGCGCCAGCCGCGGTCGGCCAGCGCCAGCACGAACGGCAGCGTGGCGTTGTTCAGCGCGTAGGTCGAGGTGCGCGGCACGGCGCCCGGCATGTTGGCCACGCAGTAGTGCACGACGCCGTCGACGACGTAGGTCGGCTCCGCGTGCGTGGTCGGGCGCGAGGTCTCGGCGCTGCCGCCCTGGTCGATCGCCACGTCGACGATGACCGCGCCCTTCTTCATCCGCGCCACCATCTCGCGACTGACGAGCTTCGGCGCCGCCGCTCCCGGCACCAGCACGCCGGAGATCACCAGGTCGGCGCGCAGCACCTCGCGCTCGACGTTGTCGCGGTTGGAAAAGACCGTGATCACGCGGCTGCCGAGCATGGCGTCGATGGCGCGCAGGGCGTCGATCGACTTGTCGATCACCACCACCTGCGCGCCGCTGCCTACCGCCATCTGCGCCGCGTTGCGGCCGACCACCCCGGCGCCGAGGATCACGATGCGCGCCGGCGGTACGCCGGCCACGCCACCGAGCAGGATGCCCATGCCGCCAGCGGCGCGCTCGAGGCAGTGCGCCCCCGCCTGCACGCTCATGCGGCCAGCCACCTCCGACATCGGCGCCAGCAGCGGCAGGCCGCCGGCAGGCGAGGTGACCGTTTCATAGGCGATGCAGATGGCGCCGCTGTCGATGAGATCGCGCGCCTGCTCGGGGTCTGGCGCCAGGTGCAGGTAGGTGAACAGCACCTGGCCGTCGCGCAGCATCCGGCGCTCGACCGACTGCGGCTCCTTGACCTTGACGATCATGTCGGCGGCGGCGAAGACCTCCTCGGCGCCGCCGACGATGGTCGCGCCGGCGCGCTGGTAGTCGGCATCGGTGGCGCCGATGCCGGCGCCGGCCTGCGTCTGCACCAGCACCGTGTGGCCGTGCGCGACCGCCTCGCGCACCGACGACGGCGTCAGCCCGACGCGGTATTCGTGGACCTTGATTTCCTTCGGTACGCCGATCTTCACGGTTGCGCTTCCTTTCCTCATTCCTTCCCGCGCGGCGTCCGGCTGCGCCGCGGCACCGGCCGCGGCTCAGCCGGCGCGGTCGATTCCCATCTCGCGCAGCGTGGCGCCGATGGCGGCGACGACATTGCGCATCTCGTTGGCGTCGATGGCGCCGATGCAGCCGACGCGGAACGTCTCCACCTGCGTTAGCTTGCCCGGGTACAGGATATAGCCGCGGGCGCGGACGCGGGCGTAGAAGTCGTCGAACCGGTAGGCCGGGTGCGCCGGGGCGTGAAAGGTGACGATGATCGGCGCCTGCACGTCGGGCGCGAGGAAAGGCCGGAAGCCGATCGCGCGCATGCCTTCGAGCAGCGCGGCGCAGTTGGCGGCGTAGCGCGCCCCGCGCGCCGGCTGGCCGCCCTCGGCGAGGAACTGGTCGATCGCCGCCCGCAGCGCCGCGACCACGTGCGTCGGCGGCGTATAGCGCCACTGCGTCGTGCGCTGCATGTACACGTGCTGGTCGTACAGGTCGAGCGCCAGCGAGTGCGCGTTGCCCTGGCTGGCCAGCAGCGCCTCGCGGCGGACGATCACGAAGCCCATGCCCGGCACGCCCTCCAGGCACTTGCCGCTGGCGGCCACCAGCGCCTCGAACGGCGCGGTACGCACGTCGATCGGCAGCGCCGCGAACGAGCTCATCGCGTCGACGATCAGGCCGCGGCCGGCGGCGCGGCAGACCTCGGCCACGCCCTCGAGGTCGTTCAGCAGCCCGGCGCCAGTTTCGCAGTGCACCAGCGCGACATGCGTGATCGCGGGGTCCGCCGCCAGCGCCGCTTCGACGCTGGCGGCGGTGACCGGCCGATCCTCGGCGATCGGCAGGTCGACGACGGCGCGGTTCAGGTAGCCGCAGATGCGCACGATGCGGGCGCAATAGGCGCCGTTGTTCGGCACCAGCACGCGGCCGCCGCGCGGCACCAGGTTGCCGATCGCCGCCTCGACGGCGAAGGTGCCGCTGCCCTGCAGCGGCACGCAGACGTACTCGTCGCCGCCGTGGACCACGTCGACCAGATCTCGGCAGATCGTGCCGGTGATCCGGTTGAACGCTGCGTCCCACGAGCCCCAGTCGCGCAGCATCGCCTGCTTGGTGGCGAGCGAGGTCGTCAGCGGCCCGGGGGTGAGCAGGATCGGATCGTTGCCGAGGATCATCGGTCGGTGTCTCCCACTGACGGCGGCGGCAGTCACGCCCGGGCGCCGCGGCGCCAGGCCTGGGTGCGGTGGACCAGCAGCCACTCGACGAGGAAAAACGCCGCCGTCACGGCCGCCGAGGTGGCGACGATCAGGGTTGCCATCGCCGCCGCCGCACCGACATTGCCGGCCTCGTCCAGGTGCAGGATCGAGATCGCCGCCAGCGTCGTCTTCGGCGAGTACAGGAAGACCACCGCCGAGATCGTCGTCATCGCGTTGACGAAGTAGTAGCGGCTGATGTCGATCAGCGACGGCAGGCACACCGGCACCGTGACCCGCCAGAAGGTCTGGTAAAACGGCACCTTCAGCGACGCCGACACCGACTCGAACTCGTTGTCCAGACCCTTGAGCGCGGTCACGGCGGTCAGATGGCTGCTGGAGTAGAAGTGCACGACGGTCGAGATCACCAGGATGGCCATCGAGCCGTACAGGAAGCCGAGCGGATTGGCGGGGTCGTTGAAGAAGACGATGTAGCCGATGCCGAGCACCATGCCCGGCACCGCCATCGGCATCATCGCCTGCAGCTGCGCCAGCGGCTGCGCCCAGCCGAAGGCGCGCGACCGCTCGATGCCGGTCTTCTCCAGCCAGTAGGCGCCGGCGAACGTGACCGCGGCGCCGGCCGC